>Ga0182007_10000291_pt1 | contig 32565 bp, 33 predicted proteins | sample Sormic07211113_1_FD_123023 | JGI IMG/M metagenome (GOLD analysis project Ga0182007, IMG submission 123023) | Rhizosphere microbial communities from Sorghum bicolor, Mead, Nebraska, USA - 072115-113_1 MetaG | ecosystem: Host-associated > Plants > Roots > Rhizosphere | place: USA: Nebraska...
CGAAGCCGCGGCCGAGCGTATCGCCGGGTATGTCGTACGCACCCCGACGGTGCCCAGTCCGGGCCTGACCGCGCTGCTCGGCGCCCCGGTCACGGTCAAGCTCGAACTGCTGCAGCGCACCGGGTCGTTCAAGGCCCGCGGCGCCACGGCCAAGCTGCTGTCGCTGAGCGCCTCGGAGCGGGCCGCCGGTGTGGTGGCGGTCAGCGGCGGCAACCACGGGATCGCCCTCGCGGTCATGGCCGCCGCCCTCGATGTGAAGGCCACGGTGGTCATGCCGCGCTCCGCGCCCGCCCGTGCGGTCGAGATCGCCGAGGGCGCCGGGGCCTCCCTCCGGTTGACCGACGACATGGCCGGGGCGTTCGCGCTGGCGGCGCGGCTGCGGGAGGAGGGGCTGACGCCGGTGCACCCCTTCGACGACCCGGTGGTGATCGCCGGACAGGGCACGGTGGGACTGGAGTTCGCCGCCGACGCCGGAGAACTCACCGACGTCCTGGTCAGCATCGGGGGCGGCGGGCTGATCGCCGGCGTGGCGGCGGCGCTGCGGGCCAGGCGGCCGGGGCTGCGGATCTGGGGCGTGGAGACCGAGGGCGCCACGGCCATGTCCCAGGCGCTGGCGGCCGGCGGGCCGGTGCCGGTGGCCCTGTCGTCGATCGTGTCCACGCTGAGCGCGCCGTCCGTGTCACAGCTGACGTACGACCATGTGGCGGCGTCGGTCGACGAGGTGCTCGTGGTGTCGGACCGGGAGGCGGTGCAGGGCACCCTCGACCTCGCCGACCACGCCAAGGTGTGGGCCGAGCCCGCCGCCGGCTGTCTGCTGCCGGCGGCACGCCGGGTGCTCGCGCGGGTCGGTGAGGGGGCCCGGCTCGGGCTGGTGGTGTGCGGGGGAAACGCAACGACCGGTGATGTCATCGGCTGGACGGAACACTTCGGGCTGCGCTGACTCCCCTGTCCCCGCGGTGACTTCTCCGGACCGGGCCAACTTGAGGTGAACAATCAGCTTCAGCGGCCCATGAGTTGCAGTTTTTTTGAACACATAGCGTCGCACCCCGCGTACCTCTCTGTGAAAGGTGAGAGCCAGGGTTCGACGAGGGATGACCATGGTCAAGGCGCATGTCTTCACACACGAGCTGGTGGCGGGAAAGTACCGGCTCGTCGACGTCGTCCATCGCGAGGCGAACCGCGTCTGCTGGTACGGCAAGGCGGTCGACGGCGCCGGACGGCCCTATCTGCTCACCGAGATACGGTTGCCCGACGACCCCGAGGGCGAGGTGTCACCCCGGGCGACCGCGCGCGTCATCCGCATGTCCGAGACCATGGGACTGCTGTGTCCCGGCTCGATCGCCACGGTCGTCGACGCCGTGGCGGAGAACGGCGTCCTCTGGGTCGTCACCGAGTGGATCGACGGCACGCCCCTGGGTGAACTCCTCGCCCAGCAGGGCACGTTCAACTACATCCGGGCCGCCCGGATCGGCCTGGAACTGCTGGACGTGCTGGACGTGGCGCACGGCGAGGGCATCACCCACGGGGAGCTCAGCCCCGGCCAGGTGTTCGTCACGGACCGGGGCTCGCTCGTGGTCACCGGGTTCGGCCTGGCCGGCGCGACCCTGGCGCCGAGGCTCACCGCTCCCTCGTACGCCTCCCCCGAGCAGGCCCGCGACGACCGCATCGGGCCGACGGCCGACCTGTGGGCGCTCGGCGCGATGCTGTACACCATGGTCGAGGGACGGCCGCCCTTCCGGGACCGGGACCGGCCCGAGACCACGCTGAAGGGCGTGGACCGGCTGCCGCTGCGCACACCGGTCCATGCCGGGCCGCTCACCCGGACCGTGCAGGGGCTGCTGCGCAAGGACTCCCGGGAGCGGCTGAACCGCCAGGTCGTCCGTGATTCCCTCACCCGGGTACTGACCGAGGCCCCCGACACCGTCACGCAGACGGTGCCCCGGCCGCGGTTGCGCGGCGTCTACACCGCCGCCGTCCACGCCGTGCCGGGCTGGAGCAGACGCACCATGGCCTTCGGCACCGCGCTGTCCGTCGTCACCGTCGCGGTCGCCGCGCTGGCCGTCACCCATCAACTCCCCGGCACCGGCACGTCCTCGACGGGCGCCGCCCCCCGGCAGACCGCCTCCACGCCCGCCTCCACGCCCGACAACCGCACCGAAGGCAAGAACACCCCGCCGTCCGCGTCTCCCACACCCACCGCTTCCCGTTCCCCCTCGCCCTCGCCCTCGCCCTCGCCTTCGCCGACAACGTCGTCAAAGCCCTCTACCCCGCCCTCCGCCTCGGCCTCCGCGCTGCCTGCGGGCTTCCAGCGGTACACCGCGCCGGAGGGGTTCTCGATCGCCCTCCCCAAGGGCTGGAAGCGGGTGGCGGTCAAACGCGTCGGCGATCTGTCGTACCGCGTGACCTTCGGCGCCGACGGCGATCCGCGCGCCCTCGCGATCACGTACAGCACCGTCCTGGGACCGGTTCCCGTCGCGGTCTGGCGCGACGACGTCCAGCCGGAGCTGGAGAAGGAGGGCGGCTTCCAGCGGATCGGCGAGATCAGGGCGACGACCTACCAGGGGCACAAGGCCGCCGACATGGAGTGGTTCACCGACGCCGGCGGCGAGAAGACACGCACCTTCGGGCGGGGTTTCCTGCTCGGCGGCGGCCGGGGCTACTCGCTGCGCTGGACGACCCCGGCCGCCGACTGGGCGGACTCCGCCGACCGTCAGGCGCTGGACACCTTCCTGCGGACCTTCCGGGTGCCCTCAGGCTGACGGTGACGAGCGGGGTGCGCACATCGCTCGAAGGGGCACCCTCTGCAGCGGACCTTCCGAGTGCCCTCAGGCTGACGGTGACGAGCGGGGTGCGCACATCGCGCGAAGGGGCACCCTCTGCAGCGGAGTGGTGTGCCAGCGCGCCGTGAAGGTCCGCTCCGGAAGGGAACAGGTCACGGTCAGCCGATGCGGGGTCTCCAGGAACACGACGTCCACCGCGAGGGTGTCCGTGTCGGTCCAGCCCCCGCTCACCGCGGTGGGCAGCGGCTCGTCGCTGACGATCCAGCCGGCCTCCCCGAACCGCAGCTCCAGCGGGTGACCGTCCTCGGTGAGGGCGAGCGACCAGCCGTGCGGCCCGGCGTCCACGGCGACCGAGGTCAGCTTCGGCAGAGCGGCGCACTCACCGCCGTAGGGACTGAACGCGGTGCCGCTCCACTCCCCCGCCCGCTCGGGCGGGGCGGGCTTTCCGGCGGCCGGCGGCAGGGCGAGTCGGGCAAGGCGCTGGCGCAGAGCGGCGTCCTGGTCGTCCCTGCCGTGCAGCGGTTCGGGTCCGAAGGCGGGCAGCAGGTGTTCCCAGACCAGGTCGAGCATCCGCTGCATCTGCTCGGTCGCCGCAGTGGTCGCGATGACCGCGTCCTGCTCGGGCAGCACCAGGCAGAACTGCCCGTAGGCGCCGTCCCCGCGGTAGCCGTGGCGGGCCATCCAGAACTGCAGGCCGTAGCCCTGCTGCCAGTCCGGTATCGCCGACCCCCGGCCCGAGTTGTCGATGTGCCGGCGGGTCGCCTCGGCCACCCACCCCTCGGGCAGCAGCCGCTCCCCCTCCCACATCCCGTCGTTCAGATACAGCTGCCCGAGCCGCGCGATCGCGTCGGTGCAGGCGTGCAGACCGCTGAAACCGAGTTCCCGGCCGGCCCGGTCGCGCTGCCAGGCCACCTCGCCGATGCCGAGCGGATCGAACAGGCGCGGACGGAGGTACTCGGTCAGCGACTGCCCCGTGACGCGCCGCACGATCTCCGCGAGGGTGTACGTCGTGGGCTGGTTGTAGGCGAAGACGGTCCCCGGCTCGCGGTCGGGCGGCACCAGCAGGAAGCCGCGCACCAGCTCCGCTCGGTCGGTGGCGTGCGCCCGGTCCAGCGTCTCGGCCTCGTGCCCGCTGGACATGGACGCCACGTGCCGCACGAGCATGGAGCGGCTGCGCGGGTCGGTGATGTCCGCCTCGAACTCCGGGAAGTACGAGATCACCGGATCGTCGAACCGGAGCAGTCCCTCGGCCGCCGCGAACCCGGCGGCCGTCGCCGTGAAGCTCTTGCTGAGCGAGTACAGCAGATGGGGCCGTTGCGAGGTGTACGGCGCCCACCAGCCCGACGCCACCAGCCGGCCGTGCCTGAGGATCATCACGCTGTGCGGCTCGATGTCCGGGGCGGCTTCGAGGACGTCGAGGAAGGCGTGGACTCCCGCGGAGTCGACGCCCTGGGCGGCGGGGGTGGCGGTGGGCAGCGGGTGGGCACTCATGACCGCATCCTCCCCGGTGATCCACTGCGGATCCAGGCCGTTTTCCGGCGCGGAGGCAGGGGACCCGACGGTTATGGTGCAAATCGGATACACGATGATGACCGAGCAGGCCGGCCCCCGTGAGCTGGTCGACCATGTGGTGCGGGCCGAGGAGGCCGGCTACGACTTCTCGGTGACCTCGGACCACTACTTTCCGTGGCTGCGCTCGCAGGGCCACTCGCCCTACGCCTGGAGCGTGCTGGGCGCGGCGGCCCAGGCGACCTCGCGCATACCGCTGATGACGTACGTGACCTGTCCGACCGTCCGCTACCACCCGGCGGTCGTCGCGCAGAAGGCGGCGACGATGCAGCTGCTGTCCGAGGGCCGGTTCCGGCTGGGCCTCGGGGCCGGGGAGAACCTCAACGAGCATGTGGTGGGCGGCGGTTGGCCGTCGGTCGACGTACGCCACGAGATGCTGGAGGAGGCGGTCGGGATCATCCGCGCGCTCTTCGAGGGCGGTCATGTCAACCATCGCGGTACGCACTTCGACGTGGAGTCGGCCCGGCTGTGGGATCTGCCGGACCAGCCGCCGCCCATCGGTGTCGCCGTCTCCGGCGAGCGGTCCTGCGCCCTCGCGGGCCGGCTGGCCGATCTGGTCATCGCCACCGAGCCCAAGGAGGGGCTGCTGGCCTCGTTCGACGAGCACGGCGGCGCGGGCAAGCCCCGAGTGGGCCAGCTGCCGGTCTGCTACGACCCCGACCGGGACACCGCCGTCAAGCGCGCGCACTCCCAGTTCCGCTGGTTCGGCAGCGGCTGGAAGGTCAACTCCGAGCTGCCGCACCCGGATTCCTTCGAGTCGGCGACCCAGTTCGTCACCCCGGACGACGTCGCCGCGTCGATTCCGTGCGGGGACGACCCCGACGACTTCGTGGAGGCGGTACGGCCGTACGCCGAGGCCGGGTTCGGGGAGATCGCGCTCGTGCAGATCGGCGGCGAGTCCCAGCCGGCGTATCTGGACTGGGCGGAGAAGGCCCTGCTGCCGGCGCTCCACGACGCGTTCGGCTGACGGTCCGCGCGTCGGCGCCGAGCCCTGGCAAACCATGACCAACGGGTGCCTATAGGCTGCCGGTCTGCAGTTTCCGCAGTCCGCACAGCTTTGCACAGGAGAGTCATCGGTGACACTGGCGATCGACCCGTCCGAGGCGTCCGAAACCCCTGAAGCCTCTGCCGGGACCTCTGAGCCGTCCCCCGCGCCCCTGTCCGACCTGGTGGCGCGGGACGCCCGGGAGTTCGGGGTCTACGCGCGCACCGGCGGATGGGCCTTCGGTCTGATGGTGGCGCGCAGTGTCCGGCCCGGCGGGCAGGGCCCGGAGGAGACGCCGAAGGTGTCCGCGAAGGAGTTCGCGGAGCTGGCCGGGTGTTCCCCGGAGCGCGTGATGCGCTACTACAAGGCCTGGGACCGGGCCGCCGACGACGGCATGGTCCCGCACTTCGAGGCGCTGCGGCCCGGTCAGGAGGTGGAGCTGCCGGACGCCGACGTGTGGCTGAGCTACTACGTCTCCCGCAACAGCGCCACCTCCGAGCGCGGCACCGCCATCGCCGAGGCCGCCGAGGCCGAGGGCATCCGCCCGACCAAGGCCCTCGAAGTCGCCGAGAACCCCACCGCGCTGCGTGCCGCGATCCTCGCGGACCCCTCCACCGCCCGGGCGGCCCGCCAGGCGCTGCTCGACCGGGTGCGCGAAGACCCGGAGCTGCAGGCCGAGTTGGCGCGCGACGTGGTCCGCACCGACGACCTCAAGAAGGCCGTGGCGACCGAGAGCCGCGCCGCCGACCGGATCGGCTATGTGCGCCAGATCGCCGAGTCCGGGCAGGTCAAGACCCCCGCCGGGCAGACCATCGACGCGCCGGCCGACCTGCGTCAGGAGGCCGAGCGGCATCTCTCGCTCATCGACGAGCTCGACGAGGACGAGGACACCGGCGAGTGGGCCTCCGAGGCCTACGACACCCTCAAGTCCCTCGTCGCGGAGACGGTCGAGTCGGACCCCGAACTGCGCGTGCAGGAGCGGCGGACCAAGTTCTACAGCAGCCTGCAGAAGGCCACGAAGGCTTTCGAGGAGCTGACCTTCGACGATGTGCAGGAGTTCGTCGAGGACGACATGGTGCAGCGCCTGGAGGAGCTCCAGCAGGCCATCGCCTCGTGTCTGACCGCGCTGCGCGGCGCCACGGACTGAGCGTCCGGACCGGGCGGCGCTGAGTAGCCGTACTCATGCCGCCGCCCGTCCGCTCGACCAGCATGGGGGTTCCTGAACAGGAGGAGCCCCATGACCGCTGTTGTGCCTCTGACCTTCCCGCGACGGCGGCTTCCCGCCGTGCTCGCCGCCTCGGTGGCACTCGGCATGGCCGTGTCGGCGCTGGGCGCGCGGGACGGTGGGACCTGGTTCCTGGAGACCGTGTGGGTCCTGGTCGGCCTGCCGCTCGTGGTGCTCGCCCGGCGGCGCTTCCCGCTGACGAACCTGCTGTGCTGCCTGCTGGCGGCGCACGCCATGGTGCTCGCGGTGGGCGGGCACTACACCTACGCGCAGGTGCCGGTCGGCGACTGGGTGCGCGACACCTTCGGCCTGTCCCGCAACCCGTACGACCGCTTCGGCCACCTGATGCAGGGCTTCGTGCCGGCGGTGCTGGTGCGGGAGCTGCTCAGCCGTACCTCGCCGCTGCGCGGCAGCCGCTGGCTGGCCCCGCTGACCGTGTGCGCCTGTCTCGCCTTCAGTGCCGTGTTCGAGATGCTGGAGTGGCTGGCCGCCGTGGTCGGCGGACACTCCGCGGACGCCTTCCTCGCCACGCAGGGCGATGTGTGGGACACGCAGTGGGACATGTTCTGCGCGCTGATCGGTGCCACGGTGTCGGTGCTGGTGCTGTCCCGGGTGCACGACCGGCAGCTCGACGCCCTCGGGGTCAGTCCGGCGAGTGGCGGTGCCGCGTCCACAGCGGGATGACGTACCAGCACAGCACGTACCAGGCGACGACTCCGGTGACGATCCAGGGCACGGCCTCGTTGTGGGTGGCCACCCGGAGGATGAGCAGGAGCGAGGAGGTCATGGTGGCGAGGAGGAGCGCCAGGCCCACGTAGGTCATCCGGGAGGCCACTTCCACGGCCTCCGCCTTGACCCGCTGCCCGGAGACCAGGCGGTGCAGGGAGACGGGCCCGATGAGCGCCCCGGTCGCGGCGGCGCCCAGGATCACCGTGACGATGTAGATGGTCTTGTCGGTGTGTTCCAGCGAGGCGTACTTCTGCTGGAACACGACGGTGAGCAGGAAGCCGAACAGGATCTGCACCCCGGTCTGGGCGACCCTGACCTCCTGGATCAGTTCGCCCCACTTGCGGTCGGCCCGCTCCTCCTTGGTCTCGTTCCGGCCCCACTCGTTCAGTTCCGCACCGCTCTTCGAGACCGTCAAGGGTTCCTCCCGCTCGGTCGCACCGGACGCCTTCACCCTCCCGGGTTCCCTGTTCGCGCGGGATTGACCGGGCCGGAGGGAAACGGCCGCTGTTTGGGCGATCACCGGGCGGTTACACGGAGCGGACGGCCTACGACGACGATCCGAGGAGTGCGACGCCCATGTCCGGCACCGAGCTCACGCTCACCCTCAGCGGCGCGACCGCCGCCGACGCCCGCGCCGTCGTGCGGGCCCTGGAGCCCTCCTTCGGCAGCCCGGAGGAGGAGCTGCCCGGCGACGACCGGGTCACGGTCCACACGGCGAGGTTCGCGCACGACCCCGCGGCCACCCCGCCGCCCGCCACGCCCGCGGGCACCGGCCATCTCTCCGGTGCGGTGACGGTCACCGTGCAGGGCGCTCCGGAGGCGGTCGCCCAAGCACACGAGGTGCTGACCCACGCCTTCACCGCCCAGGACCAGGGCACGGTCTCCGGCGACCAGGAACAGGAACGACAACTGCTCCTGGAGCCGTGAGCCAGGCCGACCGAGGCCGGGCCGCAGGACCACCCCCCGCAACCCCGTGACCGCCCGAGCGGGGAACGAGTCCGACCGAAACCGGGAACGGACCCGGCCGAAACCGGGAAACGGACGGCCGACCGCGCCCCGAGCCAACGCAAAACCGAGCCGCCGGCCCACGGCGCACCGAGCCGGAAGCCGGTCGTATGTCGCTGTGGAACCGGTGGAGCGCCGCGCGGATGGGGTCAGGGGACCCGGAGTGGCTACCAGCGGGTCTCGACCTGCTGTTTGATGCGGCGGTCGTAGAGGGCGCCGATCGCTGCGAGGGTCTCGTCGGAGAGGTCCGGCAGTTTCGCGGCGGCCGCGTTGGCGCGTGCCTGCTCGGGCGAGCGGGCGCCGGGGATCACGGTGGTGACACCGGGCTGCTGGATGATCCAGCGCAGGGCGAGCTGGGCCGGGGTGTATCCCTCGGGGGCGAGGGCGGCGAACTCCACGGCGGCCTCGACACCGGTCGCGTAGTCGACGCCGGAGAAGGTCTCGCCCTGGTCGAAGGCCTCGCCGTGCCGGTTGTAGGTGCGGTGGTCGTTCTCGGGGAAGACGGTGTCCTTGGTGTACTTGCCCGACAGCAGCCCCGAGGCGAGCGGCACACGGGCGATGATCCCGACACCGGCCTCCTGGGCGGCCGGGAGCACCTCGCGCAGGGGCTTCATCCGGAACGGGTTGAGGATGATCTGCACGCTCGCCACGCCCGGCCGGGCGATCGCGGTCAGGGCCTCCTGGCAGGTCTCCACGCTGACGCCGTAGTGGGCGATGCGCTCCTCCTCGACGAGGGTGTCGAGCGCGTCGAAGACCTCGTCCGTGGAGTAGACGGGCGTGGGCGGGCAGTGCAGCTGGACCAGGTCGATGCGGTCCACGCCGAGGTTGCGCCGCGAACGGTCGTTCCAGGCGCGGAAGTTGTCGAGGACGTAGTTCTCCGGGATCTGCTCGACCCGGCGGCCCATCTTGGTGGCGACCAGCACATGCAGGTCCGGGCGGCCCGCGAGGAACGCGGCGATGGTCTGCTCGCTGCGTCCGTCGCCGTACACGTCGGCGGTGTCGAAGAAGGTCACCCCCGACTCGGCCGCCGCCTCCAGCACCGCCAGGGCTTCCTTGTCGTCGACGTCGCCCCAGTCGGCGCCCAGCTGCCAGGTGCCGAGACCGATGACGGATGCGTGCTGATCAGACCTACCGAAAGTGCGCTCGTCCATGGTGTCAGTCTGTCATCCGCTACGCCCGAGTGCGGAACGGGCCGCCCCGTTGCGCGACCTGCGAAATGTTCACTCGCACGAGTGATGTGACTGGGCAGACGGCAGACTTGTGTCAAGGCCCGCCTAGCGTGACCACGTGACTGATCGTTCAGCGAGCAACCATCCCGCCGAGGCGGCCGCCGACCCGTCCTGGAGCCGACGCGGCTTCCTGCTCTCGGCCGCCGCCCTGGCCGCCATACCCGTCCTCATCGCCGCAGATCCGGCGGTCGCGGCCGAGGAGTTGCCGGACTTCCCCGCCGACGTCGGCCTGTACCGGTCGGCGTACCGCAACTGGGTCGGCGAGATCACCGCCGACGGCCTGTGGGCCTGCGCCCCGACGAGTCCCGTCCAGGTGGTCGACGTCGTCAACTGGGCGTGGCGGCACGGCTGGACGGTCCGCGCCCGGGGTTCCTCGCACGGCTGGTCGCCGCTGACGATCACCGCGGGCACGCCCGCGGACGCGAAGGTCCTCCTCGTCGACACCGCACCGCATCTCACCGGTCTGGCCCTGGACTCCCCGTCCGCCGTCCGCGCCGGCACCGGCGTCACCCTGGAGGCCCTCCTCACCTACCTGGAGACGCATGGACTCGGCGTCACGGCCGCCCCCGCCCCCGGGGACCTCACCCTGGGCGGCGCGCTCGCCGTCGACGCGCACGGCACCGCCGTACCGGCGAAGGACGAGGAGCGGACGCCGGGGCACACCTACGGATCGCTCAGCAATCTGGTGCTGTCGCTGACGGCGGTCGTGTGGGACGAGCGGGCCGGGTCGTACGTGCTGCGGACGTACGACCGCGACGAGGCGGACTGTGCCGCCCTGCTCACCCATCTCGGCCGCTCGCTGGTGACCGAGGTCGTGCTGCGGGTCGGAGCCGACGCCAATCTGCGGTGCGTGAGCCGTACGGACATCCCGGCCGCCGAACTCTTCGCCGCGCCCGGCCTCGACGGACGCACGCTCGCGAGCTTCCTGGACGAGGCGGGGCGGGTCGAGGCGATCTGGTTCGCGTTCACCGAGTTCCCGTGGTTCAAGGTGTGGAGCGTGGCGCCGACGAAGCCGCTCACCGCACGGCATGTGACGTCGCCGTACAACTATCCGTTCACCGACAGCATCCCCACCCTGGTGGCGGACCTGGTCGGGCGGATGGCCTCGGGGGCGGCCTGGTATCTGGCGCCGGTGCTGGGCAGCGCGCAGCTCGACGTGGCCGCCGCCGGGCTCCTCGCCACGCTGTCCGCGGACATCTGGGGGCCGTCGAAGAACACGCTGCTGTACATCAGGCCGACGACGCTCAGGCTGACGGCGAACGGGTACGCGGTGCTCACCACCCGGGCCCAAGTGCAGCGTGTCGTCGCCGAGTTCACGTCCTTCTACCGGGAACGGCTCACGGCGTACGCCGCCCTCGGCCGCTTCCCGGTCAACGGCTCGGTGGAGATCCGGGTGACCGGTCTGGACGACCCGGCCGACGCCGAACTCGACGGCGCCCGCGCCCCCTTGCTCTCCGCGCTGCGGCCGAGCGAGGCGCACGCCGAGTGGGACACGGCGGTGTGGCTGGACGTCCTGACCCTGCCCGGCACGCCCCACGCGGAGGCGTTCCTGCGGGAGTTGGAGCAGTTCCTGCTGCGCTCCTTCGACGACGAGCGCGCGCTGGCCCGCGTCGAGTGGTCCAAGGGCTGGGCGTACACCGAGGACGCCGTCTGGAGCGACGAGGAGGTGCTGGGTACGACGATTCCCGCGTCGTTCGGCGAGTCGGTGTGGGGGCAGGCGGCCGGGGTGCTGGACCGGCTGGACCCGCACCGCGTCTTCGGGAACGCCTTCCTGGACCGGCTGTTCCGTTAGGGCGGTCGCCGAGCCGAGCCGAGCCGAGCCGTCGGTCGGTCGACCGGTCGGTCGGTCGGTCGGTCGCTACGGTCGCGGGGTTGTGGGCGTGAGGTGTTCCTGGACGAGGGGGGCGTAGCGCTTCACGACGTCGTCGAGGGCGGCGGCCCGGACGTGAGGGCCGCGGGCCAGGCCGTAGACGACTCCCAGGCCGAGCAGGGCGGCCACGGCGAGTTCGGCGCGCAGGCCCGCGTCGGGGCCGGTGAGCCGGGCGGTGAGGCGTTCGGTGACCTGGGCGCGGAAGTTGGCGCGCAGGATGTCGCCCTGTTCGGCATGCAGGGGCGCGAAGACGACGCGCAGCAGCGGGTCGGCGCCGAGCTGGGACTGGCTGACCAGGACATGCCGGACCATGTGCGGGCCGAGTTCGTCCAGCGGGGCGTCGAGCAGGACGTCCGCGTCGGCCTCGAAGGACATGACACGGGCGAACAGCGCGTCCTTGTTGCCGAAGTACTTGAGGATCAACGGCGCGCTCACACCGGCGCGTTCGGCGACGGCCTTGAGGGTGATGTCGCCGTGGGCGTGGCGGGCCAGCAGATGGCGGGCGGCCTTGAGGATGGCCGCCTTGGTGGCCTCGGCGTCCCGGCGGACGGGCGCACCGGCGGTGGGGGGAGTGCTCACGGCACTCATGCTCCCTCCAGTGCCTCGTCACGGGCGCCCCGGGCCCCGCCGCGGGCCCGGCGTGTCCCGCGCCGGCCGGCCTCGCCGGGGATGGTCAGTGCCGTCGCGCCCGCGGCGAGGGCGACGGCGCCCGCCATGGTGAACGCCATCAGATAGCCGTGCAGCGTGGGCACCGGCACCCCGGCGACGGAGCTGGTGTGATGGACGAGCACGGCGGCCACGGCCGCGCTGGAGGTGGCCTGTCCGATGGTGCGCATCAGGACGTTCACACCGTTGGCGGACGCGGTCTGGGAGGCCGGCACGGCGCGCAGGATGAGGGTGGGAAGCGCCGAGTACGCCAGCGTGGTGCCCGTGCCGACGACCGCCGCACCCACCATGATCATCCACAGGTCGCGGCTGTCGGCGACGCGCACCGCGTATCCGCAGGCGATGATCAGGGCGCCGAGGGCCAGCGTGATCCGGGGCCCGCGCGCCGCCGAGATACGGGCCGAGACGGGTGAGAACAGCAGCATGATGAAGCCGCCGGGAAGCAGCACCAGGCCGGTGCCGACGATGGACAGGCCCAGGCCGTAGCCGGTGGCCTTGGGCGCCTGCACCAGCTGGGCGGTGACCAGGGAGTTGGCGTAGAACGCGAACCCGGTGAAGAGCGCGGCCACATGGGACAGGCCCACCTTGGGCCGGGAGACCAGCCGCAGGTCCACCAGCGGCCGTTCGGCTCTCAGCTGCTGCCACCACCACAGCGCGAGCACCACCACGGCACCGGCGAACAGCGCGAGGATCCGCGGGCTCCCCCACCCCCACTGGCCGCCCTGGGACACCCCCAGCAGCAGGCAGATCAGCCCGGCGGCGAGTCCCAGCGCGCCCAGGACGTCGAAGCGGCCCGGCTCCCGCAGGGGCGACTCGCGCACCGCCCACCAGACCATCGACACGCCGAGGGCGCCCAGGACCGCGGTCACCCAGAACATGACATGCCAGTTCGAGTACTGGATGACCAGCGCGGCGGCCGGCAGGCCCAGCGCGGCACCGATCCCGACGGTCGAGCTCATCAGGGCGACCGCGCTGCCCCGGCGCTCGGGCGGCAGTTCGTCCCGCAGGATGCTGATGGACAGCGGTACGACGGCGGAGGCGGCGCCGGACAGCGCGCGGGCGGCGATCAGCACGCCGATGTCCGAGGACAGGGCGCAGATGACGGAGCCGGCCGTCATCAGGCCGAGCGCCAGCATCAGCACCCGCTTCTTGCCGTACATGTCGCCGGCCCGGCCGAGTACCGGGGTGAGGACGGCGCCGGCCAGCAGGGTGGCGGTGACCATCCAGGAGACGGTGCCCGGGGAGGCGCCGGTCAGCCGGGGCAGGTCGGGCAGGAGCGGCACGACGACGGTCTGCATGACGGCCATCAGCGTGCCGCCGAACGCCAGCACCGGGACCGTGAGCCGGGCCCGCAGCGTCCTGGGACCGGGGGGCTCGGCTATCGGTGCGGGCTGCTCCATCGGCGCTCCAGCGGGTGGCACGGGAAACAAACGGGTGAATGGCAATTCACCATAGCCGGTGAATTGCCATTCACCCAGGGGGTCGCCCGGCGCCTGCGCCTACTTCCGGGAGGACAGCGCGCGGGCGTGGACGGTCCGCGCGACCTTCGGGCCGAGCCAGCGCTTGAAGCGCCGCAGGGCTTCGAGCTGCCCGGCCGCCCGGTCGATCCGGTAGTAGAGCTGCGGCGGGACGTAGGGAAGCAGCGGCGAGTGCCGTTGGCCGAGGAGGGCGAACATCTGCTCCGGCGGGAGATGGATGTACCGGGGCAGGTTCTCGTACCACTGCGCGCTGTAGCGGGCCGCGCTCTGGATGGAGAGGAGTTCCGCCTTGCGCTGCCGCTCGTAGCGGGCCAGGGCCTGCGGGAGGGCCGGCTGCTCACGCAGGGCGTCGGCCAGACAGATCGCGTCCTCCAGGGCGAGGGTGGTGCCGGCGCCGATCGAGTAGTGGGTGGTGTGGGCGGCGTCGCCGACGAGGACGAGGTTGCCGCGGGACCAGGTGCGGTTGGTCAGGGTGCGGAAGTTCAGCCACTGGGCGTTGCCGTCGACGGAGGACCGGCCGATGAGGGGGTGGCCGTCGAGGATGTCGGCGAACAGCTTCTCCAGCAGGGCGAGTCCGTCGGCCTCGGCGGCGGTGTCGAGGCCCAGGCCGCTCCAGGTCTCGGGGGCGCACTCCATGACGCAGGTGCTGCGCTCGGGGCTGAAGGGGTAGCCGTAGCACCAGATCCAGCCGTGCTCGCTCTCCACGAAGGCGAAGGTGAAGGCGTCGAAGACCTTGGTGGTGCCGAGCCAGATGTAGCGGTTGCGGCCGTCCTTGAGCTCGGCGCCGAAGTGGTCGGCGTGGCGGGTGCGCAGGGCGCTGTGGACGCCGTCGCCCGCTACGACGAGGTCGGCGGCGGGCAGGTTCCCGTCGGTGATCTCGTGCTCGAACTCCAGCCGTACCCCGAGGGAGCGGGCCCGCGCGGCGAGGATCTCCAGGAAGCGGTGGCGGCCGATGCCGAAGCCGTCGTCACCGGGCTGCCGGGTGCTCAGCTCCCGCACATGGGCGACGCCCTCGTTCCAGCGGACGGAAGCCTGCTCCAGGGCGCGCGCCGACTCGGGGTCGTGCTCATGGAGCTTGTCGAGCAGTCCACGCCAGTAGGTGACGCCCCACCCGTAGGTCGAGCCCTCCGGATCGCGCTCGTGGACGGTGATGTCGTGGGACGGGTCCTGCCGTTTCAGCAGGATCGAGAGATACAGACCGGCAGGCCCGCCGCCGACGCAGGCGACCTTCACACACACCCCCATGAATTACCCATAGCGGTCATCTGGCAACGCAGAGTAGCAGCCGGCGGGCCGGGAACGGCTCCGGCCGACTGCCTGGAAACGGCGATTCGCCCCGCAGGTCACGGGTACCCGCGCCGGACGCAACCGATGAGAGCGAAGGAGGGGTTCACCCGTGTCGCAGGTCGAGGAATCCATCGAGGTCGGCGTCCCGGTGCACACCGCCTACAACCAGTGGACTCAGTTCGAGACGTTCCCCGAGTTCATGAGCGGGGTGGACCGGATCGAACAGCGCACCGACACGCTCACCCACTGGGTGACGAGCGTGAACGGCGTGCACAGGGAGTTCGACGCGGAGATCACCGAACAGGTTCCGGACGAGCGGGTCGCCTGGACGACCGTCTCCGGACAGGCCCGGCAGGCCGGGGTGGTGACCTTTCACCGCCTCGACGACGACCACACCAAGGTCATGCTGCAGATGGACTACCACCCCGACGGCATCGCCGAACAGGTCGGCGACAAGCTCGGCTTCGTGAAGCGGCAGACCAAGGGCGACCTGGAGCGCTTCAAGAAGTTCATCGAGAAGCGCGGCCGGGAGACCGGGGAGTGGCGGGGCGTGGTCGGCTGACCGCCGGCCGTCAACCGGCCTCCGCCGTACGGCACTCCGGGTGCCCCCAGCCCTGTGCGTTCTTGGCGATGGACTCGCCGGCCGCGTAGGAGCGGCCGCACAGACAGCGGCCGGGGAACTTGGCCTTGATGGTGCGTGCGGACGAGCCGCCGTTCTTCCGTGCCGCGCCGGGCTTCCGGCGCGGCGCGGACGCCTTCGGGGTGTCCGGGGAGGGCGGCGGCACCGGTGAGCCCAGTTCGCTGCCCGCGGGTTCCTGGACGATGGCCGCCTGGCTGGCGGCGCGGTCGGCGAAGTCGTTGAGCGGGTCGCCGTCGACCTGATGGGCGGGGACGTAACGGAAGTCGACGGAGCGGCCGTCGAGCAACTCGTCGATGCGCACGACCAGTTCCTGGTTGGCGACCGGCTTGCCGCCGGAGGTCTTCCAGCCGTTGCGCTTCCAGCCGGGCAGCCATGTGGTGACGGCCTTCATCGCGTACTGCGAGTCCATCCGGACCTCGAGCGGAACGCCCGGGTCGGTCGACGCCAGCAGGCGCTCCAGCGCGGTGAGTTCGGCGACGTTGTTGGTGGCCCGGCCGAGCGGTCCGGCCTCCCAGCGGGCCGGGGTGACGGAGTCGTCGGAGATCACCCACGCCCAGGCCGCCGGTCCCGGATTTCCCTTCGAGGCCCCGTCGCAGGCGGCCACCACACGTTCACGCATGGGCTCGATCATGCCACGGACCGACGGGGCCTCCCGCAGGTCTAGGACACGTCCCGCGTCTTCGGCAGCTCGCCCTCGGTCGTCGTGATGTCGATCACCGAGAAGTTCGCGCCCTGTGGATCGCTGAGCGCCGCGAAACGCCCGTAGGGGCTGTCCATCGGCCCGAAGCGCAGGGTGGCGCCGAGCTTGGTCGCCGTGGAGACCGCGTCGTCGCAGTCCTCCACCACGAAGTACAGGTTGATGTAGGACGGGACCTCGGGCGGGAACTCCTCGCCCATCCGCATCCGGCCGAGGACCGTGGTGTCGCCGAGGTTGAACAGCCGGAAGTCCACCGCGTCGTCGACGATCTGCTGCGCCGTGTACGGGAAGACGGCGCGCAGGAACGCGTCGGTCCGCTCGGGGTCGCGGGTGAAGACCTCGGCCCAGCCGTAGGCGCCCGGCACGGCCGTCGTCTCGAAGCCCTCGTGGGTACCGGCCTGCCACACGCCGAAGACGGCTCCGGCGGGCTCACGGGCCAGGCACATGGTGCCGAACTCGCCGACCCGCATCGGGTCCATCAGCACCTCCCCCCCGTGCTCCCGGATCTTCGCGGCGGTCGCGGCGGCGTCCGGCGAGGCGAAGTAGAGGCACCACTGCGACTGGCCCTCCTGGCCGGGCATCGGCGGTACGACGGCGGCGACCGCCTTGCCGTCCGCGTAGGCCTGCGTGTAGTTGCCGTACTCCGACGACGCCTCGCCGAAGGTCCAGCCGAGCACGTCCCCGTAGAAGCTCTTCGCCCCCTCGACGTCGCCGAACATCGCATCGGCCCAACAGGGTGTTCCTTCAGGTGGTACGGCCATGACTGCGGCCCTCCCGAATCGGCGCTTGGTCCGTTTCCTCACGCTAGTCATCCGTCCGCCGAAGCGCGCGCCGAACGGGCGTGCCCGCTCCAAACTGGTCGTGTCGGGGTTTCGGCGCTGCGGACGGGGTCTGGGATGACGGACAAGGCGATGCGCGCGTGGTCGGTGGTGGCGCCCGGGCCGGTCGAGGAGGGCGGTCTCCGGTTGGTGGAGAAGCCGGTTCCGGTGCCCTGTGACGACGAGCTGCTGGTGCGTGTGCGGGCCTGCGGGGTGTGCCGAACCGATCTGCATGTCACGGAGGGTGATCTGCCGGTGCGCCGGGCGGGGGTGACGCCCGGGCACGAGGTGGTGGGCGTGGTGGCCGGGGCCGGGGCGGGGGTGGCGGGGTTCGCGGTCGGGGACCGGGTGGGGGTGGCGTGGCTGCGGTGGACCGACGGCACCTGCGCGTACTGCTCGCGCGGGGCGGAGAACCTCTGTCCGGCCTCGCGGTACACCGGCTGGGACGCCGACGGCGGTTACGCACCGTACACGACCGTGCCCGCCGCCTTCGCCCACCGGGTGCCGGACGCCCTCGACGACGTGGCCGTGGCTCCCCTCCTCTGCGCCGGGATCATCGGCTACCGGGCGCTGCGGCGGGCCGCGCTGCCGCCGGGCGGGCGGCTCGGTCTGTACGGGTTCGGCGGCAGCGCGCATCTGTGTGCGCAGGTGGCGCTGGCCGAGGGCGCCAGGGTGCATGTCCTCACGCGCGGGGCGGCGGCCCGACGGCTGGCGCTGGACCTGGGCGCCGCCTCGGCGCGGGACGCGTACGCGATGCCGCCCGAACCGCTGGACAGCGCGATCCTCTTCGCACCGGTCGGCGACCTCGTCCCGGTCGCGCTGCGCGCCCTCGACCGCGGGGGCGTCCTCTCGATCGCCGGCATCCACCTCAGCGACACACCGCCGCTGCACTACGAGACCGACCTGTTCTACGAGAAAGAGATACGCAGCGTCACCTCCAACACCCGTACGGACGGGCGGGAGTTCCTCGCCCTCGCCGCCCGGCACGGGGTGCGCGCCACCACGCACACCTATCCCCTGTCGCAGGCGGACCGGGCGCTGCGGGATCTGAAGGCGGGCCGTTTCGACGGGGCCGCGGTGCTGCTCGACGACCTCTCCTGAGCGCCGGTCGCGGGCGGTCCCGGGCGGTCCCGGGCGGTCCCGGGCGGTCGCGGGCGGTCGCGAGCGGTCCCGGGCGGTCCCGGGCGGTCCCGGGCGGTTCTACGCTCTGCGGCGGCCGTTGGACCGGCGTGCGCCGCACCCGTCCGGGGCGGTCGCCCGCCCCGCGCGCCGAGCGTGCGGGCGTGATGGTCCCCGCCGGCCGGGCGAGGTCGCGGGATGTGCACCGCCGGGACCGGAAACCGCCCCCTGCACGCCGTACCGGCGCCCGATCAAGGGCTGTTGCCTTGTACAAGCGGTGCGCACCTGTCAGCCGCCACGGCCCGCCTTCCTCACCGACCACTCCGCTCACCCCTGTCCACCCTCAGGGAGGGAATGTGTCCGCCCCCGAAAGCGCCCCCGGCCCCGCCACCGACGAACCCGTCTCCGACGACCGACTCACCAGCCTCAGCACACAGGCAGCACGCCAGCTCACCACCACGACCAAGTCCGAACCGCAGATGCAGGCGATCAGCTCGCGCTGGCTGCTGCGCTCGCTGCCCTGGGTGGACGTCAAGGGCGGCACCTACCGGGTCAACCGAAGGCTGCAGCTGCGGATCGGGCGCGGGCGGGTGCAGTTCGAGCAGAACGGCGCCGACGACATCAAGGTCATCCCCGAGACGCTCACCGAACTGCCGGTGCTGCGCGGCTACTCCGACACCGAGGTGCTCAAGGAGGTCGCGACCCGGTTCCGGGTCCGTGAAGTGCGGGCCGGGCAGGTGCTGTTCGAGGCCGGGCAGCCGGTGACCGAGACCTACCTCGTCGTCCATGGCCGCTTCACCCGGTACACGGAGGGCAAGTACGGCGAGGAGGAGATCCTCGGAGTCGTCTTCGACGGCGACCAGATGGGCGACGAGGCCATCGGGCAGTCCGATCCGCTGTGGCTGAGCTCCGTGCGGGCGGAGACCTCCGGTGTGCTGCTGGTCCTGCCCTGGGACATCGTCAGGGAGTTCATCGACCGGGTGCCCTCCTTGGCCGCGCATCTGGAGGCGTTCGCCGAGCGCCAGAAGCTGCCGATGAACCGCAAGGGCGAGGCCGACGTGCCCGTGCAGGCCGGCCATGTCGGCGAGCCGACGCTCAACGGCGGCTTCGTGAACTACGAACTCGCGCCGCGCGAGTACGAGTTGTCGCTCACCCAGACCGTGCTGCGGGTGCACACCCGCGTGGCCGACCTCTACAACGACCCGATGAACCAGACCGAACAGCAACTGCGCCTGACCGTCGAGGAGATCCGCGAGCGGCAGGAGTGGGAGCTGGTCAACAACCGGGAGTTCGGACTGCTGCACAACGTCGACTACGGCCAGCGGATCAGCACCTTCACCGGCCCGCCCACTCCGGACGACATGGACGAACTGCTGTCCATGCGCCGAAAGACCAAGGTGTTCCTCGCCCATCCCAAGGCGATCGCGGCCTTCTTCCGGCAGTGCAACCGACGGGGTCTGGTCCCGGGCACGGCCACCGTCGAGGGGCACGAGATCCCCGCCTGGCGGGGCGTCCCGATCTTCCCGTGCAACAAGATCCCGGTCAGCGACCGGCACACCAGCAGCATCATCGCGCTGCGCACCGGCGAGTCCGACCAGGGCGTGATCGGCCTCCACCAGACCGGTATCCCCGAGGAGTACCAACCGGGCCTGAACGTACGGTTCATGGGCATCGACCGGGCCGCGATCATCAGCTACCTGGTGACCGCCTACTACTCGATGGCCATCCTGGTGCCGGACGCGGCGGGCATCCTGGAGAACGTCCAGATCGGCCGGACGGCCGACTGAGGTGGCGCACCCGACGACCCCCGCCCCGTCCCGACCCGCCCTGCCGGGACCACCGGACCTGGCCGGCAGTCTGCGTGCCCGGCGCGGCGGCGCGATCCCCGGGCTCCGGTACCGGCAGGTCGCCCCCGCGGACCCGGAGAAGGCAGCGGAGGTCGACCGCAGACTGGAGGCCTGGGCCCGCGGCCTCGACCTGTTCCCCACGAGCTGGTCGGGGGATTTCGAGGGCTTCCAGTTCGGCCGGGCCGTCGTACTCCAGCATCCGGCGGCCGCCGACCTGGAACGCCTCACCGTGGCCGGCAAGTTGCTGCTCGCGGAGAACCTCGTGGACAACTGCTACTGCGAGGAGGACGAGGGGCGGGGCGGCGCACACCGGGGACTGGGCGGCCGGCTGATCCTGGCCCAGTCCGCGCTCGACCCCTTCCACGGCCCGCCCGGGCTGCAGGAGCAGTGGCTGCACGGAGTACAGGCCGACGGCCCACTGCGCTCGTACCACTACGCGCTCAAGGACTACGCCGTCCTCGCCACACCCAGCCAGACCGACCGGTTCGTGCACGACATCGCCCGGCTGCACCTGGGATATCTCGCCGAGGCCGCCTGGTCCGAGATCCATCACATGCCACGGGTGTGGGAGTACCTGGTGATGCGGCAGTTCAACAACTTCCGGCCCTGTCTGTCGATCGTCGACGCCGTGGACGGCTACGAACTGCCCGAGGCCGTGTACGCCCGCCCCGAGATCCAGCGGATCACCGCGCTGGCCTGCAACGCCACCACCCTCGTCAACGACCTGTACTCCTTCACCAAGGAGCTGGCGAGCGACCCCACACATCTCAATCTGCCGGTGGTGATCGCCGCCAACGAGCGCTGCGGCCTCAAGGCGGCCTATCTCAAGGCCGTGGAGATCCACAACGAGATCATGGCCGCCTTCGAGGACGAGTCCGCCCTGCTGTCCGCCACCTCGCCGCTGGTCGAGCGCTACGCCCGGGGCCTGTCCGACTGGGTGGCCGGCAACCACGAGTGGCACGCCACCAACACCCACCGCTACCACCTGCCCGAGTACTGGTAACTCCCACCCTCCTGACAGCACGTCACCAGTCCCACGAGGAGTGACAGTTGACCATCGTGCCCACCCAGTCGACCTACCAGAGCCGCGTCGCGGACTACTGGAACGCCGAGGAGAACCCGGTCAACCTCGAACTCGGAAAGCTCGACGACCTCTACCACCACCACTACGGCGTCGGACCGGCCGACCGGTCCGTGCTCGACGAGCCCGACCCGGTGCTGCGCCGTGAGCGGATCACCGCCGAACTGCACCGCCTCGAACACGCCCAGGCGGAACTCCTCGCCGCCCACCTCGGGCCCCTCTCCCCCGACGACCGCGTCTTCGACGCCGGCTGCGGACGCGGCGGCGGCAGCGTCGTGGCCCATCTGCGCTACGGCTGCCACGCGGACGGCGTGACCATCTCCGCGAAGCAGGCGCGGTTCGCGAGCGAGCAGGCCCGCAAACGGGGCATCGACGACCGGGTGCGCTACCACCACCGCAACATGCTCGACACCGGTTTCCCGACCGGCGCCTACACGGCGTCGTGGAACAACGAGTCGACCATGTACGTCGAGCTGGACCTGCTGTTCGCCGAGCACGCCCGGCTGCTGCGCCGGGGCGGACGCTATGTGGTGGTCACCGGCTGCTACAACGACACCTACGGGCGTGCCTCGCGCGAGGTCTCCCTGATCAACGCCCACTACATCTGCGACATCCACCCGCGCTCGGAGTACTTCCGGGCGATGGCCCGCCACCGGCTGGTCCCCGTCCATGTGCAGGACCTCACCGCCGACACCATCCCGTACTGGGAGCTGCGCCGGGAGGCCGAGCATCTGGTCACGGGCATCGAGGACACGTTTCTGACCGCGTACAAGAACGGCAGCTTCCAGTATCTGCTGATCGCCGCCGACCGGGTCTGACCGTTCCGGCGCGGGCTCGTGCGATGAATGTGGCAGACCCGTCGCGGTGTCCGGTTTCAGCCAGGGCACCGACCGCGCCCTGTCCCGGGCGGCCGGTTTCGACACGCACCTGGCCAAACCCCTGCCGCTGACCGATCTGCTGGATCTCCTGGAGGGGGCGCAGGGGCACGGCGAGTCGCGGGGGAAGGGAGCGGGCGAGTCCTGAACCGCGCCCCGGGCCTTCCCCCTTGGGCCCGGCTGTGCTTGCCTGGGGAGCCGTTTTTCCGTTGCCGGGGCGGGAGTCGCTGCATGCGCAAGCCGTGGATCGCGGGGGTGCTGCTGGCCGGTGTGCTGCTGCTCGGCGCGTGTGGCGACCCGTCGTCGAAGCCCGAGGCACCGCCGCCCTCCCCCACCGTGCCGGGGGCGTCCGCGTCGACGACCCACCAGCCGGCGCCGGCGTCCGCCCGTGTACCGGCCGTGCGGCCACGGGTGCTGTATCTCGGCGACTCGCTGGCGACAGAGGCCCAGAACGTCCTCGGCAAGCAGCTGCGCCAGGACCTCGGCGCGACCTACACGGCGGCCCCTTACTCGGGCACCACCCTCTGCGACTACCTGGAGGGCACCGGCGCGAAGTCGCTCGTACCGGACGCCGCCAAGGCCGCCGCGCTGGTCCGTTCGCGGCACCCCGACTATGTGGTGCTGCAGTTCTGGGGCAACGCCTGGGCCTTCACCTGGTGCATGGACGGCATCGGCTACGACCGGTCGCAGCAGAGGTACTTCACCCGCTACCAGGCCGACCTGCGCCGGCTCACCGACCAGATCGCGGCGGCGGGCGGCACGAAGCGGCCCAGGATCGTATGGGTGCTGCAGGGCCCGGACCCGATCACACCGGACCGGGTGCGGCGCGTCAACGAGATGTACGAGCGGCAGGCGGCGGCCTCCGGCGACATGGTCGCCGACGCGGGCGCCGCCGTGAGCCCGGCCGGCGCCCGCTACACCTGGTCCCAGTACCTGCCGTGCACCGCCTACGAGCACGAGCACCCCGACTACTGCACCCGGCCGGGCCAGGACCGCACCGCCCTCCACCTCGACAAGGACTACCTGCACTTCTGCCTGGCGCCCACCACCCCCACCCCGAGACCGTGCCCGGTGCGCTCCCCCGGCATCCTGCGCATCTCCCGGGCGATCGCGCGCGCGATCGCGCAGGACGTCCGGTGAACCGGGTCACTCCCCCGCGTACGCCCTCTCCAGGGCGGCGATGTCGAACTTGCCCATCGCCATGAAGGCCTTGGTCGTCCGGGACGCCTTCTCCTGGTCGGGGTCGCTGATCATGTCGATGAGGCGCTCGGGGACGACCTGCCAGGACACGCCGTACTTGTCCTTCAGCCAGCCGCAGGGGCCGGGCTCGCCGCCGTTCTCGGTGAGTTTGGTCCAGTAGTAGTCGATCTCCTCCTGGTCCGCGCAGAAGATCTGGAAGGAGATCGACTCGTTGAACTTGAACTGCGGGCCGCCGTTCAGCGCCACGAACTTCTGGCCGTTGGCCGTGAACTCCACGGCCAGCACGGACCCGACGGGACCCGCTCCGCCCTCGACGTTGCGGCCGACGCGCCCGATGCTGGAGTTCTTGAAGATCGACACGTAGTGGTGGGCGGCCTCCTCGGCCTGGCCGTCGAACCAGAGACACGTGGTGAATCCGTCGGTGGTCATGACTACCTCCTGGGCGTCGCGAAACCTGTCACCCCTGTCGACCGATCCTCGCCCCGAAACTCATCGGCAGGGCGGCCGATTGATCCATCCGGCCGTGTCGCACCCGCGGACTAGGGTCTGTGCCCGGGGCGGCGAGAGCGCGTGCCGGGCGTCGCGAGGCAAGCGGGACTTTCGCAACAGGCCCTAGGCTCCGGACCATGACGGCATCGGCTGCGGACACCCTCCACCCCTTCCGTATCGACATCCCCCAGGCAGACCTCGACGACCTGTACGAACGCCTCGACCGGACCCGCTGGCCCGACGAGCTGCCCGGTGTGGGCTGGGCCTACGGTGTGCCGTCGGGCTATCTGCGCGAACTGGTGCGGTACTGGCGCCACGAGTACGACTGGCGGGCGGCCGAGGCGCGGCTGAACGAGTGGCCGCAGTTCACCACCGGGATCGACGGCGCACTGGTGCACTTCGCGCACATCCGCTCGCCCGAGCCGGACGCCACCCCGCTGATCGTCACACACGGCTGGCCGGGGTCGATCGTCGAGTTCCTCGACGTCGTCGGGCCGCTGACGGACCCGGTGGCGCACGGCGGGGACCCGGCCGACGCCTTCCACGTCGTCCTGCCGAGCATCCCCGGCTTCGGGTTCTCCGGCCCCACCCGGGAGACCGGCTGGGAGGCCCGCAGGATCGCGGACGCCTGGGCCGAGCTGATGACGCGCCTCGGCTACGAGCGGTTCGGTGCCCAGGGCGGCGACTGGGGCGCCGGCATCTCCCGCGAGCTGGGCCGTGTCCACCCCGACCGGGTCGTCGGCGTCCATCTGAACCTGCTGCCCGGCGGACAGGCGGCCACCGAACCGACCCCCGAGGAGCTGGCGGCGCTGAGCCCCGCGGAACGGGAGCGCGCACGCGCCTCATGGCGCCGGTGGGACGCCTGGTTCCGGGACGGGGCGGGCTACTTCCATCTGCAGTCCACCCGGCCGCAGACCCTCTCGTACGCCCTCACGGACTCGCCGGTCGGCCAACTCGCCTGGATCGTCGAGAAGTTCCGGGAGTGGACGGACGCCGAGGAGCTCCCGGAGGAGGCCGTCGACCGGGACCTGATGCTGACGAACGTGATGCTGTACTGGCTGACGGGGACGGCGGGCTCGTCCGCCCGCGTGTACTACGAGCGTGCCCACGCCACCGGCGAGCGGATCGCCGCCCCGGACCGGCCCTCGACCGCCCCCACCGCGGTGGCCTCCTTCCCGGGCGACCCGCAGATCCCCCTGCGCCACAAGGCCGAGCGCACCGAGAACATCGTGCGCTGGACGGAGCTCGACCGGGGCGGGCACTTCGCGGCGATGGAGGAGCCGGACCTGCTGGTGGACGACGTACGGGCGTTCTTCCGGGAGCTGCGCGAGAAGGGCTGAGCTCCCCCTCTGCCCTCGGCCGATCTGCCACGGGCAGAGAACGGCCCGTTCGGCGTCGCCCGAGGTCAAGAGTGGAGTCGACGGCATCCCCGCGACCACGAGGAGAACCGATGACTCCGCTCAGCCCGCTCGCTCCACGCGCCGAGGACGGTGACACCCCGCCCTCCCGTCTCGACGACCAACTCGCGGCCCAGCTGCTCGGCCAGCGGATCGTCGTCCTGGGCACCCAGGTCGACGAGGTGTCCGCGAACCGGGTCTGCTCCCAGCTGCTGATCCTGTCCGCGGAGGACCCGCGCACGGACATCAGCCTGTTCATCAACAGTCCGGGCGGCTCGGTGCACGCGGGGCTCGCCATCTACGACACGATGCGGCTGATCCCCAACGACGTGTCGACGCTCGCCATGGGCTTCGCGGCGAGCATGGGCCAGTTCCTGCTGTGCGGGGGCACGCGCGGCAAACGGTACGCCCTGCCCCACGCGCGGATCATGATGCACCAGGGGTCGGCCGGTATCGGCGGCACCACCTCCGACATCACCATCCAGGCGGAGAACCTGGAGCACACCAAGCGGACCATGGAACGGCTGATCGCCGAGAACACCGGCCAGACCCCCGAGACCATCTCCCGGGACGGCGACCGCGACCGCTGGTTCACGGCCGAGGAGGCCAGGGAGTACGGCATGGTGGACCGCGTCGTGGAGTCCTTCGCGGACGTCCGCCCGGCCGCCTCGAAGCGACGGATGGGGCTGTGACATGGGGAACTACACGATTCCGTACGTCGTCGAGCGCACCGCGCAGGGCGAGCGCTCCTCCGACGTGTTCAGCCGGCTGCTCTCCGAGCGGATCATCTTCCTCGGCACCGAGATCGACGACGGCGTGGCCAACGTCGTCATCGCGCAACTCCTCCATCTGGAGTCGTCGGCCCCGGACCGGGAGATCGCGATCTACCTCAACTCGCCCGGCGGATCGTTCACTTCACTGATGGCGATCTACGACACCATGACGTTCGTCCAGGCGCCGATCTCCACGTTCTGCGTGGGCCAGGCGGCGTCGACGGCCGCCGTGCTCCTGGCCGGCGGCGATCCCGGCCGGCGGTTCGTGCTGGAGCACGCGCGGGTGCTGCTCGGCCAGCCGGCCAGCGGTGGCCGGCAGGGCACCATCTCGGACCTGTCGCTGCAGGCGAAGGAGATGGTCCGGATCCGCTCCCAGGTCGAGGAGGTGCTCTCCCGCCACACCCGCCACGACCCGGCGACCCTGCGGGCCGACATGGACCGCGACAAGGTGTTCACCGCCCAGGAGGCGGTGGCGTACGGACTGGCCGACGAGGTGCTGAGCCGGCGCCTCGTGACGGTCTGAGGCACCGGCCCACGCACGTCGTCAGGCGACCAGGCAGAGCCCGTCGTACGGCGACGTGGACGCGCCCCGGCTCCGGCCGGCCCGCCGGCTGGTGACCCGTACCAGCTCGCCCTGCGCCAGCGACAGCAGGTCGCCGAGGCCCAGACCCAGGGCGTGGGCGGCGGCCGCGAGGACCTCGGAGGAGGCCTCCTTGCGGCCCCGCTCCACCTCGGAGAGGTAGGGCATGGAGATCCGGGCCGCGTCCGCCACGTCCTTGAGCGTGCGCTCCTGGGCGAGGCGTTCCCGGCGCAGGACGTCACCGACCAGGTCACGCCACAGGGGCTCCTTCGGCGCCGGGGCCGCGGGAGCGGCCGGGCGGGACGGGGCCGCCGGTGGCGCCTGGCGCGGTGGCGGCGCGGCGGCCGGGCGCTCGGCCTGTGGGCGGCGCAGGGGAATGACGCGGGCTTCGTTCGGCGCTTGGCTGCTCACCGATCCAGACTAAATTCCCTCGCCCCGAAGGGAAGACGTCGGCATTCTGCCCTGGGTGAATCACGACCGGCGGAGGATGCGGTGACAGCGCTGCGCGAGACGTTCAACCAGGATGCCGAGCGGTACGACCGGGCACGGCCGCGGTATCCCCCGGAACTGGTCGGGGAGTTGGCCCGCGCGGCGGGGCTCGGTCCGGACAGCAGGGTCCTGGAGATCGCCCCCGGCACCGGCCAGCTCACCGTTCCGCTGGCCGAGTCGGGCTGCCAGGTCACCGCGGTGGAGCTCGGCGACGCGATGGCGGCCGTGGCCCGGCGGCGGCTCGCCGGCTTTCCCCGCGTGGAGGTGCGGGTGGCCGAGTTCGAGAGCTGGCCGCTGCCCGACGAGCCGTTCGACCTCGTGGTGTGCGCCACCGCGTTCCACTGGCTCGACCCTGCCGTACGGGTGGTCAAACCGGCGCGGGCCCTGCGTCCCGGCGGGCGGCTGGCCCTGATCCTCACCGAGCACGTGGCGGGCGGCACGGAGGAGTTCTTCGCCCGCGTCCAGCGGTGCTACGAACGCTGGGACCCGGCCACCCCGCCCGGCCTGCGGCCGCAGCCCGCCTCGGACATCCCGAGCGGCGGCGCCGAACTGGCGGACTCGCCGCTGTTCGAGCAGATGACGGTGGCCCGGCGGCCCCAGGACATCACCTACACCACCGACGAGTACATCGACGTCCTGCTCACCTACTCGGGCCACCGCGCCCTGCCCCCGGCGTCCCGCCAGGGCCTGCTGACCTGCGTCCGGGAGCTGATCGACACCGGGTACGGCGGGCGCGTCACCAAGCGCTACCTGCACGAACTCGTCATCGCCACCCGTGTCGCGGAGTGAGGGCATGTCTCGTCGCGGACGGGGTACCCGCCCTCCAAAGGCCTCGACGCGCTACGGACGTCGGACCATGACTTTCGTGGGAGAGGAAATGGACACCGCCGTGGAACGACTCCCGGGGATCGAGCAGCCGCGCTCCGTGGCGCCTCGTGACGCACGGGAGCTGTCCCGCCAGTTCTTCCAACGCCTCTCGGAGCTCGAGGAGGGCACGCACGAGTTCCAGTACGCCCGCAACACGCTCATCGAGATGAACATGTCGCTGGTGCGGTTCGCCGCCGGACGCTTCAGGGGCCGCGGCGACGAGATGGAGGACCTCGTCCAGACCGGGATGATCGGCCTGATCAAGGCGATCGACCGGTTCGACCTGTCCCGCGAGGTCGAGTTCACCTCGTTCGCGCTGCCGTACATCGTCGGCGAGATCAAGCGTTTCTTCCGGGACACCACCTGGGCGGTGCACGTGCCGCGGCGGCTGCAGGAGCTGCGGGTGGAGCTGGCCAAGGCCCGCGAGGAACTGGCCAGCCGCCTAGACCGGGAGCCGACCGTCGCGGAGCTGTCCACGCTGATGAACATTCCCGAGAACGAGGTGGTCGAGGCGCAGATCGCGGCCAACGGATACAACTCCTCGTCCCTGGACGCGGCGCTCACCGGTGACGGGCCCGAGGGCGGCGAGGCCGTTCTCGCCGACTTCATCGGCGTCGAGGAGGACGGGCTGCGGCTGGTCGAGGACTTCCACTCGCTGGCCCCGCTCATGGCGGAGCTGGGCGAACGGGACCGGCAGATCCTTCATATGCGGTTCGTGGAGGAGGCCACCCAGGCGGAGATCGGCGAACGGCTCGGCTGCTCGCAGATGCATGTGTCCCGTCTGATCAAGCGGATCATCGCGCGGCTGCGCGAGGGGATGCTGGGCGAACTCGGCTGCGCGTGAGTGAGAGGCGCACGCGCGCCCACGTGACCGCCGCGGGCGACCGTGGCGGTCACGCGCCGTACAGCGCCAGGACGGCACACACCCGCTTGCCGACCGGCACCCGTTCCACGGTGACCCGCTTGGCCAGCGCGTGGACTATCTCCAGGCCGTGCCGGCCGACCCGCTCCGGGTCCCGCGGGAACCGTCGCGGCAGGGCCCCGCTGCTGTCGTAGACGCATACGGTGACGGCGCTGTCGGTGCCCTCCAGCTCCAGGATGTACGGGCCGTTGCTGTGCCGGTCCGCGTTGGTGACCAGCTCGCTCACCACCAGCAGGACCTCGTCCTCGGCGCGAGGGTCGATCGTGGCGCACCACTCCGTTCTGAGTCTGCCCACGAAATGCGCGGCGAAGGACCGGGCCTCGGCGATACAGCCCGGCTCCCCGGTGTAGTGGGCCGCCCGCCTCAGTGGTTCCACCGGCACGTCGAAACCAGTTGGTATCACTGCCCCGCCCGCGTGCTCGTTCATGCGTTTCTCTCTCGGAATGCCGGACTGGCCGGACGCTGCTGCACCAGTGCTGATACCCCGAGCCGCCCACCCCAGTCCCGTTGCGCCCCGAAGTGTCTGCTTTCACGCAGAGTGACGTTCATGTGGCGGACGACACCGGAGCACTCTATGTGGTGGTTGTGTCGGACGTGAGCGGTGATGAGATGTCCGGTGCCTGGGGCGCCGTCTGGGGTTCGGTGCCCGGGGACGAGGAGGAGGGCGTCACGGAACTGGGCGCCGACGAGGACGGGGCCGTGGTGGAGGTCGACGGGCAGGGGCTGGACGGCGTCGGCGTCCCGGGGCTCGCGCCCGGCGACGAGGCGCACGGGGCCGGCGAGGCCGGGGACGAGGGCGGTGTGGGCGTGGTCACGGTGACCGAGGGCGAGGGGTGCGCGGGCGGCTGGACCGGCTTGTCGTGGTGGCCGGTGTCGCCCCGGTGCCGGGAGATCCACTCGTCGTTCTGGGGGTCGTAGATCACGAAGATGTTGATGATCTGCGGGGCGGGCGTGACCACGACGACGTTCGAGGAGCGGTACGACGCCCATGAGTCGCCGGTCGGCCGCGGCGCGGTCCGCAGGGCGACGGGCGGGGTCAGCGGGTTGCCGCAGGCGCAGCGGGCGCGGGGCACGCCGTGGGCGTCGACGAGGACGGCGGTCCCGGCCTGGAGGACGGCCTGGTAGGCGGTCGGGGCGCCGTTCTGGTAGCCGTGGTTGGTGACACGGGTGTCCATGCGCAGCTGCACGGGAGTGAGGGCGCGCAGATAGGCCGGGACCTGGGCAGGGCCGATGCCCTCGACCGAGGCGAAGGCCTGGTTCTTGGCGGGGTCCGCGCGCAGGTACGCGATCTGCTTCTCCACGTCACAGGCGGAGACGTTGCGGGTGCCGCCGTACAGTCCGGCCGTCCCGCCGTCGACGCCCCGTACGGCGTTGGCCGGCGCTGACTCGGTGGCCGGGGAGGGCGAGACGGGGGCGGTGGAGCTCTTGCGGGCCGTCGACGGGGTGAAGGGGTGGGGGCCGGTGTCGCCCGCGGCCTGGAGGAAGAGCTCGCCGCCCTTGGCGGTGCCGCCGGTGCCGCCACCGCCGGAGTGGGTGAGCACGACGGCGAGGACCGCGGCGACGACCACCGCGGTGGTGAGCGCGGCGACCCGGGGCACGGACTTCCACCAGGGGCGATGGGGCTCCGGTGGGGGTGTGCCCCCGCCGCTGCCGCCCGGTGGCTGCGAGGGCGGGCCGGAGGGCGGCTGGGAGGGGCCGGACAGGGGGCCCGAGGGAGGTCCTGTGGGGCGGCCGGAGGAAGGCGGTTCGACGCTCACGAGCTCATCTCCCGAAGGATGTGCTGTCTCTGCCCCGAGGTGTGCCGTGTGGCCGGCTGCTCTCCCCATTGTGTGCTCCGCTCCCGTGCGGCCCGCAAGCCGACGCGGACGGCCCTCCCGGCGGGCGAGGTGCGAGGGCGCTGCTTAGCGTGGCAAGGGTGAGCCCGCGAACCGCCTCCGACCTCGCCGTCTCCCGTCATGGCTGGGTGCAGGCCCTCGCCGCGGTGCTGTCGGCGCTGGTCGCCATGGGCGTGGTCGCCGCGCTGGGGCTGTGGGCGGCCGGGGCGGCGGACCTGCCGGACGGCGCGTTCGCCCGGGTCGTCACGGCGACGGTGGTCACGGCCGTCGGCGGCACGATCAAGCTGTCGGGCGACGTGGGCGGGCTGGCCGACTCGAACGCCGGGCTGACCGTGATCCCGCTGTCCGTCACGCTGGTGGGCGCGCTGGTCCTCGCGGCCGGTTTCCTCCGTCCGCTGCGGCACCGCGCGGTCGCCGGCGCAGCGGAACTGGCGGGCTGGGCCGCGCGCATCGCCGTGCTGTGGGTCCTCGGTCTCCTCGCCCTGGCCTTCGGCGCCCGTCAGACCTTCACCATCGCGCTGGACGAGGGCACGGTCGGCGACATCGGCGACCTGTTCGGCGTCACCCCCAAGGTCGGCTTCACGACGGACGTCCCGCTGACCTTGCTGTTCGGGCTGCTGTGGCTGGCGGGTGTGCTGGTGCTGGCCCTGCTGGTGTCCCGTGGGGCACCGCTGCCCGGCCGGCTCCTGCGCTTCCAGGAGTCGGTGCGCCCGGCCGCGTACGCCATGGTGGTCCTGCTCCTCGCCTGTGTCGCGCTGGGCGTCGTCATCGCCCTGGTCGTCACGGTCACCCGCGGACACCGGGCGGAGACCCTGGCGGTGATCCTGCTCGGCATGCCGAACCTGGTCTGGTTCGCCCTGACCCTCGGCCTGGGCGCCACCTGGACGGGCCGGGTCCAGGGGCCGTTCGGGCTGCCCATGCCGCATGTCCTGGACGAGGTGCTGCGCACCAAGGACGTCTCCACGCTCAACCTCCACACCCTCGCCGAGTACGACTCCCGCGTCTGGTGGCTGATGGCCGTGGACGCGGTCCTGCTGCTGGCCGCGGCCTTCGTGATGGCGGCCCGCTCCCCGGCCCGGGTGCGCGTCTGGCAGCACGCCCTGCACATGGCGGTCGCCCTGGCGGTGACCGTGCTCATGATCTGCCTGCTCTGCCGTATCTCCGCCCGCTTCGGCCTGTCCGTCCTGGGCATCGGCGACCTGGGCGGCGGCCTCGGCGCAAAGCTGTCCCTGCGGCCCGAGGTCTGGTCGGCGGTCGGCCTGGCCCTGCCGTGGGGCCTGGTGACCGGCTTCCTCGGCGCACTGCTGGCGAGACCGGTGCGGCGCCGGGGGCCGGCGGAAAAGGAGTGGGAGGGATGACGTCGTCCGTGGGAGGGTGCGCCGAGTCGGAGAAGGGGCATCACATGACGCTGGCGCTCGAAGACCGCCTGGCCATCACGGAGTTGATAGCGCTGCACGGTCACCTGGTCGACGAGGGGGAGCTGGAGCGGACGCACGAGGTGTTCACCCCGGACGTCGTCTACGACCTGTCGGACTTCGGTCAGGGCCAGATCGTCGGGCTCGCGGCCTGGCGGGAGGCGGCGCTGGCGATGGGCGCGGCCAATCCCGTGGCGCACCATGTGACCAACGTGGTGGTCGAGGAGGTGGCCGGGGACCGGGTCCGGGTCCGGTCCAAGGGGCTGGGCATCAAGGCTGACGGTTCGTGCGGCTCGGTGACGTACGAGGACGTCGTGATCCGTGTCGAGGCCGGCTGGCGCATCTGCCGGCGTCGGCTGGTGGCGCGGCGGGTGCCGCTCAATGGACTGGGCCGGGGTTCCTGAAGACCGGTTCGGACCAGTGGGGAGGGAGCTTGGTCCGCTCGCCGGCGGCTTGGACGACGACCTCGGTCGGCGGGTGACCCGGTGCCGCCTCCCCCATGACCGCGGCACGCAGAGCCGCCACGAAAGCGAGACAGGAGTCGTGGCGATCCTCCGGCGACTTCGCCAGAGCCGTCGCGAAGACCCCGTCGACGGACGACGGGAGCTCCGGGCGGGACTCGGTCAGGGCGGGCGGCTGGTCGTACTGGTGGGCCCAGAGCAGGGCCATGTCGTCGTCGCGGCGGAAGGGCGGGTGGC
>Ga0182007_10000292_pt1 | contig 32543 bp, 25 predicted proteins | sample Sormic07211113_1_FD_123023 | JGI IMG/M metagenome (GOLD analysis project Ga0182007, IMG submission 123023) | Rhizosphere microbial communities from Sorghum bicolor, Mead, Nebraska, USA - 072115-113_1 MetaG | ecosystem: Host-associated > Plants > Roots > Rhizosphere | place: USA: Nebraska...
CGGGCCGAGTGATTCAGCTGCTGTGAAGGGCGGAGGTGGGCGAGCGTGACTTCTACGACGGACATGGCCGGACACCCGGACGTCGCCGAGATCTCCGACCTCACCGAGGGCCTGCTCCCGCCGTCCCGGACCGCGGATGTCCGGCGTCATCTCGACGGGTGCGAACTCTGCGCCGACGTGCACTCCTCACTGGAGGAGATCCGAGGACTGCTCGGCACACTGCCGGGTCCGCCCCGTATGCCCGACGACGTCGCCGGACGCATCGACGCCGCACTTGCCGCCGAGGCCCTTCTGAACGCCACGGCGCCTGAGACCGACGACAGCTTCCCCTCTCACATCGCTGCCTCTCACTCCTTCACCGACGCGGACGACAGTGCTCATGTTTCACGTGAAACATCGGTCGCCACTGCCCGCCCTGCCGGACACGCCCGCACCTCGACCACAGGCCCGGGCCGCAAGGACCGTGGGCGAGCCGGCCGCCGCAGGATCGCCGTCCTCGGCAGCGTCTTCGCCGTCGCCGCTCTCGGAGTCGGTTCCGTGCTGATCGCCACGCACGACGACGGTCGACAGACCACCGCAGCGGACACCTTCTCCCAGAAGACGCTCAACAAGCAGGTCTCGAACCTCCTCACCAAGGGACAGGACTCAGGGCGCGGCTCCGCCGCCCCACACCACAGCGTCGGCGTCCAAGGCGGCCCGAGCATCATGTCCCCCAGGCTCGACCGAACGCCCGTGGTGCCGCCGTGCGTCCAGAAGGGCATCGGTCGCAACGACGCGGCGTTGGCAACCGAGGAGGGCAGGTACAAGGGCACCAAGGCTCTGTTGGTCGTCCTCGCCGATCCTTCCGACAGCACCAAGGTGAACGCGTACATCCTGGACACGTCCTGCGTGGCCCACCCGTCGTCCGCCAAGGCCGAGGTTCTGCTGAAGCAGACCTACACCAAGCCGTAGCACTCGACGCTCCGGCTTCCTCCCCCGTGGTATCCCGTACGGTGTCGCAACCCCGTGTGCCCGGACACACCGGGAATGCGCGCCCCTTAGGATCCGTTGGGTGGGGTGAGGGTTCTGAGAGGGGCTCCCACCGGTCCGACGAGGCAGTTCAGAGACGAGGAAACAAGCCGTGAGCGACGTTCGTAACGTGATCATCATCGGCTCCGGGCCCGCCGGCTACACGGCGGCGCTCTACACCGCACGCGCGTCGTTGAAGCCACTGGTGTTCGAGGGCGCCGTCACCGCCGGCGGTGCGCTCATGAACACCACCGAGGTGGAGAACTTCCCCGGCTTCCAGGAAGGCATCATGGGCCCCGAGCTCATGGACAACATGCGCGCCCAGGCCGAGCGCTTCGGTGCCGAGCTCGTCCCGGACGACATCGTCTCCGTCGACCTGACCAGTGAGATCAAGACCGTCACGGACACCGCGGGAACCGTGCACAAGGCGAAGGCCGTCATCGTCGCCACCGGCTCGCAGCACCGCAAGCTCGGTCTGCCGAACGAGGACGCGCTCTCCGGACGCGGTGTCTCCTGGTGTGCCACCTGTGACGGCTTCTTCTTCAAGGACCAGGACATCGCCGTGATCGGCGGCGGCGACACCGCGATGGAGGAGGCCACCTTCCTCTCCCGTTTCGCCAAGTCCGTGACGATCGTCCATCGCCGGGACACCCTGCGTGCCTCCAAGGCGATGCAGGAGCGCGCCTTCGCCGACCCGAAGATCAAATTCGTGTGGGACAGCGAGGTCGCCGAGATCCAGGGCGACCCGAAGCTGGCGGGGCTGAAGCTGCGCAACCTCAAGACCGGCGAGCTGAGCGACCTGCCGGTCACCGGTCTGTTCATCGCGATCGGCCACGACCCGCGCACCGAGCTCTTCAAGGGCCAGCTCGACCTGGACGAGGAGGGCTACCTCAAGGTCGCCGCTCCCTCGACCCGGACCAATGTGACCGGCGTGTTCGCCGCCGGTGACGTGGTCGACCACACCTACCGCCAGGCGATCACCGCGGCCGGCACCGGCTGTTCCTCCGCCCTCGACGCCGAGCGCTACCTCGCCGCCCTCGCGGACGAGGAGCAGGCCGAGCCCGAGAAGACCTCTGTCTGACCCCCTTCCGCCCCACGCACCAACCAGTTAAGGAGCCCGTAGTGGCCGGCACCCTGAAGAATGTGACCGACGATTCCTTCGAGCAGGACGACCTCAAGAGCGAAAAGCCCGTCCTGGTGGACTTCTGGGCCGCCTGGTGCGGCCCGTGCCGCCAGATCGCCCCGTCGCTCGAGGCGATCGCCGCCGAGTACGGCGACAAGATCGAGGTCGTCAAGCTCAACATCGACGAGAACCCGGGTACGGCCGCCAAGTACGGCGTCATGTCCATCCCGACGCTGAACGTCTACCAGGGCGGCGAGGTCGCCAAGACCATCGTCGGTGCGAAGCCGAAGGCCGCGATCGTTCGCGACCTCGAGGACTTCATCGCCGAGTGACGTTTCACGTGAAACATGAAGGGGCCGACCTGAAGAGGTCGGCCCCTTTGCGTTGCGGGTCTCAGAGAGGGTTGATGGTCTCAGAGGGAGTTGAGGGTCTCAGAGGGGTCGGAGGGCCGGCTCCTTCTGAACCGCCCCCAGCAACCGGTCGAGGGCCATCTCCACATCTTCCTTCCAGGAGATCGTGCTCCTCAGTTCCAGCCTCATCCGTGGATAGGCGGCGTGCTGTCTCACCGTCTTGAAGCCCACCGCCAGCAGATGGTCGGCAGGCAGCACACAGGCCGGTTCCTTCCAGCGGGCGTCCCCGAACGCCTCGATCGCCTTGAACCCGCGTCGCAGGAGATCCTTGGCCACCGTCTGCACCATCACTCGGCCGAGCCCCTGGCCCTGATAGCCGGGCACGATGCACCCGGTGATCAGTTGCACGGCGTCCGGCGATACGGGACTCGTGGGGAACGCCGTGGAGCGAGGCACATAGGCGGGCGGGGCGTACAGCACGAAGCCCACCGGTACGTCGTCGACGTAGACGACCCGACCGCAGGATCCCCAGTCCAGCAGGACGGAGGAGATCCACGCCTCCTTCTCCAGGGCGGCCGTTCCGGCTTTTACCGCGGCCTCTCCACTGACTGGGTCCAGCTCCCAGAAGACACACCCTCGGCAGCGGTTGGGAATGTCCTGAAGGTTGTCCAGCGTGAGCGGTACGAGCCGTCGCCCCATGAAGGCTGTTCCTCGCTTCCTTCGCCCGAAGCGTCGCGGGCGGCTGTGAGAGCGCTCCGCTCTCTCAGCAGACTGCCGACGAAGCCGCCGACCGCCCCCAGGCTCAAGCCCGCGCTCACCAGTCCGGTTCGGCTCACCGTTCGCATGGCCCCTGCCTCCCCTCAGAGGTACTGCCAATGGATGCGCCATACCCATTCGCATCGTATCCACGATGCGATTCGGTCGACACCGACTGAAAGCAAAGAGCGGGCTGTGTTCCGGTACCCACCGGACACAACCCGCTCCACTGCGGCCATCTGAGCGATCGCGCTCCGTCAGCCATGGGCTTGTCAGCCCTCGTCCTCCTCGGCGCCGCCGTCCAGCAGGCTCTTCTGCAGGACCGGCCCCTCACCGGGAGCGAGGCTGCTGAGGATCCGCTCCAGGTCCTCCATCGAGGCGAACTCGACGGTGATCTTGCCCTTCTTCTGCCCCAGGTCGACCTTCACCCGTGTCTCGAAACGGTCCGAGAGCCGGGTGGCCAGGTCGGACAGCGCCGGGGAGACCCGGGTGCCGGCCCGCGGGCCCTTGGAACGCTGAGCCGTCTGCGGGCGTGAGCCCATGAGGGTCACGATCTCCTCGACGGCCCGCACCGACAGCCCCTCGGCGACGATCCGGTGGGCCAGACGGTCCTGCTCCTCCGAGTCGTCCACGGAGAGCAACGCCCGCGCATGCCCGGCCGACAGCACCCCGGCGGCCACCCGGCGCTGGACCGCCGGTGAGAGCTTCAGCAGACGAAGTGTGTTGGAGACCTGCGGGCGCGAGCGGCCGATGCGGTCCGCCAGCTGGTCGTGCGTGCAGTTGAAGTCCTTCAGCAGCTGGTCGTAGGCGGCGGCCTCTTCCAGCGGGTTCAGCTGCGCGCGGTGCAGGTTCTCCAGGAGGGCGTCCAGGAGAAGCTTGTCGTCGTCCGTGGCCCGCACGATCGCCGGGATGGCGTCCAGGCCGGCCTCACGGCTGGCCCGCCAGCGACGCTCACCCATGATGAGCTCGTAGCGCGAAGGACCGACCTGCCGTACGACGACCGGCTGGAGCAGGCCGACCTCCTTGATGGAGGTGACCAGTTCCTGCAGAGCGTCCTCGTCGAAGACCTCACGCGGCTGGCGCGGGTTCGCCGTGATGGAGTCGAGGGGGAGCTCCGCGAAGTGGGCACCCATGGAAGACGTGGACGCCTCCACATAGCCGTTGACCGACGGCGCCTCGGTTTCATGTGAAACAGGCGGCAGCGTGGCCACCTTCGCCGCGGCCACTCCGCGGTCGGAGGTCAGCACCGGCACCGTGCTCGGGGACGCGGAGCCCGCGCCTCCCATCGCCGCCGGGACCGGCGTCTTCTCCGTCGGGGCAGCGGGGATCAGTGCGCCGAGTCCACGGCCCAGACCCCTCCGTCGCTCGCTCACTGAATACCCTCCACCATGCTCGGGTTGCTCTGGGCGCCGATATGGGCCTGCGTCGGGTCGTAGCTGACGCCGACACCCTTCAGCGCGATTTCTCGTGCCGCCTCAAGATAGGACAGGGCACCGCTCGATCCGGGATCGTAGGTCAGCACCGTCTGTCCATAGCTCGGCGCCTCGGAGATACGGACCGAGCGGGGAATGCTCGTCCGCAGCACCTCGTCGCCGAAGTGGGTGCGCACCTCCTCCGCGACCTGGGACGCGAGACGCGTCCGGCCGTCGTACATGGTGAGCAGGATCGTCGATACATGCAGGGCGGGGTTGAGGTGCCCCCGCACCAGATCGACATTGCGCAGCAGCTGGCCCAAGCCCTCCAGCGCGTAGTACTCGCACTGGATCGGGATGAGGACCTCCGCACCGGCGACCAGGGCATTGACCGTCAGCAGGCCGAGCGAGGGCGGGCAGTCGATGAGGATGTAGTCCAGCGGGTGCTCATAGGCCTGGATCGCCCGCTGGAGCCGGCTCTCACGTGCCACCAGGGACACCAGCTCGATCTCCGCACCGGCGAGATCGATCGTGGCCGGGGCGCAGAAGAGCCCTTCGACATCCGGGACGGGCTGGACGACTTCGGCCAGCGGCCTGCTGTCGATGAGCACGTCGTAGATGGACGGCACTTCGGCGTGGTGGTCGATCCCCAGGGCCGTGGACGCGTTGCCCTGAGGGTCGAGGTCGATCACCAGGACTCGGCCCCCGTGCACGGCCAGCGAAGCGGCGAGGTTGACCGTAGTCGTCGTCTTGCCCACGCCGCCCTTCTGGTTGGCGACCACGATGACACGGGTCCGCTCGGGCCGTGGCAGGCCCTCGCCGGCACGGCTCAGAGCCTCTACCGCCAGTTGGGCAGCACGACCGATCGGAGTGTCGTCCATCGGGGGCGGTGTTTCACGTGAAACATCCTCCCCCATCGACTCGGTACGGGGACCGGGGACCGGATCGGTCATCGGTCCCGCGATGTTGGCGTCGGACCGCAAGGATTCACTCTCCTCGACTTCAGGCTCGCAATGAACAGAGCCTCCCATGTCTTCGGGGTCGTGAACCAGTGAGGCCTGGTGTTCTGTGGAGAAATCCACCTCTGTGGACAACTCCACACCCTCATCGAGTGAACCGAGAGGCTTTCGGTCACGGGGTTCGGCCGCAGCGCGGCCGCGACTGATGATGCCGTGCAGCAGTGAGCGACGTTTCACGTGAAACACGATGCACAGCGATGGTGGCCGAAGTGTCGCGACACTCCGGCATGCGTAGGTTTGGCAGCTTGTGTGGAGTACGGCTCGTCGTCAGTACGGATCAGCGGCGCCGACGCGTACGTCCGGTCCGAGCCGCCTTCGCACGCTTGGCGGCGAAGCGCACACCGCCGGGACTCTCGCCGACCTCGACCCGTACGACGGTGGACAAGGGGTCCACCACTCCCTCACCCACATGCAGGATGGATGTCTCCACCGCGCCGAGCTTGCTCAGCGCGGTCGCCGCGCTCTTCAGCTCCTCCTCCGCGGTGTCACCCTTGAGCGCCAGCATCTCCCCGTACGGCCGCAGCAGCGGAATGCCCCACGTGGCCAGCCGATCCAGCGGGGCCACGGCTCGCGCGGTCACCACATGCACCGGCGGCACCTTGCCCATGACCTCCTCGGCCCGGCCCCGTACGACCGTCACATGGTCCAGGCCCAGCAGCTCCACGACCTCCGTGAGGAAGTTCGTGCGGCGCAACAGCGGCTCCAACAGGGTGATCTTGATGTCGTCGCGGACGAGCGCCAGGGGAATGCCCGGCAGGCCGGCCCCGGAGCCGACATCGCACACCATCACCCCCTCGGGCACGACCTCGGAGAGGACCGCACAGTTCAGCAGGTGCCGCTCCCACAGCCGCGGCACTTCGCGTGGGCCGATCAGACCGCGCTGCACACCCGCCTCCGCGAGCAGCTCCGCGTAACGAACCGCGTCCGCGAAGCGATCGCCGAACACCTCACGCGCCTGCTCGGGCGCGGGGGGAAGCTCCGCTGCCTCCGTCACGGGGGACCGTCCTTCCGTACCGCATCAGCGCGACCAGGGCGCCGACCACCAGAACTAACAGGCTGACAAAATCCGGCCCCGTCTGCGCTACAGACGGGGCCGGAGGGACGAACGGACCGATCAGGCGGGCAGTACGACGACGAAGCGCTCTGGCTCCTCGCCCTCGGACTCGCTCCGCAGGCCGGCGGCCTTGACCGCGTCGTGCACGACCTTGCGCTCGAACGGCGTCATCGGCTGCAGCTTCACGGGCTCGCCGGTGTTCTTCACATCGGCGGCGGCCTTCGCACCCAGCTCGGAGAGCTCGGCACGCTTCTTGGCCCGGTAGCCGGCGATGTCCAGCATCAGCCGGCTGCGGTCCCCGGTCTCCCGGTGCACGGCCAGGCGCGTCAGCTCCTGAAGCGCCTCCAGCACCTCACCGTCACGGCCGACCAGCTTCTGCAGGTCTCGGCCGCCCGATTCGCTGATGATCGAGACAGCGGCGCGGTCGGCCTCGACGTCCATGTCGATGTCGCCGTCGAGATCGGCGATGTCCAGCAGACCCTCGAGGTAGTCCGCCGCGATCTCGCCCTCCTGCTCCAGGCGGGTCAGGGTGTCTGCACCCTCGGCAGCGGCGGAGGTGGTGCCTTCCGTCACGGGATGGACTCCTTCTTACTTCTTGGACGGGGACTTGGGGCGCTGCGGGCCCTTGCGCTGCCCGGACTGCGCCTTGCTGCGGGTGCCGCTGCCGGGCTGGGCCTTGTTGGCGGCGGGAGCGGGCTTGGCGTCCTGGGGCTCGTCGGACTTGCTCAGCGAAGTGGCCGAACCTGTGGCCGAACCGGAGGTCGAGTCGGCCGGAGCGGACTCCGCCGGCTTCACACCGGACTGACGCTGGGACTTGGTCTGACGCTTGGGCTGCTGGCGCTTGGGGGCGGCGGTGCCGGTGGTCGGCGTACCGTCCTCGGAGTCGACCGCGACCGCGCCCTCGCTCTTCACCACGGAGCCGTCGGCCTGGGCCGCGAGGCCCGCCTTGGTCAGACCGTTGATGAACCTGCGCTCGAACTCGTTGCGGTCGCGGCCCTTGGCGACGATCGCCTTGACGATGGTCTTCTCGCTGCGCCGACGGATCTTGCCGTGGTGCGTGACGTGCTTGGTCAGACGCTCCAGGTAGGCGGCCTGGGCCTTGGAACCCGGGGTCGGGTTGTTGTGGATGACGTACATCTGCTGGCCCATGGTCCACACGTTGGTGGTCAGCCAGTAGACGAGGACACCGACCGGGAAGTTGATGCCGAAGACGGCGAACATCACCGGGAAGACGTACATCAGCATCTTCTGCTGCTGCATGAACGGCGTCTTGACCGTGGTGTCGACGTTCTTCGTCATCAGCTGGCGCTGGGTGTAGAACTGCGACGCCGACATCAGGACGATCATGATCGCGGTGACGACCCGGACGTCCGTCAGGGAGGCGCCGAGCGACTCCACCTTCGCCGAGCTGTCGGTGAACTTCGCGGCCAGCGGCGCGCCGAAGATATGCGCCTTACGGGCGCTGGCCAGCAGCGACTCGTTGATGACGCCGATCGTGGAGCCCGTCGCGATGCCGTTGAGCACGTGGTACAGGGCGAAGAAGAACGGCGACTGCGCCAGGATGGGAAGGCACGAGGAGAGCGGGTTGGTGCCCGTCTCCTTGTACAGCTTCATCATCTCTTCGGACTGGCGCTGCTTGTCGTTCTTGTAGCGCTCCTGGATCTTCTTCATCTCGGGTTGCAGCGTCTGCATCGCCCGGGTCGACTTGATCTGCTTCACGAAGAGCGGGATCAAGCAGATACGGATCAGGATCACCAGGGACACGATGGACAGGCCCCAGGCCCAGCCCGTGTCGGGACCGAAGATCTTCCCGTACATCGAGTGGAACTGGACGATGACCCATGAGACGGGTGTCGTGATGAAGCTGAAGAGGCTGGCAATCGTGTCCACTAATCATGCTCCTTGGGCATGGGACGAGGTCTCTGCGGCCGGGCTCGAAGGAGGAGTCTCTTCGGTGCTCGAAACAGGATTCTCTTCGGGGGCCGGTTCGGCGGAGGACCCGCCCCTGCGTGCACGCCACGCGTCACGCAGCATTTCGTGCCATCGGGGGCGCTTGCGCGGCGGGACATGGTCCACACCGCCCAGCGACCACGGATTGCACCGCAGGATGCGCCAGGCGGTGAGCGCCGTGCCCTTGATCGCGCCGTGCCGGTCGATGGCCGTGTAGCCGTAGTGGGAACACGACGGGTAGTACTTGCACACCGGCCCGAGCAGCGGACTGATGGTCCACTGGTAGAGCTTGATCAGAGCCAGCAGTGGGTACTTCATCGCGCGCCCCCTCCCAGCAGCCGCTCGATGGCGGCATCCAGGTCTCGGGCCAGTTGTGCATGGTCGGCGTCGCCCGCGGCGGGCAGCGCTCGTACGACTACCAGGCTACCGGGGGGCAGGAGGGCCACTCGATCCCGCATCAGATGACGCAATCTGCGCTTCACCTTGTTGCGCACGACCGCGCCGCCCACTGCCTTGCTCACGACGAAACCCGCACGCGTCGGGGGAGCGCTCTCCCCAGGCGCGTGCGGGTCCGTGGCACCGCTACGAAGATGGACGACGAGACACGGGCGTCCGGCCCGGCGCCCTCGTCGTACCGCGGTCGCGAAGTCCTCGCGCCGCCTCAGCCGGTTCTCGGTGGGCAGCACGACGGCATGACCTGACCGGAATCAGGCGGACAGGCTCGCGCGACCCTTGGCACGACGGTTCGCGAGAATCGCGCGACCGGCACGGGTGCGCATCCGCAGGCGGAAGCCGTGGGTCTTGGCACGACGACGGTTGTTCGGCTGGAAGGTGCGCTTGCTCACTCGGGGGCTCCAGAAATCAAATCGGTGGTGGCGGGTGCCGCCCTGGCTGTCACCGTGCGCCCACGAGTAGCTCGCAGTCACGCCCGATTGCACCGCTTCCCGATCACCTGACGCGATCTGTGCCCATCGGAGGCAGGCGGCAGCAGCCATCGACAACTCGACCTGGTTACGGTACGCGCGGCTACGCCATCCGGTCAAACCAGTGGTCACCGAGAGACACTATCCACAGGCTGGGGACAACAACTTGAACCGCACCCGTCGCCCTGACTACCGTGGCTGAACTCCGATTCGTTCCCTTGAACCCTTGTTCGTGGCTCCACCCCATTTGAATCCCTACCCGTCCCAGAACCACACGTTCGTGGGACCCGTGAGAGAGCGTGCCCTGTGGCTGACGTACCTGCCGATCTTGCCGCAGTGTGGCCGCGAGTACTGGAGCAACTCCTCGGCGAGGGTCGTGGACAGGGCGTGGAGACGAAGGACGAGCACTGGATCCGCCGCTGCCAACCCCTCGCGCTGGTCGCCGACACCGCCCTGCTCGCCGTACCGAACGAATTTGCGAAGGGCGTCCTCGAAGGCCGCCTCGCCCCCATCGTCAGCGAGACCCTGAGCCGCGAGTGCGGCCGCCCGATCCGCATCGCGATCACCGTCGACGACTCCGCGGGCGAACCCCCCGCCCCGCCGGCGCCCCCGGTCCGCCCGCAGCCGCGCTACGAGGAGCCCGAGCTCCCCTCCGGTCAGTACGACACCAACCAGTACGACAACAATCAGTACGACGGATACGGCCGCCACCGCGCCGACGACCCGCGCCCGCCCCGGCCCGACCAGCTCCCCAGCGCCCCCGGCGACCAGCTGCCCACCGCCCGCCCCGCCTATCCGAGCGAGTACCAGCGCCCCGAGCCCGGCGCCTGGCCGCGCCCCTCGCAGGACGAGTACAGCTGGCAGCAGCAGCGCCTCGGCTTCCCCGAGCGCGACCCGTACGCCTCCCCTCCGCAGGACTCCTACGGCTCCCCCCAGGACTCGTACGCCCCGTCCCAGGACTACCGCCCGCAGTCGATGGAGCGCCCGCCCTACGACGGTCAGCGCCCCGACTACGACAGCCCGCGCGCGGACTACGACCAGGGCCGCTCCGATTACGACAAACCACGCCCGGACTACGACCAGGTGCGGTCCGACTACGACAAGCCCCGTTCCGACTACGACCGCGGCCGGTCGGACTACGACCAGCGGGACGCCCGCCGGGAGCTGCCCGAGCAGCCGAACGGCTCCGGGCACGTCCACCGCGGCGGCCCCGTCGGCTCCGCGCTGCCCCCCTCCGGCGGCGCCCCCGGCCCGCTGGGCGCGAAGCCCGCGCCGGCGACCGGCCCCGGCGAGCCCACCGCCCGCCTGAATCCGAAGTACCTCTTCGACACGTTCGTCATCGGCGCCTCCAACCGCTTCGCACACGCGGCCGCGGTCGCCGTCGCCGAGGCACCCGCGAAGGCGTACAACCCCCTCTTCATCTACGGGGAGTCGGGGCTCGGCAAGACCCACCTGCTGCACGCGATCGGGCACTACGCGCGCAGCCTCTACCCGGGCACGCGCGTGCGATATGTGAGCTCGGAGGAGTTCACCAACGAGTTCATCAACTCCATCCGCGACGGCAAGGGCGACAGCTTCCGCAAGCGCTACCGCGAGATGGACATCCTGCTCGTCGACGACATCCAGTTCCTCGCGGACAAGGAGTCGACGCAGGAGGAGTTCTTCCACACCTTCAACACGCTCCACAACGCCAACAAGCAGATCGTGCTCTCCAGCGACCGGCCGCCCAAGCAGCTGGTCACGCTGGAGGATCGGCTGCGGAACCGTTTCGAGTGGGGTCTGATCACCGACGTCCAGCCGCCCGAGCTGGAGACGCGCATCGCGATCCTGCGCAAGAAGGCGGTCCAGGAGCAGCTCAACGCCCCGCCGGAGGTACTGGAGTTCATCGCCTCCCGCATCTCGCGCAACATCCGCGAGCTGGAGGGCGCGCTGATCCGGGTGACGGCGTTCGCCTCGCTCAACCGGCAGCCGGTGGACCTCGGCCTGACGGAGATCGTCCTCAAGGACCTCATCCCGGGGGGAGAGGACTCGGCGCCCGAGATCACCTCCACGGCCATCATGAGCGCGACGGCGGACTACTTCGGGCTGACCGTCGAGGACCTGTGCGGCACCTCTCGCGGCCGCGCGCTCGTCACCGCCCGCCAGATCGCCATGTACCTGTGCCGCGAGCTCACGGACCTCTCGCTGCCGAAGATCGGCGCGCTGTTCGGTGGCCGCGACCACACGACCGTCATGCACGCGGACCGCAAGATCCGCAATCTGATGGCCGAGCGGCGCTCCATCTACAACCAGGTGACCGAGCTGACCAACCGGATCAAGAACGGCTGACGGCCACCCGCTCACGTCCCTGAGGGCGCCCCCGGAGGAGATCCTGGGGCGCCCTTCGTCGTGCCCGGGCACAGACGCGTGCACACACGCGTGCCATCCGCTGTTCGATTAGCCGCCGGGTTACGGCCGCTCTCCACAGATTCGCCGACTTTTTGCCGTCCACATCCTGGGGACCGCGAAGTTGTCCAGATGACGATCCACAGGGCAGCCGCCGGGAGATCATCGGGGCAGGTCAGGTGGCTGTGGATTCGTGGACGAAGGATCTCCACAGACTGTGGACAACAAGAAGATCCACAGCCTGTGCATCGAGTTGTCCACGGACAACCCACAGATCCGGGCCGGTTGTCCCCAGCGAATCCCGGCTTCTCCACATGCCTGTCCACTGTTCGGCAACCCGACGCGCCTGATCACCGCGTCGAGTGAAAGCCGTCACACGAAGGTGCCGGGTTGGGCTGTGGGAAACGTGGGTAAAGCTGGGGACGGCTCTGGGGAGAACTCGCCTCAGGCTGTGCACGGTGTGTGCAGAACTTTCTGTTCTCCACAGAACCGGCGAGTTGTCCACTGGTGTCACCCACAGGGTCCGTGGACAAAATTTCCGGTCTGACCTGCGAAAACGCGGTTATCCACCGTTTCCACAGCCCCTACTACTACTCCCAACTAGAGAGAGCTGGGAATCCGTTTCGAAGGGGGTCCTGTGCACAACTCGCTGTCCGGCTCCCGGCTGCCCCTCGTCACGACTTGACCCCGACAGGCACCTACTGTCAGTGGGGTGCGTCAGACTGGTCCCCGGTGTCCTTCCCTTCACAGGGACCGGCGACACCGAGACAGACGACGAAGCCACGCAGGCCGAGAAGCGCCGGCAACAGCAGGAGGCGGCAACAGTGAAGATCCGGGTGGAACGCGACGTACTCGCGGAGGCAGTGGCCTGGGCGGCGCGCAGCCTCCCGGCCCGTCCGCCGGCGCCTGTCCTCGCCGGCCTCCTGCTGAAGGCCGAGGACGGCGCGCTGAGCCTGTCCAGCTTCGACTACGAGGTGTCCGCGCGCGTGAGCGTCGAGGCCGAGGTCGAGGAGGAGGGCACGGTCCTCGTCTCGGGCCGGCTGCTCGCCGACATCTGCCGCGCGCTCCCCAACCGCCCGGTGGAGATTTCCACAGACGGTGTACGGGCGACCGTGGTCTGCGGCTCCTCCCGGTTCACCCTCCACACCCTGCCCGTGGAGGAGTACCCGGCGCTGCCCCAGATGCCGAACGCGACCGGCACCGTCCCCGGTGAGGTCTTCGCCTCCGCGGCCGCCCAGGTGGCCATCGCGGCCGGCCGTGACGACACCCTGCCGGTGCTCACCGGTGTGCGCATCGAGATCGAGGGCGACACCGTCACCCTGGCCTCGACCGACCGCTACCGCTTCGCGGTCCGTGAGTTCCTGTGGAAGCCGGAGAACCCGGAGGCCTCCGCGGTCGCCCTGGTCCCCGCGAAGACGCTCCTGGACACCGCCAAGGCGCTCACCAGCGGCGACAACGTGATCCTGGCGCTCTCCGGCTCCGGCGCGGGCGAGGGCCTGATCGGTTTCGAGGGCGCGGGGCGCCGGACGACGACCCGGCTCCTCGAGGGCGATCTCCCGAAGTACCGCTCGCTGTTCCCGACGGAGTTCAACTCCGTGGCCGTGATCGAGACCGCCCCCTTCGTGGAGGCCGTCAAGCGTGTGGCCCTGGTCGCCGAGCGGAACACCCCGGTGCGGCTGAGCTTCGAGCAGGGCGTGCTGATCCTGGAGGCCGGTTCCAGCGACGACGCACAGGCTGTGGAGCGCGTGGACGCGCAACTGGAGGGCGACGACGTGTCGATCGCCTTCAACCCGACCTTCCTGCTGGACGGCCTGAGCGCGATCGACTCCCCGGTCGCCCAGCTGTCGTTCACGACGTCCACCAAGCCCGCGCTGCTGAGCGGCAAGCCGGCCCTGGACGCGGAGGCGGACGAGGCCTACAAGTACCTGATCATGCCGGTGCGGCTGAGCGGCTGAGCTTCCGCCTCGGGGCACGTGGACGAGCCCGGTTGTCCACAGGTCGTGGACAACCGGGCGCTGTTTTGGGGAGAACCCGCAGGTCGGGGCATACGTTTGAGCGGGTATGCCCACAGGTGTGCGCGAGGGTCCGGGTTTAGGCTCGGACGCAGGTACGAACGTGCCCCACACGCCACACAGCAACCTAAGGAACAACTGATGGAGCTCGGTCTCGTCGGCCTCGGCAAGATGGGCGGCAACATGCGCGAGCGGATCCGCCGCGCGGGCCACACCGTCGTCGGATACGACCGCAACCCGGACCTCGCGGATGTCCACAGCCTGAAAGAGCTTGTGGAGAGCCTCGCGGCCCCGCGCGTGGTCTGGGTGATGGTGCCGGCCGGTGCCCCCACCCAGCAGACGGTCGACGAGCTGGCCGAGCTCCTCCAGCCGGGCGACGTGGTCGTGGACGGCGGCAACTCCCGCTGGACGGACGACGAGAAGCACGCCGAGGAGCTCGCCGCCAAGGGCATCGGCTTCGTCGACTGCGGTGTCTCCGGCGGTGTCTGGGGCCTGGAGAACGGCTATGCGCTCATGTACGGCGGTGACGAGGAGAACGTCGCCAAGGTGCGGCCGGTCTTCGACGCCCTCAAGCCCGAGGGCCGGTTCGGCGCCGTGCACGCAGGCAAGGTCGGCGCGGGCCACTTCGCCAAGATGATCCACAACGGCATCGAGTACGCGATGATGCAGGCCTATGCCGAGGGCTGGGAGCTGCTGGAGAAGGTCGACTCGGTGACCGACGTCCGAGAGGTGTTCCGCTCCTGGCAGGAGGGCACCGTCATCCGCTCCTGGCTGCTGGACCTCGCGGTGAACGCCCTCGACGAGGACGAGCACCTGGACAGGCTGAAGGGTTTTGCACAGGACTCGGGCGAGGGACGCTGGACTGTGGAAGCAGCCATCGACAACGCCGTGCCGCTCCCCGCGATCACGGCCTCCCTCTTCGCGCGGTTCGCGTCGCGCCAGGAGGACTCTCCGCAGATGAAGATGATCGCGGCGCTGCGCAACCAGTTCGGCGGCCACGCGGTCGAGACGAAGTAATCCACAGGGCTGTCGAGAACGGCCCACTACCTGGGGGAGGTCGGCGACCGACCATGCACGTCACGCATCTGTCGCTGGCCGACTTCCGCTCGTACGCCCGGGTCGAGGTCCCGCTCGACCCGGGGGTCACCGCCTTCGTCGGCCCGAACGGCCAGGGCAAGACGAACCTGGTCGAGGCCGTCGGCTATCTCGCCACCCTCGGCAGCCACCGCGTCGCCTCCGACGCCCCCCTGGTCCGCATGGGCGCCGACCGGGCGGTGATCCGGGCGCAGGTCAGACAGGGCGACCGGCAGCAGCTGGTCGAGCTGGAGCTGAACCCCGGCAAGGCCAACCGCGCCCGCATCAACAGGTCCTCGCAGGTCAGACCCCGTGATGTGCTGGGCATCGTACGGACCGTGCTGTTCGCGCCCGAGGATCTCGCCCTGGTCAAGGGCGATCCGGGTGAGCGGCGCCGGTTCCTCGACGAGCTGATCACGGCCCGCTCCCCGCGGATGGCCGGCGTGCGCTCGGACTACGAGCGGGTCCTCAAGCAGCGCAACACCCTGCTGAAGTCCGCCGCGCTGGCCCGGCGGCACGGCGGCCGCTCGATGGACCTGTCCACGCTCGACGTATGGGACCAGCATCTGGCGCGCGTGGGCGCGGAGTTGCTGGCTCAGCGGCTCGACCTGATCGCCACGATCCAGCCGCTGACCGACAAGGCGTACGAGCAGCTCGCCCCCGGCGGTGGGCCGATCGCGCTCGAGTACAAGCCGTCGGCGGCCGGCGAGGCGCACACGCGGGAGGACCTCTACGAGCAGCTGATGGGGGCGCTCGCAGAGGCGCGGAAGCAGGAGATCGAGCGGGGCGTGACCCTCGTAGGCCCGCATCGGGACGATCTGCTGCTGAAACTGGGGCAGTTGCCCGCCAAGGGGTACGCGTCGCACGGCGAGTCCTGGTCGTACGCGCTGGCGTTGCGGCTGGCCTCCTACGACCTGTTGCGGGCCGAGGGCAACGAGCCGGTGCTGGTGCTCGACGACGTGTTCGCGGAGCTGGACACGCGGCGCCGGGAGCGGCTGGCGGAGCTGGTCGCGCCGGGCGAGCAGGTGCTGGTGACGGCCGCGGTCGACGACGACGTGCCGCACGTACTGACGGGGACGCGGTTCGTCGTGTCGGACGGGACGGTGGAGCGGGTATGAGCACCGAACAGGACCCCCTCCCCGACAAGGCCCCCGACAAAGCCCCTGGCAAGGCCGCTGAGAGGACCGCCCCCGAACCGTCCGGCGTCGACCTCGCGCGGGTGGCGCTGCGGGCGGCGAAGGAGGCCGCACGCGCGCGTGGCGACGCGGCGCAGCAGCGGAAGCAGGCGCGGCGCGGTGGGCTGCGCTCCGGCGCTCGCGCCGACGGGCGTGACCCGATGGCGTTCGGCGCGGCCATCAACCGGCTGATCACCGAGCGGGGTTGGGAGACACCCGCCGCGGTCGGCGGGGTGATGGGGCGCTGGCCGGAGATCGTCGGTGCGGACGTGGCCAAGCACTGTGTGCCGGAGCGGTACGACGAGGACGAGCGGGTACTGGTCGTGCGCTGCGACTCGACGGCGTGGGCGACGAATCTGCGGCTGCTGGCGCCGACGCTCGTGGCGCGGCTGAACGAGGATCTGGGGCACGGCGCGGTGCGGGTGATCAAGGTGCAGGGCCCCGGTGGCCCCGCCCGTCGCTACGGCCCCCTGCGCGCCCCGGGTTCCACCGGACCCGGCGATACATACGGGTGACAGACCTCACATTCGCAGGCCGTCGGCGGTTCCTTCGCACCGTGGGCGGTCCGGCTCTCGTGTGCCCGCACGCGGTTGCCGATTTCGACCTGACTCCCAAGTAGCCAAGGGTTGACAGCCGGAAGCGCTGAGTGCCTGCGTGAGCCTCTTGGAGCCCCGCTCCGTATATGGGGACCCGGCGGAGGCATATTGAGGGCGCCACATGAGGACTCAGGTACCGGCAAACCCCCATCACTGTCGGCGCTACCGGTAGACTGGAAGCCAATCCCGCCCCACTCGTGGGGACCGCCCGGGACAAGCTGAGCAACGCTGATCAAGGCTTACCAACGCAACATGCCGCAGCCGCTCCGGCAACCCGCCGTGAAGCCCGGCTCGTGCTGTGCCAGAAAGGGCGCTTCGTGGCCGATTCCGGCAACCCCAACGAGAACATCCCGTCCACCGACGCCGGCGAGCACGCCGCGGTGACCTCGTCGAACGGCGAGGTCACCTCCTCGTACGACGCCAACGCCATCACCGTCCTCGAAGGCCTGGACGCGGTCCGCAAGCGCCCCGGTATGTACATCGGTTCCACCGGTGAGCGCGGTCTGCACCACCTGGTGCAGGAGGTCGTCGACAACTCGGTCGACGAGGCCCTGGCCGGCCACGCGGACACCATCGACGTGACGATCCTCGCGGACGGCGGCGTCCGCGTCGTGGACAACGGCCGTGGCATCCCGGTCGGCATCGTCCCCTCCGAGGGCAAGCCGGCCGTCGAGGTCGTCCTGACCGTGCTGCACGCGGGCGGCAAGTTCGGCGGCGGCGGCTACGCGGTCTCCGGCGGTCTGCACGGCGTCGGTGTCTCCGTCGTGAACGCCCTGTCGACCAAGGTGTCCGTCGAGGTCAAGACCGACGGCTTCCGTTGGACGCAGGACTACAAGATGGGCGTCCCGACGGCCCCGCTCGCCCAGCACGAGGCGACGCACGAGCACGGCACCTCGGTCACCTTCTGGGCCGACCCGGACATCTTCGAGACGACCGACTACTCCTTCGAGACGCTGTCGCGGCGTTTCCAGGAGATGGCGTTCCTCAACAAGGGTCTGCGCATCAGGCTCACCGACGAGCGCGAGTCGGCCAAGGCCACCTCGGGAGCGGACGAGGCGGGCGCGGACGAGAAGGCCGACGTCAAGTCGGTCGAGTACCACTACGAGGGCGGCATCGTCGACTTCGTGAAGTACCTCAACTCCCGCAAGGGGGAAGCGGTGCACGCCACCGTGATCGACCTGGAGGCGGAGGACAAGGAGAAGCTCCTGTCCCTCGAGGTCGCGATGCAGTGGAACAGCAGCTACACCGAGGGCGTGTACTCCTTCGCGAACATCATCCACACGCACGAGGGCGGTACCCACGAAGAGGGCTTCCGCGCCGCGCTGACCTCGCTGATCAACAAGTACGCGCGCGACAAGAAGCTGCTGCGCGAGAAGGACGACAACCTCACGGGTGACGACATCCGCGAGGGTCTGACGGCGATCATCTCGGTGAAGCTGAGCGAGCCGCAGTTCGAGGGCCAGACCAAGACCAAGCTGGGCAACACCGAGGTGAAGACCTTCGTGCAGAAGGTCGTCTACGAGCACCTCGCGGACTGGCTGGACCGCAACCCGAACGAGGCCTCGGACATCATCCGCAAGGGCATCCAGGCGGCCACCGCGCGCGTGGCGGCCCGCAAGGCGCGCGACCTGACGCGTCGTAAGGGCCTGCTGGAGTCGGCGTCGCTGCCGGGCAAGCTCTCCGACTGCCAGTCCAACGACCCCATCAAGTGCGAGATCTTCATCGTCGAGGGTGACTCCGCCGGCGGCTCGGCCAAGTCCGGCCGCAACCCGCAGTACCAGGCGATCCTCCCGATCCGCGGCAAGATCCTCAACGTGGAGAAGGCGCGGATCGACAAGATCCTGCAGAACCAGGAGATCCAGGCGCTGATCTCGGCCTTCGGCACGGGTGTGCACGAGGACTTCGACATCGAGAAGCTCCGCTATCACAAGATCATCCTGATGGCGGACGCCGACGTCGACGGCCAGCACATCAACACCCTGCTGCTGACCTTCCTGTTCCGCTTCATGCGGCCGCTGGTCGAGGCCGGCCATGTGTTCCTGTCGCGTCCCCCGCTCTACAAGATCAAGTGGGGCCGGGACGACGTGGAGTACGCGTACTCGGACCGCGAGCGCGACGCCCTCATCGAGATGGGCCGCCAGCGCGGCAAGCGCATCCGCGAGGACTCGATCCAGCGCTTCAAGGGTCTCGGCGAGATGAACGCCGAGGAGCTGCGCATCACGACCATGGACCAGGAGCACCGGGTCCTCGGCCAGGTCACCCTCGACGACGCCGCCCAGGCCGACGACCTCTTCTCGGTCCTGATGGGCGAGGACGTCGAGGCCCGCCGCGCGTTCATCCAGCGCAACGCCAAGGACGTCCGCTTCCTCGACATCTGAGTCGGTCTCAGCTGACCGCACCAGGAAGGATCTTCACCCGCAATGGCCGACGAGAACACTCCTGTCACCCCGGACGAGGGCGGCGACCTCGTGATGCGCATCGAGCCCGTCGGGCTCGAGACGGAGATGCAGCGTTCGTACCTGGACTACGCGATGTCCGTCATCGTGTCCCGTGCGCTGCCCGACGTCCGGGACGGCCTCAAGCCCGTCCACCGGCGTGTGCTGTACGCGATGTACGACGGCGGCTACCGCCCCGAGCGCGGCTTCTACAAGTGCGCCCGCGTGGTCGGCGACGTCATGGGCAACTACCACCCGCACGGCGACACCTCGATCTACGACGCCCTGGTCCGTCTCGCGCAGCCGTGGTCGATGCGGATGCCCCTGGTGGACTCCAACGGCAACTTCGGCTCTCCGGGCAACGACCCGGCGGCGGCGATGCGCTACACCGAGTGCAAGATGGCGCCGCTGTCGATGGAGATGGTCCGTGACATCGACGAGGAGACCGTCGACTTCACGGACAACTACGACGGCCGCTCCCAGGAGCCGACGGTCCTGCCGGCCCGCTTCCCGAACCTGCTGATCAACGGCTCGGCCGGGATCGCGGTCGGTATGGCGACCAACATCCCGCCGCACAACCTGCGCGAGGTCGCGGCCGGTGCCCTGTGGTACCTGGACAACCCGGAGGCCTCGCACGAGGAGCTCCTGGACGCTCTCATCGAGCGCATCAAGGGCCCCGACTTCCCGACCGGCGCGCTCGTCGTGGGCCGCAAGGGCATCGAGGAGGCGTACCGCACGGGCCGCGGCTCGATCACCATGCGCGCGGTCGTCGAGGTCGAGGAGATCCAGAACCGCCAGTGTCTGGTGGTCACGGAGCTGCCGTACCAGGTCAACCCGGACAACCTCGCGCAGAAGATCGCCGACCTGGTGAAGGACGGCAAGGTCGGCGGCATCGCCGACGTCCGTGACGAGACCTCCTCGCGCACCGGTCAGCGCCTGGTGATCGTCCTCAAGCGGGACGCGGTCGCCAAGGTCGTACTGAACAACCTCTACAAGCACACGGACCTGCAGACCAACTTCGGCGCCAACATGCTGGCGCTGGTCGACGGCGTCCCGCGCACCCTCTCCCTGGACGCGTTCATCCGCCACTGGGTGACGCACCAGATCGAGGTCATCGTCCGCCGTACGCGCTTCAGGCTGCGCAAGGCCGAGGAGCGGGCGCACATCCTGCGCGGTCTGCTGAAGGCCCTGGACGCCATCGACGAGGTCATCGCGCTCATCCGGGCCAGCGAGACAGTCGAGATCGCGCGCACGGGCCTGATGGAGCTCCTGGAGATCGACGAGATCCAGGCCAACGCCATCCTCGAGATGCAGCTGCGGCGCCTCGCCGCCCTGGAGCGGCAGAAGATCGTCCAGGAGCACGACGAACTCCAGGCGAAGATCAACGAGTACAACCAGATCCTGGCCTCCCCGGTCCGCCAGCGCGGCATCGTCAGCGAGGAACTCACCGCGATCGTCGAGAAGTACGGCGACGACCGCAAGACGATGCTGGTGCCCTTCGACGGCGACATGTCCATGGAGGACCTGATCGCCGAAGAGGACATCGTCGTCACCATCACGCGCGGCGGCTACATCAAGCGCACCAAGACCGAGGACTACCGCTCGCAGAAGCGGGGCGGCAAGGGCGTGCGCGGCACGAAGCTGAAGCAGGACGACATCGTCGACCACTTCTTCGTGTCGACCACCCACCACTGGCTGCTGTTCTTCACCAACAAGGGCCGGGTGTACCGGGCGAAGGCCTACGAGCTGCCGGACGCCGGCCGTGAGGCGCGCGGCCAGCACGTCGCGAACCTGCTGGCCTTCCAGCCGGACGAGGCGATCGCGGAGATCCTCGCCATCCGGGACTACGAGGCGGTGCCCTACCTGGTCCTCGCGACCAAGGGCGGTCTGGTCAAGAAGACGCCTCTGAAGGATTACGATTCGCCCAGGTCCGGCGGTGTCATCGCGATCAACCTCCGTGAGACGGAGGACGGTTCGGACGACGAACTGATCGGAGCCGAACTGGTTTCGGCCGATGATGATCTGCTTCTGATCAGCAAGAAGGCACAATCGATCAGGTTCACCGCCACGGACGAGGCACTGCGCCCCATGGGGCGTGCGACATCCGGTGTCAAGGGCATGAGTTTCCGCGAGGGCGATGAACTTCTGTCGATGAATGTTGTTCGACCCGGTACGTTCGTGTTCACTGCCACAGACGGCGGGTACGCGAAGCGGACCGCCGTCGACGAGTACCGCGTCCAGGGTCGCGGTGGTCTGGGGATCAAGGCCGCCAAGATCGTGGAGGATCGTGGTTCGCTCGTCGGCGCGCTGGTGGTCGAGGAGACCGACGAGATCCTCGCCATCACGCTGTCGGGCGGCGTGATTCGTACGCGAGTCAACGAGGTCAGGGAGACGGGCCGTGACACCATGGGCGTCCAACTGATCAATCTGGGCAAGCGCGATGCCGTCGTCGGTATCGCACGTAACGCCGAGGCGGGGCGCGAGGCGGAGGAGGTCGACGGTGACGATGCCGTGGACGAGACCGCCGAGATCGCCGCAACCACCGGCACGGACGAGGGTGAGTCGCCCTCGGCCGAGTAGCACGAGGAGTGAGTCAGCGTGAGCGGAGCCACGGGCGCCGGATCGGCCGGTACCTCCACCGGTAGTTCCACCGGTACGGAATCGGACGGCGGCGGCCGTGGCTCCGCCGCGCGTGCGGCGGATCCGCACACGACCCGACTTCGCAAGGTCGAGGTGGACCCGACCAGTCCGCCCCCGACCGACTCCGAGGGATCGCAGGGGGGAACCGTGACGGACGCACGAGGTCCGCAGGCGACGGGGGCGGGCGCGACCGCCCCGCCGAAGGCACCACCGCAGTCACAGGCGCCGGCCCCGCCGAGGCAGCAGCCCCCGGCCCAGACCGCCCCGCCGCAGCAGACCCCCTCCCCGCTGCCCGGCGAGCGCCGGCCGCAGCAGCAGGCCGGCCCGTACCACCCGCCGCAGGCCTACCCGAACCCGGCGGCCCAGGCGCAGTCGGCCGCCGCCCCCGCACCGACGGGCGCGGTACGCCGCCCCCGCACCGGCGCGCGCACCACGCCCCGTATCCGCAAGGCACGGCTGCGGGTGGCCAAGGCCGACCCGTGGTCGGTGATGAAGGTGAGCTTCCTGCTCTCCATCGCGCTGGGCATCTGCACGATCGTCGCCTCCGCCGTGCTGTGGATGGTCATGGACGCGATGGGCGTCTTCTCCTCGGTCGGCGGCACCATCTCCGAGGCCACCGGCTCCAACGAGTCGAACGGCTTCGACCTGCAGTCCTTCCTGTCGCTGCCGCACGTCCTGATGTTCTCGTCGATCATCGCGGTCATCGACGTCGTCCTCGCGACGGCGCTGGCGACCCTCGGCGCGTTCATCTACAACATCTCGGCCGGCTTCGTCGGCGGCATCGAGCTGACGCTCGCCGAGGACGAGTGACGGACGCCGCTGATCAGCTCCTCGTAACCGATTTTGGGACTGCCCACGTCGTGCGCTAATCTTCAGGAGTCAGCGCGCGGGACACACACCGCAGAGCGCGGCGGGGCTATAGCTCAGTTGGTTAGAGCGCATCCCTGATAAGGATGAGGCCACAGGTTCAAATCCTGTTAGCCCCACCAGCGAAGAGACCCCCAACCGGTCATGGTTGGGGGTCTTTCCCGTCTTGGGTCGGCAGTGAGGGCGTCTCCGCCCGGGCACTCGCATCGGCGCATGTCGGCGCATGTCGGCGCATGAAAAGACCCGACCGCTGGCGACGGGGGATGCACCAGCGGTCGGGCTATGGCCAAGGGTAACAAGGTCGGTTGCCCGGCGGGAGCCAACTGTTCGGAGCGAACCGACACTTGTGATCCGGATCACCCGGTTCCGGTACCGCACGGGGGGTCGTAGGAGAGCCGCGGCAGGTACTCGTGCCACTTCTTGGGAGTGAGAACGCCCCTGGTGGTGGAGCAGATATGGCGGATCGCCGCGTCGACGTCGAGGTTCAACAGGCGGACGGTGTCGGAGCCGCTGGAGACGCCGAGAAGGTTGCTGACCGGGCTGAAGGCGAGGAAGTGGCCCGTCCTGGCGTTGGGGCTCATCGACTGGCCGATGGGGGCCGCGTCGGACGGGTCGGCGACGTTCCACAGGCGGACCGTGTTGTCGTTGCCGCCGCTGGCGAGGGTGCGGCCGTCCCGGCTGAACGTCAGCGACACGACCGCCTCGGAGTGACCGGTGAGCGGGGAGCCCAGGGGCTTCGCGTCGGCGGGGTCGGTCACGTTCCACAGCCGTACGGTGTCGTCGTCGCTGCCGCTGGCGAGGGTGTGGCCGTCCGGAGTGAAGGCCAGGGCGTTGACCGGCCCCTGGTGCCCCCGCAGGGGCTTGCCGAGCAGCTTCGGGTCCGCCGGGGCGGTGACGTCCCACAGGCGTACGGCGCCCTCCTCGCTGCCGGCGGCCAGGGCCCGGCCGTCCGGGGTGAAGGCCAGGGAGTCGACGAAGCCCCCGGGGCCGGTGAGCGGCTTGCCGAACGGCTTCACACGGGCCGGGTCGGAGATGTCCCAGAGCCGGATCGTGCGGTCCTCGTAGGCGGTGGCGAGAATGCGGCCGTCCGGGCTGTAGGCGATCGCCTCGGGGCCCATGAAACGGGTCTTCAGGCGGATGTCCGGGCCCGCGGAGACGGGGTGGACGGGGTCCGTGACGTTCCACAGGGTGACCGAACGCTGGCCCGTCAGGACGGCGAGGGTCCTGCCGTCGGGGGAGAAGGCCGGGGAGGGGTCGCCGTTGACGGCGTCCATGAACGGTTTGCCCAGCAGGACGGGCCTGGCGGCGTCGCGGATGTCCCACAGGCGCATACGTCCGTCGCTCGCGGCCGTGGCGAGCACCTTGCCGTCCGGGCGGAAGGTGCCGCGGCCGCCGAACATGTCGGAGGTCGGCAGCGACCAGAGGCGGACCTTGCTGTCACCACTGCCGGTCGCGAGGGTCCTGCCGTCGGGGCTGAAGCCGAGGGCGTACATCTCGCCGCTGCCGCCCGCGAGCGGCTCGCCGATCTGGGAGGGATAGGCGGGGTCGCGCACGTTCCACAGGCTCGCCGTGCTGTCGGCGCTGCCGGCGGCCAGCATGGTGCCGTCGGGACTGAAGGCGACCGACCAGACCAGACCGGTGTGGCCGGTGAGCGGGGAGCCTAGGGGCTTCGCGTCGGCGGGGTCGGTCACGTTCCACAGCCGTACGGTGTCGTCCGCGCTGCCGCTGGCCAGGGTCTTCCCGTCGGGGCTGAAGGCCACGGAGTGCACGGTGGCCGTGTGACCGGTCAGGGCCGGGCCGGTCCGCTTCGGACGGCCCGGGTGGGACAGGTTCCACAGCAGGACCGTGTTGTCGTCGCCGCCCGCGGCGAGGGTGCGGCCGTCCGGACTGATGGCGAGGGAGCGCACGGCGGCGGTGTGGCCGGTCAGGACGGCCAGGGGCTTCGCGCTGCTCGGGGTGGTCGTGTCCCACAGGCGGACGGTGTGGTCCTCGTCGGCGGTGGCGAGGGTACGGCCGTCCGGGCTGAAGGCGATCAGGTAGATCGTGCCGTCATGGCCGTTCAGGGGCGCGCCCAGAGGCTTCGGGTGACGTGGGTCGCGCACGTCGCACAGCCGGACCGTGCCGTCGTCCCCGGCGCTGGCGAGGGTCTTGCCGTCGGGGCTGAAGACCGCGCTGCTGACCCAACTGGTGTGCCCGGTCAGGGGCTTGCCCAGCGCCTTGGGGCGGGTGCGGTCGCGCACGTCCCACAGCCGTACGGTCCGGTCGGCGCTGGCGGTGGCCAGGAGCCGGCCGTCCGGGCTGAACGTGGTCAGGTACACGGCACCCGTGTGACCGAGCATGGGGGTGGCGAGCGGGGCGTTGACGATCGAGAGCAGCCGGTTGTCGGTGCCGGCGTCGCCGGAGCGCAGATTGTGGGCGACCAGGTCGAGCTGCGCGGACAGCGAGGGGTCCGTGTACTGCACCCGGTCAGCCTCGGCGAGCACCTGTTCGAATACGGCGTCGTCCCGCTGCTTCCACGCCACCACGGCCGCCCCGGCCGCCAGCACCGCCAGCACGACCAGCGCCGCCACCGCGCCGCGCCCGATCCACACCATCCGGCGGCGCAGCCGGACCGAGGCCGCCAGGAACTCCACCGCGCTGCGGGTCAGGAACCGGTCCCCCGCCGACTTCGCCCAGCTGTGCGCCTGCCCCAGCCGCGATCCCCGGTACAGCAGGGAGGAGTCGCGCCCCGAGTCCTCCCAGGCCCGGCCGTCCTCCTCCAGCCGCTGGCGCAGCAGATGGTCGGCGCGGTCCTCGTCGATCCACTCCCGCAGCCGCGGCCAGGCGTGCAGCAGAGCCTCGTGGGTGATCTCCACCGTCTCCGCGTCCATCGTCACCAGCCGGGCGCGGACCAGTGCCTCCAGGGACTCCTCGGTCTTGCCGGGGTCCGTGGACTCCTGCGCCAGCTGCCGCCTGGTCCCCCGCCTCCGGGTGGCCTGGGTGTCCTCGCCGAGCCGCACCAGACGGAGCAGCAGCAGCCGGGCCGCCGTACGGGCCGCCGGGTCCAGACCGGACCAGGCCCGCTCGGCGGTCGCGGCGACCGCGCCCTGGATGCCGCCCGCCGCGCGGTACCCGGCCAGCGTCAGCCGGCCCGCCTTGCGCCGCTGCCAGGTCGCGAGCAGGGCGTGCGACAGCAGCGGCAGCGCGCCCGCGTCATGCGCCCCGCGCGGGCCGTCCGCACTCACCTCCCGCACGATCAACTCCGCGAGACCCGGTTCGAGTTCCAGGCCCACGGCCTTCGCCGGACCGGTCACCGCCTCCCGCAGCTCGGCGGCGGTCAGCGGACCGAGCACCATGTGCCGGTGCTGCAGTGCGTCCGCCAGCTCGGGATGGGCCAGGCACTGCTCGTAGAAGTCGGCCCGGATGCCGAGCACGACGAGCAGCGGGGCGGAGCCGCCCTGACCGGACGGCGAGCACGCGGCGTGCAGGGCCTCGACGAACGTACGCCTGCTCGTCTCGTCCGAGCAGAGGGTGAAGGCCTCCTCGAACTGGTCCACGATCAGGACGGGACGGGCGGTGGACGCCGACTCCCGCCGCGCCCAGGCCGCCACGGCCTGCCGTACGGCGTCCGGTTCCGCGCCGGCCGCGAGGGCCTCGGCGAGGTCGGGGATACGACGGACCAGTTCGGCCGGCGGGTCGGCACCCGGCACGCACTGCAGCACCGGAGGCGGCACACCGGCCTCGTCGTTCAGGGCGCCGTCGCGGACCGCGGTCACCAGACCGGCGTTCAGCAGGGAGGACTTTCCGGCACCGGAGGCGCCGACGAGCATGACCAGGCCGCCGGTCTTCTCGGCCGTACGCAACTGCTCGACCAGGGCCTCGGTGCTGCGCTCCCGGCCGAAGAACCAGGGGGCGTCCTCCTGCCGGTAGGAGGCCAGCCCCCGGTACGGGCACACTCCGGCCTCGGCCGGCGCCTCCTCGGCCTCCGCCGGCGGGGCGGGACGCTCGCCGGCCGGGTCGGCCACGGCGCGCTCCCACAGGCGCTGCCACTGCGCCATGTCGTAGAGCCCCGGCGAGACCGGAGCGGGCCGGGTCCGTCGGGCCTGGGGGATCAGGATGTGCAGCACCGCGGCGAGCGCGGCGAACTGCGCCGGCACGTTCTTGGCGCGCCGCCAGTCGCTGATCCGCTGAGCGGAGACCCGCACGGGCCGCCCTCGCTCGTCCTTCCGCTGCAGCTGGACGACAGCCTCGGCCACGCGCATGAGGGGAGGGTTGCCCGCCTCCTTGTACAGCAGCGCGAGGCGCTCCGCGAAGGCTGTGCGTGCCCCTGAGTCGGAACTCAAGGCCTCCACCCCTTACTTCCCCCGCGTTTGGACATCCGGACCGGAAAACTCACTTTATATGGCTGACCTGCGGATTAGCGGTCCGGACGGGGCCCGAATCTCCTCGGTTCGCGGCTCAGCTGGCAGGATCCCAACCCAGTGGCGGGTCCATCACGTTATGTCCGCGCAGGCCATCGGCTCAGCACTCGGGGCGACAGCCCACGGCGCCGAACGTTCTCGGCCAGCTTCCGCAGGAGGCTGGACGGCGACGGCGACGGTCTCTGCTGGGCCCGACAGATCCGCGGCGTCCGGCGCCGGTCCCCACGAGGGGAGGGACCGGAGCCGGGCACCACGGGTCGAGTCCGTTACGTCCATCCCGCCTCGCGCGCCGCCGTTCCCGCCAGCTTCTCGGCCTCGTCGGCCGCCGCGTTCAGGGCCGTGTCCTTCCCGGCCGCCGCTCCGCCCGCCGCGACCGCCGCCGCCCGTGAGGCCGCCAGAGCGGCCCGCAGCGCCTCACGCGGTCCTTCTCCGTCCCCCTGCGCCTGCGCCAGCTGGGCGGCCAGGGCGGCCGCCGCGGCGGCGTTACGGGCGCAGCGCGCGTCCGCCGCCGGGTCGGGGGCGGAGGTCGCCAGGGCGGCGAGGGAACGGCCCGCCAGACGCAGGGCGTGGGCGGCGCGACCGACGGGGCTGTCCGGGACGACCTGGGCGACGGACTCGTCGACCCCGGCCCGCCGGCACGCGGCCTGGGCGCGTTCGTACGCACTACGCGCGCGCGTGCCGTGCAGCTCCCGGAGCGCCCGCGCCGCAGCGGCCCTGTCGGCCCTGTCAGCCGTCCCGGCTGTCTCTGCTGTCTCGACCGTCTCGGCCGCTCCCACGCCGTCGGGTCCCGTCATCGCCGCCTCCTCGCTCACGACCGACCGCAGGGTGCCACGGCGACCGCGAAGAGGACAGAGGCATGCACTGGTCATCTGACGGACCGTCAGCTATCGTCCCCGTGCCGTGCAGCCTCCGAAAGGGTGAGTGCAGTGCCGACACCTCCGCAGAGCCCGCAGCCGTCAGGAGCGCCACGCTGGGTCGCCATGGCCTACCGTCCGTCCCCCGCGTCCTGGCAGGTGTGCGCCGAGTCCCCCCACCGCGCTCCCGTCCAGTACGCACTCGGCGAGATGGCGCAGACCGTACGCGCGCGTGGCGGCGATCTCGAGGTCGCCCTCTGGGGACCCGAGGACGGGGCGTGGCAGCGCTACGACCTCTCGCCCGCCGCCGCCGACGTCCCACCGGCCCCCGAGCCTCCCGTCGCTGTCGCCGTCGCCGTCGCCGAGCAACCCGTCAGCCTCAAGGAGCGCATGGGGGGCCGTCGCAGGCAGGTGCTGGTGGCCGGTCTGGGCAAGGCGGGGCTGCACGACCTGGGACCGGACGACTGGAGCGCCGTACAGGCCCTCGCAGAGCAGCTGGACGAGACCACGGTACGCAGGGTCGCGCACTGGCTCGCGGTTGCGGGAGGCGCGCGGTAAGGAGAGGGGAGCTGTGGGCCGTGTGCCGCAGGGGGCGCGCGGTGCGTACTCGGGCCACGGGCTCGCGAACGGTCTCGCACCACGGGTCGGTCACGCCGTAGGGGCAGGGTGGCGCCACGCAAAAGAGGCGAGCGCCGTCGCCCGCTCCTCCACCACCGCCATCCGGGCGGCACGCTCCGTCGTCTCCGCGTGCGCCGGCTGCCCGGTCGCCTGGCCTTCCCACTTGCGGTAGAGCAGCCCGGTCTCGCGCGAGAACCAGCCCCGGCACACCGCGTTCAGCGCCAGCAGCAGCCCCGTGTCCTCGGAGGCCGGCAGCGCCATCCACCCGCCGAGCGCCAGCAGCAGATCCCGGCGGACGAAGAGGGTCGCCGGGTGCACCTGGGCACGGAAGTCGTTCGTCTTCCAGAAGTCGAGCACCGCACCTCGCTCGATCGGTCCCTCCTCGGGATCGCCCGGGAAGCCGACGGTCGAGCCGTCCGGCATCAGATCCAGGGCCCGAGAGGTCGCCCACCCGATGGTCGGGTCGGCCTCGAGCGCGGCCAGGTCACGCGCCAGCACACCCGCCGCGAGCTGGTCGTCGGCGTCCAGCACCTTCACGTACGCGCCGTCCGCGTGCGCCAGGGCGAACGTACGGGCGACTCCAGGACCGCCCGGCCTTCCCTGCCGGAAGGTCACGCGCGCGTCCTCGGGGACGTACGGCCGGACCAGGTCCGTCGTGCCGTCCTCCTGGATCACCCAGTGCCACTCCCACCCTTCGGGAAGCTCCTGCGCGCACAAGGACTTGTACGCATCTCCCAGGAACTCGGCCGACGGGGCATGGACAGCGGTGACGATGACGATGCGTCGGTGGTGCATGGAGTCAGGCTACGGACTCCGGAAGAAGTCTTTGGTTGTCAGGTGGTTCGGGTGCTTCGGGTACATCAGACACGTCAGTTACATCAGACACGTCAGTTGCATCAGTTACATCAGTTACATCAGGTACGTCAGGTACGTCAGGTACGTCAGGTACGTCAGGTACGTCAGGTATGGCAGGTACTTCTGAGGTGCTGTGGGTGCTGTGGGTGCTTCAGGCCGGGTCGCACTGCTCGGTGGTCTCGGCCGTGGCGTCCGTCGTCTCGTCGAGCGGGTGGTGCCGGCAGCTGGGGGTCTTGCCGTGGGCCTCGGCGCGGATGCGCTGCTTCATCGTGGGGGGCAGGGCCCTGGCATGGGACCAGACCCACTGGTGGGAGGGCGTCGGCAGCGTCACGCGGTGCGCGGCGGTGCTCGTGCCGGCGCTGTTGCCGGTCGCTCCGGTCGCCCCGGTCTGTGCCACGGCGGCGGTGGCGACGGTGGTGACGAGTCCGAGCGCCGAGCAGAGCGCGAGCAGAGCGGTGACGAAGGCGGTCCAGACCTTCATGACCTGAGTGCGGGCCATGGTGTTGCCTCACTTTCGGGTTGGGCGATTTGCGTACTTTCCTCATGATGTGTATGGAGGCCGCGAAGTGGTGGACCGACGCCCGTGGCGCGTCGATCTTCAGATGAACACCACCCGGATGGGTGTAAGGTCTGAAGAAAGACGCCAAAGGGATAATTTGGAGTAACTGCTTCCACTTCTACTGCGTTGTCGGAAGCGGGAGTTGGGGCCGCACGCAGGTCACCGACCGATATCGGTCGGTGTGTATAGTCGGGCGCCAGAGGTCCCCTACGTCAAGGAAAGACGAGGTCGCGCGGTGAAGAAGCTTCTCCTGGTCGCACTGGCCGCCATCGGCGGGCTCCTCGTGTACCGCCAGATCCAGGCGGATCGCGCCGAGCAGGATCTGTGGACGGAGGCGACCGACTCCGTGCCCACGGGTTCCTGAGCACCGACACCGAATTCTGAACAAACCCCGGCCGTCATCACGGTCGGGGTTTCGCGTTCCGGTTGCCGTGTGGCGCGATCCACGGATGATGCGCGCCGCCGCGGGGCAGGATGGGCGTCGGTCCCGCGGTCCGGGCTACGACGAGGGGTGGCGCGAGATGAGATGGCGTAGGGCGGCATTGGTTTTCGTGTCGGCGCTGCTGCCGCTGTCCTGGCCGACCGGACCGGCGTCGGCGGCCGACGCCTCGTCCTCCTACTTCTTCGCGCCGGATGCCCAGGGTGTCGCGGGAGCGACGGGAACCACGGGCGCGAAGGTCCTCCAGCCCGGCAAGAACTACCGGAGCTCGCTCCCGAGCGCCGCGATGCGCTACTACCGGCTCGACCTCGACGACTCCTCCAACGCCTACGTCTCCGTCACGGCCGTTCCGCGCACGGACGCCCGGCTCTCCGTGGCCGACGGCATCAAGGTGAGCGTCCAGAACGCCGAGAGCCACATCTGCTCCACCGACAGCGCCACCTTCGGCACGTCCGGCAGCCCGCACCCGATCACGGCGCTGGGTGCGCGCACGATCGCCCCGCGCACCCCCGTGTGCGCGGACGGCGGCACGTACTACGTGGTCGTCGAACGTGTCGGTACGGCGGTCTCCGCGCCGGGCGACTGGGATCTTGAGCTCACCACCACGACCGAGCCGGGCCTCATGGGCAGCGGCGTGACGAGTGCCCCCCAGTCCTGGAACTCCGCCACTCCCACGCCCCTCTCCGGTACGGCCGAAGCCCGAACCGGCGGCGCCGGGTTCGCCGTGGCGGCCCCCGTCGGGCAGGGCGTCTGGCGCACCCCCGTCTCGCCCGGCCGGACGCTCTTCTACAAGGTCCCCGTCGACTGGGGCCAGCAGCTGTCCGCCACCGCCGAGCTGGGCGCCGTCGGGGGCGACCAGAGGGGCTACGCCATCGACGCCCTCGACATGACGCTCTACAACCCCGTGCGGGGCGAGGTCGAGGGCACGAGCCGCGGCTACAACGGCAAGCAGCTGTCCGCGCCGCTCGCCGCGCTTCCGCCGGTCGACTACGGCAACCGTTTCGCGGGCCTTCCCAAGGTCAACGCCATGCGGTTCGCCGGCTTCTACTACCTCGCCGTGCACGTCTCCACCGGTATCGCCGACACCTTCGGCGACGGCCCCTTCGAGCTGACGCTGCGGGTACGGCTCGCGGGCGGTGCGCAGGACGGCCCCGCGTACAGCGGGCAGTCCGTCCCCCGGAACGTCTTCCACCTCACGGCACAGGACCGGAAGATCGCGGCCGAGATCGTGACAGACACGGGGGACGGGACAGGGACCAGGACTGGGACCGGGGACGACGGTACGGCGATGAAGGCCCTGGCCGCGGGCGGAATCGGCGCGGGGACGGTGCTGCTGGCCGTACTGGGGGTGTGGACGGTGACGGCTCGGAGGCGGTCTCGGGCGGTGTGAGGACGCCTCGGTGGGGATTGGGGTTCGCTCAGATGCGGGTCAGTGCCCAGAAGCCGACGGCATAGCAGGCCAGGGCCAGGAGCAGCAGCGGGAGTGCCACTTTGGCCGGGGGGCCCGGGCGGCGGGCGCGGTGGCCGGAGCGGCGGTTGCGGCGCGTGGCCTCTTCGGGGGTTTTCTGCGCCGGAGGTGGAACCTGCGGGACCTGAGCGGTGTACGAAGCAGTAGAGGGTTCGGCGAGGGGGTGGGGCGCCGGAGGCATCGTTCGGGGGGAGGACAGGACGTGGGTGGGGTCGTAGGGGGAGACGGGGGCGGGCGGAGGCTGCGTGGGCCGGGGCGGCTGTATCGGCTGCCGGGCTTGAGCTTGGGCCAGTATTCGCCACGTGTCCTGCAACTGCTCCGGGTGCTGAGCCTCCAGGTGCTGAGCGTCCGGGTGCCGAGTCTCCGGGTGCCGCGTCTCTGGGTGCCGAGCCTCTGGGTGCTGAATCTCGGCGTGTGGCCGGTGGCGTGGCTCGGCGTACCCATCGGGCCGCGTGCCGGCCTGCGACGGCGGCTGCGGCTCGGCGGCGAACGGCGGCTGCGAGAGCGGGTGCTGCGGGGCCGGTTGTGGAGCGGGAGTCCGGGGAGAGGAGGTTGTCCCCTGCGGCGGGAG
>Ga0182007_10000293_pt1 | contig 32494 bp, 23 predicted proteins | sample Sormic07211113_1_FD_123023 | JGI IMG/M metagenome (GOLD analysis project Ga0182007, IMG submission 123023) | Rhizosphere microbial communities from Sorghum bicolor, Mead, Nebraska, USA - 072115-113_1 MetaG | ecosystem: Host-associated > Plants > Roots > Rhizosphere | place: USA: Nebraska...
GCGCTACCTGCACGAGGCATGCAAGCCCATCCAGGAGCAGCGCGGCCGGATCATGAAGATCATGGGCGACGGCATCATGGCGCTCTTCGGCACGGAGTCGCCGGAAGACGTGGCGCAGCATGCCGCCGCGGCCCTGCGCGCCGGAGCGGGCGGCTTCCTCGCGCAGGAGGCCACCCCCGAGGAACTCCTCGCCGCGGTCCGCGTGGTGGCCGCCGGGAACGCGGTCATCACCCCCACCCTGACCCGCGAGCTCATCGAGACCGTCCGTCAGGAGGAGCCGGTTCCCCGGCTCACCCGGGCCGTCGACCTGGACGCGCTCACCGGACGCGAACGCGACATCCTCACCGCCGTGGCCTCGGGCTGGTCGAACGCCGAGATCGGGCAGCGGCTGTCCATCGCGCCGACCACCGTGAAGTCCCACGTCAGCCACATCCTGGCCAAGATCGGCGCCCATGCCCGGGTGCAGGCGGTGGTGTTCGCCTACGAGTCCGGGTTGGTACGACCGGCGGCCTGACACCGATACGACCGGTGGCCTGACAGCGATACGACCGGTGGCCTGACAGCGATACGACCGGTGGCCTGACAGCGATACGACCGGTGGGCAGCGGCCCACCGGTCGTATCCACGGTCATGGATCAGCCGCGGATCGTCCACGGCTGACCTCGGATCACTTCTGGACGGGCGTCCCGCGGCCCCAGGCCCACGCCAGCCGGTCGGCGCCGGACCGGTTCGTCGTGACCAGCCAGGGCCTGGCGGCGTCGCCGGTGAGCTTCTGGATCGAGTACGTGTCGTCCGTGCGCAGACCCGGCCAGTACACCGAACCCATGCCGAGCGCGCGGGCGGTGTCGGTCTCGGCCTGGATGAAGTTGACCGAGTTGTCGTCCGGCGCCGGCTTGTCGTAGTCGAGGCCGGTGGTCATCGGCGCGCCGAACTCGTCGATCACCGTGCGATTCGCGCAGTCGCCGATGCGGTCCTTGAGGTCGGTCACCCACTGGTCGTAGGTGGCGTACGACTTCCAGAAGCCGTAGTGGTGCAGGGAGAGGTAGGTGCCCTTCAGCCGCGGGTCGGCGCAGACCGAGGTGACGTGGTCGTTGTAGCCGGCGCCGCTGACGAAGACGCGGTCGCGGGGCACCGACGGGTAGGTCGAGAGCCACTTCGCGGCGAGGTCGGCCCACTGGGCGTCCGTGTAGCCGTGCGGCTCGTTCATCGGCTCGAAGTAGACCTTGGGGTCGTGCCGGTAGGCCTTGACCACGGTGTTCCACATGGGCCAGTAGGTCGCCTCGTCGTCGATGAAGCCGTCCTTCTGGTCGCCCGTGCCCTCCCAGTAGGACAGGATGACCTTGAACCCCCGGTCCGAGGCCGCGTCGACGACCGCGCGGTACGACTTCCAGTACGCGCCGTTGACGGTGTACGGGTTGATCGGCAGCCGGACGGTGTCGGCCCCGAGGTTGGCGCGGAACGCGGCGATGATCCGGGTCGCCTTGGCGTACGTCCGGGCGTAGGTGTCCGTGGTCGACAGGCCGGACAACTGGAGGTAGTCGTCGGCGAAGTTGTCGCGCGGGTCGGCCCAGTTGACGCCCTTGAACTGGGTCGTGCCGGTCGGCTCGGCGGAGGCGGGGCTGCCGGCCAGGGTGGCGCCGCTCACCGCGGCGATCGCGACGGCCACGCAGGCGGCGCGCAGCCCGGAGGCGAGGCGGTTTCTGGCGGGGGTCTTGCGCATCGACGTGCCCTTTCACGAGGTGGCTCGGCGCCCGCATGTTTACGTAAACATCGCCTACCCTCGGCTCGGATGTTTACGTAAACTCGGCGGCGCCGGAATCGTGGCATCCGCCCCAGCGGCAGTCAAGGTTTCGCACGCGTAACATCCGGTGGGTCGCGCGACAGGCCCCGCCCGGGGCCGGGCCGAGGGAGGCACCAGTGGTGGAACGGGGCGGTTCCGGTGTCCCCGGCGGACGCCGCAAGCAGCGGGTTTCCATGGCCGACGTCGCCAAGCTCGCCGGTGTCTCGTCCCAGACGGTCTCGCGGGTCTCCAACGGCCATGCCGGGGTGATCAGTTCGACCCGGGAGCAGGTGCTGGCCGCGATGCGCGAGCTGGGCTACCGCCCCAACAGCGCGGCACGGGCGCTGCGTTACGGTCAGTTCAACACCATCGGCGTGATCCTGTTCAACCTCTCCTCGACGGGCAACAGCCGTACGGTGGAGGCGATCGCGACGCATGCGGCGGCCGAGGGCTACGCGATCACCCTGATCCCGATCGACGTGCCGACCCAGGACAACGTGCTGGGCGCCTTCACCCGCATGGGCGAGCTGGCGGTCGACGCGGTCATCGTCATCATGGAGATCCATCTCCTGGACGCGGGCACGGTACAACTCCCGCCGGGCGTCCATGTCGTGGTCGTCGACTCGGACGCCGGCGACCGCCACAGCGTGGTCGACACCGACCAGGCCGACGGCGCCCGCAAGGCCGTACGGCATCTGCTGGACCTGGGACACCGGACGGTCTGGCATGTCACCGGACCCGAGACGTCGTACGCCGGTCAACGGCGAACTCAGGCCTGGCGCACGGTACTTGAGGAGGCGGGGTGCCCGGTGCCGCCGCCGCTGCACGGCGACTGGTCGGCCGAGTCGGGCTATGCGGCCGGCCTCGCTCTCGCCGAACGACCGGACTGCACAGCCGTGTTCGCCGCCAACGACCAGATGGCGCTCGGCCTGCTGCGCGCCCTCCACGAACGCGGGCGGGACGTGCCCGGGGACGTGAGTGTGGTCGGCTTCGACGACATCCCGGACGCCGCGTACTTCGTGCCGCCGCTCACCACCGTCCACCAGGACTTCGCGGAGGTGGGGCGGCGCTGTGTCGAGAAGGTGCTGCACCAGATCCGCACCGGCGGCGACTCCCGCCCCGGCACGGATCTCGTACCGGTCAGCCTGGCGATCCGCCGGAGCACGGCCCCACCGCCGGACTGAGGGCCGGCATGACCCGGCCCACGGCGTCGGGACGAATACCGCGACCGCCGACCGCGCGATTTCATCGGATCTATCTGAGGCCTGTCGGAATCATTGACGCCATTCCAGCCCAGATCTAGCCTCCACCACACGATAGATCCGATGACTCTTTCGGGAAGCAGGTTTGGCATGCACTCATCGAGACGCGCCGTACTGGGCTCCGCGCTGGGCGGCACGGCGGCCGCCGCCCTGCCGGGAGTGGCCGAGGCGGCGGTCCGATCCACCGGCGGCCGCTGGGCGTTACGCGACCGTATGGCCTCGGACGGAGCCTGGGCCGACTTCCTGCGCGGGCAGGACCTCCTCTGGCACCAGCCGCCCACCCTCTGGTACGAGGGTCCGTTCCTGGGCGACGGACGGCTCGGCAGCATGGTGTACCGGGAGCCGGGCGCGGGCGGCGTCCGTTTCACCGTCCAGCACGGTGAGGTCCAGGACCACCGGCCGGAGCTCGGCAGCGGCTGGGGCACCGCCCGGCTGCCCGTCGGACATCTGACCCTCGATCCGGTCGGCACCATCACCTCGGTCGACTGGCGACTGAGCCTGTGGAACGCCGAACTCACCGGCACCATCACCACCGACAAGGGCACCCTGACCCTGGCCGCCCTCATCCACGACGGCCTGTTCGCCGCCCGGGTCACGGCCGACGGCGACGAGGAGGTCCACTGGACCTTCCACCCCGAGGAGGCGATCAGCCCCCGCAAGATCCAGGAGGCACCGCCGGCCGGCTACGTCCCCAACCCGCCCTGGACCACCCGGACCACCGGTGACGTCGAACAGGTCCTCCAGCCACTCGTCGGCGGCGGCCAGACCGCGACCGCCCACCGGCGCACCGCGGACACCCTCGTCCTCGCCGTCGCCCACAGCCACCCCTCGAACACCGGCGCCGGAGAGCTCTCCCTCCACAAGGTCCGGCGCGCGGGCTCCTACACGGCTCTGCGCGCCCGGCACATCCGCTGGTGGCACGCCTTCTACCGCAAGAGCTTCGTCTCCGTCCCCGACCAGCGGCTGCAGAGCTTCCACTGGATCCAGCTGTACAAGGTCGCCTCGGCCAGCCGCGCGGGCGGCCCGGTGATGGCCACCTCCGGGCCATGGCTGGAGCCCACCCCCTGGCCCGCCGTGTGGTGGAACCTCAACGTCCAGCTGGAGTACTGGCTCATCCACGGCTCCAACCACCCCGAACTCGACTCGTTGGCCAGCACCCTGAGACAGAGTCAGGAACAGCTGGTCGCCAACGTGCCCGCCGCCTACCGGTCGGACAGTGCCGGAATCGGCCGCAGCTCCGACATGTTCGCCGACCGGGAGGTCGGCATGCCCGGCACCGGCGCCGAAGTGGGCGACCTGACCTGGGCGTTGCACAACGCATGGCTCGGCTACCGGCACTCCATGGACGATTCGCTGCTGCGCGACACGATCTATCCGCTGCTGCGCCGTACGATCACCTACTACTGGCACTTCCTCCAGCCGGCCGACGACGGCAGGCTGCACCTGCCGTCGACCCTGTCACCGGAGTATCCGGTGGTGCCGCCGAAGGACACCAACTACGACCTCGCACTGATCCGCTGGGGCTGCCAGACACTGCTGGACGCGGCCGAACGCCTGGGCGTCGAGGACGAGTTGAGCCCCGCTGGCAGGAGATCCTCACCAGGCTGACGCCGTACCCGGTCGACGAGAACGGCTTCATGATCGGCGCGGACACCCCGTACGCCCAGTCCCACCGCCACTACTCCCACCTGCTGATGGTCCACCCGCTGTACCTCGTCAACTGGGACCAGCCGGAGCAGCGGGAGCTGATCGAGAAGTCGGTGGTGCGCTGGCACGCCCTGACCGGTGCGCACCGCGGCTACAGCTACACGGGCGCCGCGTCGATGTACGCGATGATGGGGCGCGGCGACACCGCGTTGACGTATCTCAAGAAGTTCTTCGATCCGAGCACGCGCTATCCGTGCCGGGCCAACACCCACTACACGGAGGCAGGTCCGGTCATCGAGACGCCGTTGTCGGCGTCCCAGTCCCTGCACGACATGCTCTGCCAGAGCTGGGGCGGGGTCGTCCGGGTCTTCCCGGCCGTGCCGTCCACCTGGCGGGACGCGACCCTGCATGACTTCCGCACCCAGGGCGCCTTCCTGGTCAGCGCGGTCCGCAAGGACGGCGTCAGCCGCTTCGTGCGGGTCCGCAGCCTGGCGGGCGAACCTCTCGAACTCCGGCACGGCCTGCCCGACGGCCGGCTGACCGCCGTACTCGACGACGGCCGCCCGGCCCACGTCCGTACGACGTCCGAGGGCACCGTCGCGATCGACCTGCCCAAGGGCCGCGAGGTCCTGCTGTACACCGGGGCGCGACCCGACCTCACCATCGCCCCGGTGGCCGTGAGCGAGCCGGGCGAGCCGTGGGGCCTGCCGTAGGCGTCACGACGGCGACCGAACGGGCGGGTCGCTCAGGCGACGAGACCCGCGATGTGCGCGGTGACCGTGTCGAGGATGTCGGTCCAGGCCGACTCGTCGCCCAGCACCAGGTCGACCTGCCACCACTGGTCGTCGCTCCAGTCGCTGGCCCAGCGGCTGCCGCCGTCGCCGTCGACGGCGCGGCCGGGCTGGTAGCTGGTGAAGGGGTTCCACTCCGACGAACCGGCCGTCGCCGTCCGCCCCTTGGCGAGGTTGACGGAGGCCTGGTGCTGTTCGGTCGCGCCCCAGGTGTCGAGGTAGGACTCGGCGCCCCGGAAGAGGTCGTCGACCACGCCCTGCCCGCCTACCCTGCGGATGTCCTCGATCCAGTCCGGGATCATGCCGACGTGCGCGGCGCCGTCGGTGTTGATGTCGAAGGTGCGCTCGCCCGACGTCTGCCGGTCGATGACGGAGCCGCCGTCGACGCTCCTGAAGGGGTACGTCACCTTGTCGGGGGCGTCCGCTCCGCGCGGGGCGGGGTGGTCGCCGATGCCGTTGAAGTCGGTGCCGTAGCCGTAGCCCACGCCGTACTTGTCGCGCAGGGCCTTGGTGCGGGCCGCCTCGGCGACGAAGCCCTGGGAGCCGTGCATGTACTGGGCGGCGAAACCACCGAGGGCGTAGACCCGCTCGGTCCAGTTCAGGTCCATCCAGCTGTGCGAGGAGATCACACCGGGGTAGGACTCGGACTCCAGGATGTCCAGCGCCTGGCCGACGGCCTTGACGCTCATGTGGTCGATCTCCAGCATCATCTTGCGCTTCATCATGCCGTGCACGGCGTACTCGCCCAGTGCGGTGAGGCCGCGCTTGTTGCACTGCGCGCCGGAGTCGTACGAGGGGACGTCCACCCCGGCCGGCAGGTCGCCCTCCGCCTCGGACGTGGCGTTGCCGATCGGGTTGTCGTGCTGCGGCCCGGCGCACTTCTCGGTCTGCCAGAACGTGCCGGTGGACAGGAACTGGCCGACGTTGATGGCCGTTCCGAGGCCGCCGGAGTCGAAGCGGACGCCGCACAGCGCGTTGTCGAACTTGTGGCACAGGAACATGGAGCGCACGCCGAGCGAGTACAGCTCGTCGAGTCCCCTGTCGATGTCGGCCTTGCTGCACTGCGGGATGTCGAGGATCTGCTTGCAGCCGAAGGGCTCGGAGGTCTCGACGCCCAGGACGACGGCCAGCTTGCCCTGCTTGATGACCTCTCGCGCCTGCGCGCTGTCGGTGACGATCCGGAACCAGCCCTTTCCGGTGCCGCCGTACATCTTGTCGATGAAGTCCTGGAGCGCGTACGTCATCCTCGCCTGCAGCCGGATCGAGGTCATCTCGTCGCAGCCGCGGTCCTTGAAGGGGTAGACGGAGCAGATCATGCCGTTGGTGACGAGGTCGTTGACCAGCACCCGCTGCCCGCCGCGCCAGGCCCGCTCCACCCAGGCGTAGTAGTCCGCCTGGTGGGTCATCGAGTCGTACGCCGGCCAGTCCCTGAAGGTAGGCCAGCCCACCGGGTCGTGCTTGCCGTCACCGCCGTGGGTGATGTAGTCGAAGATCGCCAGGGTGCCGTCGGGGTAGTGCTCGGGACAGTCCTTGAGCGCGTCGGCGACTCCGTTCTCGGAGAAGACCTTGCCGCAGATCAGACGGCCGCCGAAGGCCTCGTTGCCGAAGAGGTGGTTGTGCGCGTCGACGAACCCCCGTACCTCACCTGCCGAGTCGGTGCCGGTGAAGGGCTCGCCGGTCACGTTGACCTGGACGTCCGGGGTGGGCCGCGCGGTGGGGTTCCACCAGTCGTTGCCGGCCGCCGAACTCGGCGTGGGGCCGAGGACGACGGCCAGCGCCAGCAGGAGCAGCGACAGCACGGTGACGTTCTTGCGTCTGCGGTACGAGCGTCGGGTCGGCGTCACTGGCCACGTCCCTGGGTCGGCGGGATGGCGCGGTCGACGGGTCCAGGAGGCCGTGCACCCAGGGGTGTTGACGATCTCATGAAGTTGTCATGACCGGCACAATATCTGCGACGAGGATCGGGGCGGCGGGCTTCCGAGTCAAGGGTCCGGGACGCTTGACCTGATCGGCAGGGCGCTACTCGGGCGGTGTGGGCGTGTCGCGGGTGCGGTACATCGCCTGGACGTCCAGCTCCAGTCGGACCGTCGGGCCGACCACCGCGATGCCACGGGCCGGCATCGACCGCCGGTTGAGCATGCCTGGCGATGAAGCGGATCGCGGTGTGCGGCGGGTCGAAGAGCCAGGTGCCGGGGACCGGGAGGTCGGCCTGGCGGCCCGGCTGGAGCCAGATCCGCTGTGCCGACAGGCCCGGGTCGGCGACGACCTCGATGGTCTCGCGATGGGGTTCCAGCCCCCTCCGCGACGACGATCAGGCTGTACCCGCCGGGCGGCAGGGTGGCCGTGAAAAGGCTGTACGGGTCGGTGGTGCCGCGGGCCACGACCTCGTGGCCGCGCAGCTCCATAGGGCGGCCCGAAAGCCACCGCACCGGACGGGAAGCAGCTGAGCAGCCCCCGCAACGCACAGGAACCGGCCCTCCACGCGAAATTCACCCCGCGGCCGTCCACCCGTACAGGGATCAGCCCCGCCGCCCGCGCCGCACCAGCCGTCAGCGGGCGGTCGGCCGCCCATGCCGGCGGGTAGGGGTCACTCGACGGGCCAGGTGTGGGCCGGGGCGTTCAGGTGCATGTAGTCCATGTAGGTCGTGGTCATTCGGCGCAGTGCCTCCAGGCGGTCGCCGGTGGTCGCCTTCTCCAGGTGGTGGACCGTCTCGGCCTGCCACAGGGCGCCGTTGCGGGCGGTGACACAGCGCTGCTCGATGATGCCGAGGAGGGGCTCGCGCCAGGTCGTGTCCATGCCGGCCAGTTCGAGGCCGCGGTGGGCCAGGGGGAGCAGTCGGCGCAACACCAGTTCCGTGACCGGGACTTCGCCGACACCGGGCCAGTAGAGGCGGGCGTCGATGCCGTCGCGGGCGGCGGTGTGGAGGTTCTCCTCGGCGACCGCGAAGGACATCCGCGTCCACACCGGGCGGTCCTCGTCGACGAGGGCGCGCGTGAGGCCGTAGTAGAAGGCGCCGTTGGCGATGATGTCGGCGACGGTGGGTCCGGCGGGCAGGACGCGGTTCTCGATGCGCAGGTGCGGGCCGCTGTCGGTGACGGCGTAGATGGGGCGGTTCCAGCGGTAGATCGTGCCGTTGTGGAGGGTGAGTTCGCCGAGTTCCGGGACTCCGCCGGCGGCGAGTGTCCGCTGCGGGTCCTCGTCGTCGCAGATCGGCAGGAGGGCCGGGAAGTAGCGCACGTTCTCCTCGAACAGGTCGAACACGCTGGTGATCCAGCGCTCGCCGAACCACACCCGGGGCCGTACGCCCTGGGCCTTGATCTCCTGGGGGCGGGTGTCGGTGGCCTGTTCGAAGAGGGGGATACGGGTCTCGCGCCACAGCTCTCTGCCGAACAGGAAGGGCGCGTTGGCGGCGAGGGCGATCTGCACGCCCGCGACGGCCTGGGCGGCGTTCCAGTAGTCGGCGAACTCCCTCGGCGCGACCTGGAGATGGAACTGGGTGCTGGTGCAGGCGGCCTCGGGGGTGATGGCGTCGGCGTACATGGAGAGCTGCTCCACACCGTCGATCCGGATGCGCAGGTCCTCGCCGCGGGCCGCGAAGATCTGCTCGTTGAGGAGCTTGTAGCGCGGATCGCCGGACAGGGCGGCCTCGCCGACGTCCGTCTCGCGCAGGGTGGGCAGAATGCCGATCATGATCAGATGGGCGCCGACGGCCGCGGCGCGTTCCTCGGCGTGGTTCAGGGCGTCGCGGATCTCCCGCTCCCAGGAGCCCGGGCCGCCGGCGATCAGCCGTCGGGGCGGGATGTTGATCTCCAGGTTGAAGCGGCCCAGCTCGCTCGACCAGGCGGGGTCGGCGATCGCCTGGAGCACCTCGGTGTTCCGCATCGCGGGCAGCCCGCCGTCGTCGACCAGGTTGAGCTCGATCTCCAGCCCGACCTGCGGGCGCTCGCTCTCGAAGCTCGACTCGCTCAGCATCTGGGCCAGCACGTCGAGGCAGGTGTGCATCTTGTCCCGGTATCGGCGGCGGTCCTCCCGCGTGAACACCAGGGCCGGCACATCACGTCCCATCGGGCCCTCCCGAGTCCCCTCGGCGGATACCTCTCGTCCCAGCCTCGCACCTCGCACCGCTCCCGGACAGTCAGGACGGACGCGCGGACGGTACGGCGACCCTCCGGTCACACAGCGTGCTCAGGGACATGCCGGGATCGAGGCGTCTCACGGTGCGCCGAGTGCCCGCTTCGCACGCACCGGAACGTCTCCGGACGCGGCCGCCGTCAGCAGTCGGCGGAAGGTGGGGCACTCCATGTGGCTGGGCGCGGGGCAGGCGGCGGCGTGGCGCAGGGAGTCGCGCAGCACGCCCAGTTCGGTGATCCGCCGGTCCAGTTCGTCCGCCTCGGCCGTCAGCGTCTCGCGGTCGATACGGGGCTGTCCGTCCGGCGTGAACATCAGCGCGATCTCGTCGAGGGTGAACCCGGCGGCGCGTGCCAGCGCGATCAGCGCCAGCCGCTGCAGCACGCCCGGGTCGTACTGCCGGCGCAGACCCCGCCGCCCGACCGGTGTGATCAGCCCCTTCTCCTCGTAGAAGCGCAGTGTCGAGGCGGGCACGCCGACGCGCTCCACCACCTCGGCGATGTCCAGCACTGTCATGGGCTTGGCCTCAAGTCGACTTGAAGCAGGACGGTGTCATCCTGATCCGAAGAGGGCAAGTACGGGAGACGATCATGGGTGTGGAGCACGGCACGGGAGAGGGCCAGGCGGCCCGCTGGAGCGGAGCCGCCGGGCAGGCCTGGGTCGAGGCGCAGGCGGTGCTCGACGGGCTGCTCAGACCGTTCGAGGTGCCGCTGGTCGACGCGGTGGCCGCGTCGGTCGGGCCCGGGGGCCGGGTGCTGGACGTCGGCTGCGGGACCGGTGGCACGACGCTGGCCGTCGCTCGGCGGCTGGGACCGGCGGCACGCTGTGTGGGCGTCGACATCTCCGAGCCGATGATCGTCGCCGCTCGGGAGCGCGCGGAGCGGGAGGACACGCCCGCCTCCTTCGTCCGCGCCGACGCGCAGGACCACGCGTTCGAACCGGGCGCCTTCGACGCCGTCGTCTCCCGGTTCGGCGTGATGTTCTTCGGCGACCCCGTGCGGGCGTTCGCCAATCTGCGGCGCGCGGCCCGGGACGGGGCCGGGCTCCGGTTCGTCGCCTGGCGCGGCCCGGCCGACAACCCGTTCATGACGACGGCCGAACGCGCCGCGGCCCCGTTCCTGCCGGACCTGCCCGTGCGACGCCCGGACGAGCCGGGCCAGTTCGCCTTCGCCGACGGGGACCGGGTCCGACGCATCCTGGCGGACGCCGGCTGGACCGGGATCGAGGTCCGGCCGCTCGACGTGGAATGCTCCTTCCCCGAGCGGGAGTTGGTCGGCTACTTCAGCCGGATGGGTCCGGTCGGCCAGGCCCTGCGCGAGGTGGACGGTGCGACCCGGAAGGAGGTCGTCGAGACGGCGCGCGCCGCGTTCGAGCCGTTCGTGCACGGCCCGGACGTCCGGTTCACCGCGAGCTGCTGGATCGTGGACGCCCGGGCGTCGTAGCCACCGCACCGGGTACACCGGTCACACGAGCGAGGCGCCTCCCGCACGGGGTCGGTCCGGGTACCCGGGCCCGACCGCCGTGCGGGCGCCCAGCGGCCTGCCTCCACCCCGGCCGAGCTCGCGCCGGTACCCGCCGAGCAGACCGGAGTCCGCCAGCAGGGCGGGGTCGCGGTAGGGCGAGCCGGCGGGCACCGCCTCGACCAGCGGCGCGACGAACAGCGCGTCGGCCGGGCAGCACGCCTCGCACTGGAAGCAGATGGTCAGGAACCGCAGGATCTCCCGCTCCAGCAGCCGCGGGAACGGCGAGCGTTCGGGTTTGAAGGGGGCTCGCGGTGCGTGGGCGGGGCCGTGGTGTCGGTGATGCCACCTCCTCTCCCGTGATCACCCGGTCGTAGACCCACCTCGGCGTTGTCGCGCGCCGCGTGGCGGTACCGCGGGGAGGGGGCGGAGCCCCGGTCGACGATCCGGCCCGCTCGCAGCAGGGCGATCTCGTCGCACAAGGTCTCCGCCTCCTCGCCGTCCTCCTACGTCTTGCTGGGCCCCTCGACGCGCAGGGCCGGCGGGTGGGTGTCAGGCACCGGAACCGTGGAACTGGTTGGCCGGTACCGGCAGCCCGTAGTGCTCGCGCAGGGTCGTGCCCTCGTACTCCTCCCGGAACAGGCCCTTGCCGCGCAGGATCGGCAGGACGTGCTCGATGAAGGCCTCCAGGCCGGACGGCAGCGCCGGGGCCATGATGTTGAAGCCGTCCGCGGCACCGCCCTCGAACCAGCTGATGATCGCGTCGGCCACCTGCTCCGGCGTTCCGATGAACTCGAAGTGCCCGCGGCCACCGCCGAGTCGCGAGATGATCTGACGGACCGTCAACTCCTCGCGCACCGCGAGCTCGATGATCAGGTCCGAACGGCTCTGTGAGCCCTCCAGCTTGGGGCGGGCGAGGATGAAGTCCGGCAGCGGCGCATCCAGTTCGAAGACCGACGGCTCGGTCTCGAAGACGGCGGCCAGCTGCCGCAGCCCGTACTCCGGGATGCGCAGATCGTCGAACTCCTCGGCCAGTGCCCTGGCTTCGGCCTCGGTCGAACCGATGTAGGGAACGATGCCGGGCAGCACGATCACCCCGTCCGGGTCACGTCCGGCGGCCCTGGTCCTGGCCTTGATGTCGGCGTAGAAGTCGGCCGCCCGCTCATAGGTCCGGTGGGCGGTGAAGATCGCCTCGGCGTGCCGGGCCGCGAAGTCCTTGCCGTCCTCGGAGGAGCCGGCCTGGACGAGCAGCGGGTAACCCTGCGGCGGGCGCTCGACGTTGAGGGGTCCGGCCACCGAGAAGTACCTGCCCCTGTGGCCCGGCCGGTGCAGCCGGGACGGGTCGGCATAGCGCCCGGTCGCTTTGTCGGCCACGACGGCCTCGGACTCCCAGCTGTCCCACAGCGCCTTGGCGATGTGCAGGAACTCGTCGGCGCGGGCGTAGCGTTCGGCGTGGGCGGGCCGGTCGACGAGGCCGAAGTTGGCGGCCTCGTCGGCGCCCGCCGAGGTGACGATGTTCCAGCCGGCCCGGCCGCCGCTGACATGGTCGACGGAGGCGAGGCGGCGGGCCAGGTTGTACGGCTCGTTGTACGTCGACGACACGGTGGCGATGAGGCCGATCCTGCTGGTCGCCTGGGACAGCGCGGTCAGCAGGGTGAGCGGTTCCAGCTGGCCCGGCGGGCGGAACTCGCCGGTGCCGATGAGGGCCGGGCCGTCGGCCAGGAACAGGGAGTCGAACTTGGCGCTCTCGGCGAGCCGGGCCAGGCCGATCCAGTGCTGGAGGTCGAAGTCGGCCCGCGGATTGCTGTGCGGGAGCCGCCAGGCGGCCTCGTGGTGGCCCGCCTCCATGAGGAAGGCGTTCAGGTGAAGGGTGCGTCGTGTGGCGCTCACTGCTGGACCTCCAGCTTCGAACTGTCGTAGCCGGCCGGGAGGAGGTTGTCGGTGATGGACGCGACGTCGACCGTCTTGGTGATCTGGCCCGCCTCCAGGAAGGCGTCGGCGAGCTTCTGCTCGGCCGCGATGTCCGACTTCTCCACCGGGGTCACCCGGGTCTCGAAGGCCTTCAGGGACGCCTTGGCGTCGGCGAGGGGGATGCCCTCCTCCTTGGAGATGGCCTCCGCGTACTTGTCCTCGTGCCTGACCGCCCAGGCGAACTCGTGGGCCAGCCGCTTCAGTACGTCCGTGAGGGCGGCCCGCTTGGTCTTGTCGTTCAGCGACTTCTCGCCGGCGACGTAGTAGCTGCTGGTCTGGTCGATGGGCGGGAGGCCCTTCGCCAGGATGCGGGCGCCGTTCTTGACCGCGATCGCCGACTGGGGGTTCCAGATCGACCAGGCGTCCACCTTGCCGGTGTTGAAGGCGGTGGCGCCGGCCGCCGGGTCGAGGAAGACCAGGTGCACGTCCTTCGGGGTGAGGCCGACGCTCTTGAGCGCGTTCAGGGCCAGGCCGTGGGCCGAACTGCCCTGCGGTACGGCGATCTTCTTGCCCTTCAGGTCCGCCGGCGTCTTCAGCTCGGAGCCCTTGGGCACGATGATGTTCTCGCTGGACTGGGTGGGCGTCAGGGAGCGGTTGACGGCGACGACCTTGAAGCCGTACTCCTTCGCGGCGCCGGTGATCGGCGGGACGTCGCCGACGCTGCCGAGGTCGATGTCGCCGGAGGCGGCCGCCTGGACCAGCGGCGGCCCGTAGGTGAAGCGGGCGAACTTCACCTTGTACGGTGCCTTGTCGAAGACGCCGGTGATCTTGGCGAGTTCCTCGCTGCCATCACCGCCGTTGTCGCCGATGGTGAACGTGTAGTTCTTCCACTCGGGGTGGCTGCCGGCGCTCGACCCGCCGGCGTCGGCGAGCGGGGTCGCCGCCTGTGACTCCCCTCCGCAGGCGGCGAGGGTGCCCATGAGGGCGAACACGCTGAGCGCGCCGACGAGTCGGGAGGTTGTTGAGGGCATGACTGATCACGCTTTCTGTGCTGGGGCGGAGGAAGTCGGGGGGTGGCGGGGACGGGGTATGACGGGGACGGGGTGTGACGGGGGTCAGTGCTGGTTGGCCAGGCCGAGGTCGTTCAGGAGCGCGGCGCGCAGCTCCTCGCGGGCGACGCTCGCCTCGCGGTCGGCGGCCGACAGCTCGACGCGGTGCGAGGTGCCGATACGGCCGTTGCTCATGACGAGGATCCGGTCGGCGAGCGCGATGGCCTCGTCGACGTCGTGGGTGACGAGCAGCATGGCCGCGTGATGCTTGCTGCGCAGGGCCCGCACGAGGTCGTGCATGCGCAGCCGGGTGATGGCGTCGAGGGCCGCGAACGGCTCGTCGAGCAGGACGAGTTCGGGCTCGGAGACCAACGCCCGGGCCAGGGACACCCGTTGGGCCTCGCCGCCGGAGAGCTCCTTGGGCCATGCCTTCTCCCGGCCGGCGAGTCCGACCTCGGCGAGGACGTCGAGGGCGCGCCGGTCGGCGTCGGGGCCGTGCAGGCCGAGGGTGACGTTGCGCAGCACCCGCTGCCAGGGCAGCAGCCGGTCGGCCTGGAAGACGATGGCGCGCTTCGCGGGGACCTCCACGCGGCCGCCGTCGGGCCGGTCGAGACCGGCGAGCAGCCGCAGGAGGGTGCTCTTGCCGCAGCCGGAGGGGCCGAGCAGGACCACCAACTCCTCGGCGCCGATGGTGAGTTCGAGGTGGTCGAGGACCACCCGGTCGCCGAAGCGTCGGACCACCTGCTCGACGGCCGCGCCGGCCTGCTGCCCGGGCCGTGTCTCCCGGGTGACGACCGTGCCGCTCATGACGCCTCATAACTGGGGCGCCACCGCAGCAGCACCCGCTCGAGTACCCGGACGAACTGGTCGGCGAGCAGACCGAGGAGCGAGTAGATCACCAGCCCCACGAAGACCTGACCGGTCTGCAGATAGGTCTGCCCCTGGGTGATCAGGAAGCCGAGACCCTTGTCGGCGTTGACCGTCTCGGCCGCGACCAGGCCGAGGACGCTGTAGGCGAGGGAGAAGCGCAGGCCCACCAGGAATCCCGGCAGGGCCCCGGGCACCAGCACCCGGGTCACCAGCCGCCAGTCGCCCGCGCCCGTGGTGCGCGCCATCTCGATCAGCCGCTGGTCGACGCCCCTGATCGCGGCGAACAGGTTGAGGTACATCGGAACGCCCGCGCCGAAGGAGATGAGCAGCACCTTGGTGAGCTCGTCGATGCCGAACCACACGATCATCAGGGGCAGTACGGCCAGCAGCGGGATCGTGTTGAAGATCTGCACGACACCGTTGAAGAGGTACTCCCCGCTGCGCAGCAGTCCGCCGAGCACCCCGGCGACGATGCCCACGGTGAGCCCGATCGCGAGACCGATGCCGGCCCGCTGGAGCGAGATGGCGAGGTCCGGTCCCAGTACGCCCTGCTGCCACAGGTCGACGGCCGACCTGACGATGGAGGTGGGTGCCGGGGCGTAGGTCTTCTTCAGCACTCCCGCCCGGGCGAGGACCTCCCAGGCGATGAGGACGACCACCGGGGTGGTGTAGACGCCCAGCGGCCAGCGCAGCCGACGGCCGAGCGTGTGCAGCGCGGTCCGGCGACGGGCGTCGCGGGGCAGGAACACCTCCCGGCCCGTGGTCCTGGGGGGCTCGGCGGCGCGGACGACGACCGGGCTCTTGAGGCCGATGTCGGTCATGCCACGGCCTCCAGCTCCAGGACGCCGCTGTAGTGCGAGGCGTCGCCGACGAGTTGCTCGCTGCGGCGGCCGTCGACGCCGACGGGTATCTCGCCCGCGACGGTCACCCGGTTGAGGCGGCGCGGGTGGTCGTCGTAGTTGTCCACCGCGTAGTGCTGGGTGATCCGGTTGTCGAAGATCAGCAGCTGGTCGGGGGACCAGGTCCAGCTCAGGATGTTCTCCGGCCGGGTGACGTAGGACTGCAGGATGCGCAGCAGGTCCGCCGAGTCGCCGGCGGACAGGCCGGTGATCCGCTTGGCGAACCCGCCGATGAACAGGCCGCGTTCACCGGTCAGCGGGTGCACCCGGACGACGGGGTGCTCGGTCTCGTACGGCGTCGAGACGAAGACCCGGTCGTACTCCTCGCGCAGTGCCGAGGCGGCCGCGGGGCGCGCGTAGTCGTACTGGTTGGTGTGCACCACGCGCAGCGAGTCGGCGAGGTCGCGCAGCGGCTTCGGCAGGTCGCGGTAGGCCGCGGCGGCGTTCGCGATGAGGGTCTGGCCGCCGTACGGCGTGGTCACGAGGGACCGCAGGGTCGTCAGCTGGGGCGGGTTGAGCACGAAGGTGACGTCCGTGTGCCACTCGTTCGCCTTGGAGGTCTCGCTGTCGACGGCGAGGACGTTGGTCGTGCCGTCGGTGGCCGGCACGTTCGGGTGGGCGGTGGTCAGCGCGCCGAACCAGCCGGCGACCCGTTCCTGGCCCGCGTTGTCGAGGTCCACCTGGTCGAAGACGATCGCCTTGTGCTCGTCGAGGGCCTGACGAAGGGCCGTGACGGTCGCGGGGTCGGGGTTCGCGGTGAGGTCGACGCCCTCGACGATCGCGCCGATACGGCTCGTGAGTTTGCGAATGGACGCAGGCATGGGAGGCCCCTTCGAAGGGTGCGTGGCAGACAAAGATCAGGGCGCGCACAGCTCACGGCCGTCGGCGCGTCAGTGCGCCGACAGCAGGCTGTGCGGATGCACCTCGGCCCCGGACGCGGATACCGGGACGAGGGGAGAGATCACATGGGAGAGAAGCGCCGGAGGCAGAGCCTTCAACGGCAACAGAACGCGCCGGCGACATGCGCCAGGTCGATGTGGCGCCGCCGGGTCAGAACCACACGCGGTGTCATGAACGGGAGTTCAGCAGACACCGGCCGTCGTGGTCAATGATTTCCGGACAGGTCTCGCGATGCGGACACGACAAAGGGCGTCCCGTCGGCGGTTGCCTGCGAGACGCCCTGGTCGGAGCGGGTCACATGTATTCGGTGGCCGCGTCCAGTATCCAGTCCGTGAGATAGCCGGCGAAGGAGGACCGCACCAGCACCCAGAATCCGGACCCGGGCTCGTCCCGGGCGACCAGGACGACCTGGGTGCGGCCCAGGGTGGTCTGGGCGCAGCGGCCGGGGGCGAAGACGCGCGGGTGGAGGTCCAGGGCGCAGCCGTGGGACAGGAGGTCCCGGGCGCCGGGGCCCGCGACGAGGAGGGTGGTGCGCTGGGCGGAGACATCGGTGACGGAGACGAACTCCTCCCCCGCGGCCTCCCGGATCCGGCTCTCCAGGTCCCGCTGGGTGCCCGGCGGGGCGACGAGCAGCCATTCGTCCGGGCCGAGCCACAGGACCGTCGACTCCCCCGCCCGTACCACCGTGTTGGGTTCCAGGGGCAGTTGGAGACCGAGCGCGAGCCCCACGGCGTCCGCGGCGGCGCCCTTGGCGTCCAGACGGATGTTCAACTGGGCCAGGAAGGGGAGTTCGGCCAGCCGGATCGTGCCCTGGGAGGCGTGCGTCGCGGCCGCCAGCCGGTCGGCGGCGTGCCCCAGCGGGCTGCGGGACGGGACGTCGAGTGCGGTGTCAGCCATCGCGGCGGGCTCCCTCGGGGTCGTAGAGGACGGGGCTTGCGACGGTCACCGGGACCAGCCGGTCGCCGACCGGGGCGTAGAGGCGCTCGCCGATGCGGTCCCGGCCGCCCTTGATCAGGGCGAGCGCGAAGGTGCGGCCGAGGGCGGCGCTGCGGTAGCTGGAGGTGACATGGCCGAGCATCGGGACCGGAGGTGCGGGCAGCACGCTCTCGGCGACCAGATGGGTGCCCTCGGGGAGGAAGGTGCCGGGGTCCTCCGGGAGCAGTCCGACCAGGTGCTTGCGGTCGGGGCGGCCGGTGTCGGCGCGGGCGTGGGAGCGCTTGCCGAGGAAGTCCCGCTTCTTCTTGGAGACCGCCCAGCCCATGCCGAGGTCCTGCGGGGTGACCGTGCCGTCGGTGTCCTGCCCGATGATCGGGTAGCCCTTCTCGGCGCGCAGGACGTGCATGGTCTCGGTGCCGTACGGGGTGATGCCGTACGGGGCGCCGGCCTCGTACAGCGCCTCCCACAGGGCGAGGGCCTGCCACGGCGACACGTTGATCTCGTAGGCGAGTTCGCCGGAGAAGCTGATCCGGCACACCCGCGCCTCGATGCCGGCGACGGTCGTCTCGCGCCAGGCCATGAACGGGAAGTCGTCGTTGGCTACGGCGAGTCGGGGTGCGAGCGAGCCGAGGACCTCGCGGGACCTGGGGCCGACCAGGGCGACGGTGGCCCACTGCTCGGTGACCGAGGTGCAGTGCACCTTCAGTTCCGGCCACTCGGTCTGGAGCCACTCCTCCATCCAGTCCAGGACGATCGCCGCGTTGCCGGTGGTGGTGGTGACCAGGAAGCGGTCCGGGGCGAGACGGATGACGGTGCCGTCGTCGAAGACCATGCCGTCGGGGCGGCACATCACGCCGTAGCGGATCATGCCGACCTTCAGGGTGCTCATCATGTTGGTGTAGAGCAGGTCGAGGAAGACACCGGCGTCGGGGCCCTGGACGTCGATCTTGCCGAGGGTGGAGGCGTCCATGAAGGCGACGCCGTCGCGGGCGGCGGCGCACTCGCGCAGCACGGCCGTCTCCATGTCCTCGCCGTCCTGGGGGTAGTACCAGGGGCGCTTCCACTGGCCGACGTTCTCGAAGAGGGCGCCCTGGCCGACATGCCACTCGTGGAGGGCCGTCGTACGGACCGGGTCGCTGAGGGCGCCGCGGTCGCGACCGGCGAGTGCGGCGAAGGAGACGGGGGTGTAGGGCGGGCGGAAGGTCGTCGTGCCGAGCGCGGAGACGTCCACGCCGAGGAGTTCGGCCACCACACCGCCGGCCAGGACACCGGCGGTCTTGCCCTGGTCGTTGGCGGTGCCCGCCGTGGTGTAGCGCTTGGTGTGCTCCACCGAGCTCAGACCGGCGCCGGTGGCGCGGGCCAGGTCGTCCACGGTGACGTCGCGCTGGAGGTCGACGAAGCGGGGGGCGCCTTCGCGGCCGGGGACGGTGAACACGTGCATGGGCGGCGTGGGCAGGGGCTGTGCGGGCACCTGCGGGAGGCTCGGCGCCTCGGGGGTGTAGCCCTCGGCCTCGATCGCCCGGGCACCGGCCGCGGCGCCCTGCGCGAGGACGCCGGCCAGGTCGAAGACACCGCTCGCGCTGCCCGCGACCTCGACGGCCTGCCGGCCGGCGTCGGGCACGAAGGTGCCGAGCGTCTCGTCGTGGCGGAGCTTGCCGCCCGACTGGCTGAACAGATGTGCCACCGGGTTCCAGCCACCGGAGACGAGCAGCAGGTCGGCGGTGAACTCCCGCTGCCCTGTGGTCTGTCCGTACGGGGCGATGGTCACCGCCGTCAGCCGCGCCTCGCCCTCCGTGCCGATGACGGCGTGGCCGGGCAGCACCTCGATACCGGCCGCGCGGGCGCGGTCCGCCCAGGCGCCGGGTTCGGGGCGGGTGTCGACGACCGCGGCGATGTCGACGCCCGCCGCGGCCAGGTCGAGCGCCGCCGCGTAGGCGCTGTCGTTGGTGGTGAACACGACCGCGTGGCGCCCGGCGAGAACGCCGTGGCGGTGGAGGTAGATGCGGGCCGAGGCGGCCAGCATCACGCCGGGGCGGTCGTTGTCCGCGAAGGCGAGGGAGCGCTCGTGGGCGCCGGTGGCGAGGACGACCCGGCGGGCACGGATGCGGTGGACGCGTTCGCGGGAGACGCCGGCCGGGGCCTGGGCGCCGAGGTGGTTGGTGCGGCGCTCCACGGCGAGGAGGTGGTTGTCGTCGTAGTAGCCGAAGACGGTGGTGCGGCGCAGGACGCGGACGTCGGGGGCCGCGTCGAGCCGGGCGCCGATCTCGCCCACCCAGTCCGGGAGTTCGCCGGTGCCGAGGAGGCTGCCGCCGAGTTCGGGGTGCTCGTCGGCGACGATGACCCGGGCGCCGGATCCCGCCGCCGCGGCCGCCGCCGCGAGGCCGGCCGGGCCGGCGCCGACGATCAGCAGGTCGCAGTGGTCGTGTACGGCGTCGTAGCGGGCCGGGTCGGGTTCGGTGGCGAGGCGGCCCTGGCCGGGGAGGCTGGTCGCCACCAGGCCGTCGTAGAGCTCGACGGCGGGGGCGGGGAGCATGGGCTCCGGGAAGGGTTCCTCGATCTGGACGACGGCGTTGGGTTCCTCCACGCCGGCGGAGAAGATGCCGCGGGGGCGGCCGAGCTTGATGCTGGTCGCCGCGGCGACGACGCCGCACGCGAGCAGGGCGGAGGCGAGGGTGTCGCCTTCGACGCCCTGGTACTCGACGCCGTCGAAGGTGAAGGTGAGGGTACGCCTGCCGGCGCGGCGCCGTTCCGGGTGCTCCGCCTCCGGACGGGCCATGGGTGCCGAACCGGACTCGGAAGGGACCGGGACCGGGACCGGCTGTGAGACGAGTGGCCGCGGCTCAAGAGCCTCCGGCCGCTCCTCCCCCGCCCGATAGACGGCCAGCACCTCGTTCGTCGATGTGTCGCGCACCGCGTTGAACCAGCGGCGGCAGCCCGCCGAGTGGCTCCAGCGCTCGGCGAAGGGGCCCTTCGGGTTGGCGCGGAAGAACAGGTACTTGGCCCACTCCTCGTCGGTCAGGGCCGACGGGTCCGCCGGGTAGGCGACATGGGCCTGGCCGCCGTAGTGGAACTCGGCCTCGTCGCGGGGCCCGCACCACGGGCAGGGGATGAGCAGCATTTCGTTCGGCTCCCTTGAGGATCCCTAGTGGGCCACCGCGGCCGCGCCGTGCTCGTCGACGAGCGCGCCGGTGGTGAAACGGTCGAGCGAGAAGGGGGCGTTGAGGTGATGGGGCGTGTCGTGGGCGATGGTGTGGGCGTAGACCCAGCCGACTCCGGGGGTGGCCTTGAAACCGCCCGTTCCCCAGCCGCAGTTGAGGTAGAGGTTGTCGACGGGGGTGAGGCCGACGATCGGCGAGGCGTCGGGGCTGACGTCGACGATGCCGCCCCAGGTGCGCAGGACGTGGGCGCGGGCGAAGACCGGGAAGAGCTCCAGGGCCGCCGCCATCTGGTCCTCGATGATGTGGAACGCGCCGCGCTGGGTGTAGGAGTTGTACGGGTCGATGCCCGCGCCCATCACCAGCTCGCCCTTGTGCGCCTGGCTGACGTACACGTGGACGGCGTTGGACATGACGACGGTCGGGTGCACCGGTTCCAGCAGCTCCGACACCAGTGCCTGCAACGGGTGGCTCTGCAGCGGGAGTTCGATGCCCGCCATGGCGGCGAGGACCGAGGTGTGGCCGGCCGAGCACAGTGCCACCTTGCCCGCGGCGATCGGGCCGAGGTTGGTCCGCACCCCGACGACCCGGCCGCCGACCACGTCCAGGCCGGTGACCTCGCAGTTCTGGATGATGTCGATACCGGCCGCGTCCGCGGAGCGGGCGTAGCCCCAGGCCACGTAGTCGTGCTTGGCGATGCCGGCGCGCGGCTGGAAGGTGCCGCCCAGGACCGGATAGCGCACGTCCGGGGAGATGTTGACGAGCAGGCAGACCTCTTTGACCTGCTCGGCGTCGAGCCACTCGGCGTCCACGCCGTTGAGGCGGTTGGCCTCGACGCGGCGGACGCTGTCGCGGACGTCCTGGAGGCTGTGGGCGAGGTTGAGCACACCGCGCTGGGAGAAGAGGATCGGGTAGTCCAGCTCCTCCTCCAGGTTCTCCCACAGTTTGAGCGCGTGCTCGTAGATGCCGGCGCTCTCGTCCCAGAGGTAGTTGGAGCGGATGATCGTGGTGTTGCGGGCCATGTTGCCGCCCGCGAGCCAGCCCTTCTCCAGCACGGCGACATTGGTGATGCCGTGGTTCTTCGCCAGGTAGTGGGCGGTCGCGAGGCCGTGTCCGCCGCCGCCCACGACGATCACGTCGTACGAGCGCTTCGGCTCCGGTGTGCGCCAGAGGAACTCGGGGTGGTCGGGGAGGTCGGCGCCGGGGGTGGTGGGGCTCATCGGGCGTCTCCTGAGGCACCGGACAGGTGCGGGTAGAGCGGGTGCTTGGCCGCCAGCGCCTCGGTGCGGGCGCGCAGGGCGGCGGTGTCGGGCTCCGGCTGGAGGGCGAGCGCGATCACGTCGGCGACCTCGGCGAAGTCCTCCTCGGTGAAGCCGCGGGTGGCCAGCGCCGGGGTGCCGATGCGCAGGCCGGACGTCACCATCGGCGGGCGCGGGTCGAAGGGGACGGCGTTGCGGTTGACGGTGATGCCGATCTCGTGGAGGAGGTCCTCGGCCTGACGGCCGTCGAGCGTGGAGTCCCGCAGGTCGACGAGGACGAGGTGGACGTCCGTGCCGCCGGTCGGCACCCTCACCCCGGCCGCCGCCGTGTCCGGCCGCGTCAGGCGCTCGGCGAGGATGCGGGCGCCGGCCAGCGTGCGGGCCTGCCGCTCGGCGAACTCCGGGGACGCCGCGACCTTGAAGGAGACCGCCTTCGCGGCGATGACGTGCTCCAGCGGGCCGCCCTGCATGCCCGGGAACACCGCCGAGTTGATCTTCTTGGCGAGGTCGGCGTCGTCGGTGAGGATGACTCCGCCGCGGGGGCCGCCGAGTGTCTTGTGGGTGGTCGTGGTGGTGACGTGGGCGTGCGGGACCGGGTTGGGGTGGAGTCCGGCGGCCACGAGTCCCGCGAAGTGCGCCATGTCGACCATGAGCAGGGCGCCCACCTCGTCGGCGATCCGGCGGAAGGCCGCGAAGTCCAGCTGCCTCGGGTACGCCGACCAGCCCGCGATGATCATCTTGGGGCGGTGTTCCTTGGCGAGCCGCTCGACCTCGTCCATGTCGACCAGGTTGTCGGTCTCGGACACGTGGTAGGGCACCACGTTCAGCATCTTGCCGCTGTAGTTGATGTGCATGCCGTGGGTGAGGTGGCCGCCGTGCGCGAGGTCGAGGCCGAGGACGGTGTCGCCGGGCTGCAACAGGGCGAAGAAGACCGCCGTGTTGGCCTGGGCGCCCGAGTGCGGCTGGACGTTGGCGAACCCGGCCCCGAAGAGGGACTTGACCCGCTCGATCGCCAACCGCTCGGTGACGTCGACGTGTTCGCAGCCGCCGTAGTAGCGGCGGCCGGGGTAGCCCTCGGCGTACTTGTTGGTGGCGACCGAGCCCTGGGCCTCCATCACGGCGGTGGGCGCGAAGTTCTCGGAGGCGATCATCTCCAGGGTGGACTGCTGGCGGTGCAGTTCGGCGGCGAGCGCGGCGTGGACCTCGGGGTCCAGCTCGGCCAGGGGGGTGTTCAGCGCGTTCATACGGCGTTCGCGTTCCTCTCGGCGGCCTCGACGACGTTGGCGAGCAGCATCGCCCGGGTCATGGGGCCCACGCCCCCGGGCATCGGCGCGAGCCGTCCGGCGACCTCGGCGGCCTCCGGGTGGACGTCGCCGACGAGCCCGTTGTCGGTGCGGGTGATGCCGACGTCCAGGACGGCGGCGCCGGGGCGCAGCATGTCCTTGGTGATCAGGCCGGGTGAGCCGGCGGCGGCGATGACGATGTCGGCCTCGCGGACGTGCCAGGCCAGGCCCTTGGTGCCGGTGTGGCAGAGGGTGACGGTGGCGTTCTCGGAGCGGCGGGTCAGCAGCAGCCCGATGGGCCGCCCGACGGTGATGCCCCGTCCGATCACGCACACCCTCGCCCCGGCGATCGGCACGTCGTGGCGGCGCAGCAGTTCGACGATGCCGCGCGGGGTGCACGGCAGGGGCGCCTCGGTGCCCAGGACGAGCCGGCCGAGGTTGACGGGGTGCAGTCCGTCGGCGTCCTTGGCGGGGTCCATACGGGCCAGGACGGCGTTGGCGTCGAGGTGTGCGGGGAGCGGGAGTTGGACGATGTAGCCGGTGCAGGCCGGGTCGGCGTTGAGCTCGTCGACGACGTCCTCGACCTGCCGCTGGGTGGCGTCCGCGGGGAGGTCGCGCCGGATGGAGGCGATCCCGACCTGTGCGCAGTCCCGGTGCTTGCCGCCGACGTAGGCACGGCTGCCCGGGTCGTCGCCGACGAGCACGGTGCCGAGGCCGGGGGGACGGCTCCCGGTGGCGGTCAGTTTCGCCACCCGCTCGGCGAGTTCACGACGGATGTCGGCCGCGGTCGCCTTGCCGTCGAGGAGTTGTGCGGTCACCGGTGGTGCTCCTTGTCCTGGACGGCTAGCCACGGAGACGGGACATCGTCGGGTCGAACAGCGGCTCTTCCGCCACGACCGCCTCGACCCGCTGATCGAAGTAGCCGATCCGAAGCGCGGTCCCGGGAGTCGTCAGCTCCACCGGCAGCCACGCGTAGGCGATGCCCTTGCCGATCGTGTAGCCGTAGGCGGCGCTGGTGACATAGCCGACCGCGCGCTCACCGTCGTAGACCGGCTCCTTGCCCAGGACGACCGACCGGGGGTCGTCGATGGTCAGGCAGGTCAGCTTGCGCCGTACCTCGCCCTTGCGGCGCTCCAGCGCCTCCTTGCCGATGAACTCGCCCTTGTCGGGCTTCACGGCGAAGCCGACGCCCGCCTCGTACGCGTCGTGCTCGTACGTCATGTCGGTGCCGAAGGAGCGGTACCCCTTCTCCAGGCGGAGGCTGTTGAAGGCGCCGCGGCCGGCGATGATGCCGCCGAGCGGTTCGGCCGCCGCCCACAGCGTGTCCCAGAGCTTCTCGCCGAGGTCGGCGGTGGTGTAGATCTCCCAGCCCAGCTCGCCCACGTACGACAGCCGCATCGCGGTCACCGGGACGCTGCCGATGTACGCCTTCTTGGCGCGGAAGTACTTCAGGCCGTCGCCCGAGAAGTCCTCGTCGGTCAGCGGCTGGAGGACCTTGCGGGCCAGCGGGCCCCACAGGCCGATGCAGCAGGTGCCCGGCGTGATGTCGCGGACCTGGACCGTGCCGTCGGCCGGGAGGTGGCGGCCGAACCAGTCGAGGTCGAGGTTGCCGTTGGCGCCGACCTGGAAGAGGTCGGGGGCCAGCCGGGCCACGGTGATGTCGCTGCGGATCCCGCCGTCGTGGTCGAGGAGCAGCGTGTACGTCACCGAGCCGACGGACTTGGCGACCTTGCCGGTGACCAGCCGCTCCAGGAAGTCGGCGGCACCGGGGCCGGAGACCTCCAGGCGCTTGAGGGCCGTCATGTCGTACAGGGCGACGGTCTCCCGGGTGCGCTGGGCCTCGGCGCCGACGATGGGCGACCAGTAGCGGGCGGCCCAGTCGCCTGGGGCCGGGATGTTGCGGCCCTCGACGAGCGGCGCGTTGGCCTCGTACCACTGCGGGCGCTCCCAGCCGTTCGCCTCCAGGAAGAACGCCCCGTGCTCCTGCTGGCGGGCGTGGAAGGGGCTCTTGCGGATCGGGCGCGGCCTGCCGGAGGGCTGGAGGGGGTGGAGGATGTCGTAGACCTCGACGAAGTTCTGGCAGTCGCGGGCCAGGACGTACTCGGGGGTCAGCTGGTGCGGCTCGAAGCGGTTGACGTCGCACTCGTGCAGGTCGAAGGAGGAACAGTGGCCGTCGACCAGCCACTCCGCCATCGCCCGGCCGACGCCCGCGGAGTGGGTGACCCAGACCGCCTCGGCGACCCAGAAGCCCTTGACGTCCGGTGACTCGCCCAGCAGCGGGAAGTTGTCGGTGGTGAAGGAGAAGAGGCCGTTGATGCCCTCCTCGACCTTCGCCTCCTTGGTGGCGGGCAGGAGGGACTGGGTCTCCGTCCAGGCCGGCTCGAAGTCCTCCTCGGTGAACTCCAGGACCGAGGGCATGGTACGGGCCTCGTCGAAGGAGAGGATCTCGTCCGCGGTGATGGGCATCGGGCGGTGGCCGTAGTAACCGATGCCGAGGCCGTCGAAGCGGTCGCGGTAGTAGAGGTCGGCGTCCTGGTGGCGCAGGATCGGGCGGACCGCCTCCTCGGTCTGGCCGGCGAGGGCGGGGATCGGGCCGGTCCAGGCGAGCTGGTGGGCGAGCGGCGTCAGCGGGAGGTTCAGGCCGGCCATGCGGGCGATCTTCGGGCCCCAGATGCCGGCACAGCACACGACGATGTCGGCTTCCAGATCGCCCTGGTCGGTGCGGACGCCGGTGACCTCGCCGTCGGCCTGGAGGATGTCCAGGACCTCGTGGCGGGGCAGGAAGGTGACGCCGCGCCCGGTGGCCCGGCGGATCTGGGCCTCGACCGCGAGGACGGCCTTGGCGAGGCCGTCGGTGGGGACCAGGAGGCCGCCGAGGACCTTGTCGCGGTTGACCAGCGGGTGCTGTTCGAGGCACTCGTCGGTGGTCAGCAGTCGGGCCTCGATGCCCCAGGCGGTGATCCAGCCGTGGCGGCGGTGCAGCTCCGCGAGGCGCTCGGGGGTGGTCGCCACCTCGAGGCCGCCGACCTGGAGGAAGCAGGGCTTGCCGTCGACGTCGAGGGAGCAGAACTTCTCGACGGTGTAGCGGGCCAGCTCGGTCATGGTCTTGGACGAGTTCGTCTGGAAGACCAGGCCGGGCGCGTGCGACGTGGATCCCCCGGTGGCGGGGAGCGGACCCTGGTCCACCACGGTCACTTCGGTCCAGCCTCGTGCGGAGATCTCGTCGGCGAGGGCCGCTCCCACGACGCCCGCTCCGATGATCACCACTCGGGGTCCCGCCATCGCCGCACCTCCGGAATTCAGAACCGCCCAGTTGCTTTCTGCGCAACATGATTCAGGTTGCGCAACTCAGCGTGCCTTCCGTGGGAAGGGGGTGTCAAGGGGTCCGTGACGTCGGAAAACAGCCCGAAACACGCCCCGGACACGGCGATGCCCGGCGGGCGGTACGCATGGGTGCGCGCACCGCCCGCCGGGCGTGTTCGACCGGTCCGGCCATCGGCTACTTCAGCCAGGCGTCCACCTTGTCCTTGTTGGCGTCGACCCACTTCTTGGCGGCCGCGTCGTCGGACAGCTTGTCCTGGGCGATGTACTTGGCGACCTCGTTCTGGTCGTCGTTCGTCCAGTTGAAGTTCTTCACCAGGTTGTAGGCGGGGCTGCCCGACTTGGCGAACTTCGCGCTGACTATCTTGTTCAGGTTGTAGACGGGGTAGTCGCAGGCGACCTTGGCCGCGTCGGCGTCGCAGCCCGTCTTGTAGGCGGGCAGCGTGACCTTCTTCAGCGGCACCTCGGAGAGGAACCACTGCGGCTCGTAGAAGTAGCCGATGACCCACTGCTTGTTCTTCTCGGCGGTGCGGAAGGCCTGGATGAGCGCGGTCTCGCTGCCCGCGTACACCACCTTGAAGTCCAGCTTCAGGTTCTTGACCAACGCCGCGTCGTTGGTGACGTAGGACGGGTCGCCGTCCAGGAGCTGGCCCTTGCCGCCCGACTCGGACGTCTTGAACTTGGCCGCGTACTTGTTGAGGTTCTTCCAGTCCAGGATGTCGGGGTGCGCCTTGGCCAGCCACGGCGGCACGTACCAGCCGATGATCCCCTTGTTGCCGGTCTGCCCGGCGTCCACGGCGGTCTTCTGCTGGTCGATGTACTTCTTCACCAGGTCGGCGTGGCCCCAGTTCTCCAGCACCGCGTCGACCTCGCCGGTGCCGAAGCCCTGCCAGGCGATCTGTTCCTTCAGGTTCTTCTTGTCGACGGTGCAGCCGAGGTTGTGCTGCGCCACGTACGCGACGACCGCCGCGTCGGCCTCGTAACCCACCCAGGGGTTGACCGCCAGGTTGAACGTGCCGCACTTGCCGGAGCTGCCCGAGCCGCCGCCGGAGCCCGAGGAGGTGTCGCCGACCTTCGCACCGCCGCACGCGGTGAGGGTGAGGCCGAGGACGGCCAGGCCGGCCGCGCCGGCTCGCCAGTGTCTTGCCATGGTGTCCTGCTCCTTTAAGCGCTCGCGCGTCGCGCCGCTGCCTGTGTGATCCGGTCGAACATGACTCCGAGCAGTACGATGGCGAGTCCTGCCGCCAGCCCCTTGCCGTACAGCTCGCTCTGCGAGAATCCGGCCACGACGTCGTAGCCGAGGGCTCCTGCTCCTACCAGGCCGCCCACAACAACCATCGACAGCACGTAGATCAGGCCCTGGTTGGTCGCGAGCGTCAGGGCACTGCGTGACATCGGCAGTTGAACCTTGGTGATGATCTGCCAGGTGTTGCACCCGGCGGAGGTGGCCGCCTCCACGGTGGTCTCGGGCACCGCCCGGATCCCGTCCGCGATGATCTTCATGGCGACCGGTGCGCCGTAGACGATCGCGGCGACGATGGCCGTGAAGCGGGTGGCGCCGAACAGCGCGAGGAACGGCACGAGATAGACGAACGGCGGCATGACCTGGGCCGCGTCCAGAGTGGGCCGGATCATGCGGTCGGCCATCACGCTGCGGCCCATCCACACGCCGAAGACGATGCCGAGGACCATCACCAGGACCGTGGCGACGATCGTCGAGGCCAGCGTGGTCATGGCGTCCGACCAGACACCGGTACCGACCAGGAGGCCGACGCACACCGCGGTGGTGACGCCCGACCTCCAGCCGCCGAGCACCACGGCCAGGGCGACCAGCACCGCGCCGACGACCCACCACGGGGAGTCGGTGAGCAGCGTCTGGAACGGGTTGAGCAGACCGTTGGTGATCGCGTCGCGGAAGGCGTTGGTCACCCCCGAAAGGCTGTCCTGCGCCCAGTTGGTCACACTGTCCGCGGCACTGGCGATGTGGGTGCCCACGGTGCCGTCCCCGGGGAAGTCGGCCGCCCAGACGTAGGTGTGCGACAGGTAGACCAGCACCAGGGCGACCACGGCACCGGCGCCCAGCAGGGGCCGGCGCCACTTCGCGAACCGGTCCCTGGCGTTGCGCGCGTGCTCCTCGCGCACGCTGGCCGCGGTGGTGACACGGTCCAGGACGATCGCCATGACGACGATGGCGAGGCCCGCGTTGAAGGCCGTGCCGACGTCCAGCGACTGCAGCGCCTGCAGAACCACCGGGCCGAGGCCGGGCGCGTTGATCAGGGCCGCGATGGTCACCATGGCCAGGGCGGCCATGATGGTCTGGTTGACGCCCATCACCACGGTCCGCTTGGACATCGGCAGCAGGACCTTCAGCAGCGACTGACGGCTGGTGGCGCCGAGGGAGTCGGCCGCCTCGACCGTGGTCCTGGAGACGTTGCGGATGGCGTGCGCCGTGATGCGGATCGTCGGCGGGGCCGCGTAGATCACGGTGGCGATGGTGCCGGACGCGCCGCCGATGAGGAAGAACAGGGTCAGGGGCGCCAGGTAGACGAACGTCGGCATCGTCTGCATGAAGTCCAGGAACGGCGTCATGATCCGGTTGAACCGGTCCGAGAGCCCCGCCCACACACCGAGCGGGATCGCGAACAGCAGGGCCACGAACACCGCGCACAGGATGAGCGCCAGGGTGTCCATGCTCTGCTGCCACAGCCCCTGCAGCCCGAAGAAGGTGAAGCCGGCCGCCGTCAGCAGGGCGACCTTCCAGTTGCCCACGGCCCAGGAGACGTAACCGGCCAGGCCGACGACACCGAGCCAGCCGATCTCCGGGACCGGGCGGGCCCCGGACGGCTGGGATATCAGATGCTGGACGAAGGTCACCAGGTTGTCGATGACCAGCCGGATCTCGTTGAAGAAGTACAGGAAGACCGGGTTGGAGTTGCGGTTGGCGCCGATGGAGTCGTCGAGGTCGTTGATCCACCGGTGCAGGTCGGTCAGGTCGGCCACCGCCAGGGACAGCGTCTGCCTGCCCCGCAGCAGGGCGAACAGCACCAGCCAGACGACGATGATCGCGCCGACCACCGCGGGCCGGCCGACCTTGCGCACGCGCCCCGCGGCGGCGACGGGCTCGACCGCCTCCGTCCGCTCGGGCTGCTCGGGTTTCTCGATGACGACGGTCATCACACGCCGCCTTCCTGCCCGGCGACGACCGACAGGATCTCCTCGTCGCCGACGATGCCGAGCAGCTTGCCGTTCTCGACGACCTTGACCGGCTTGTCGGCCGCGAGGACGGCCCGGGTGGCCTCCTTCACCACGACGTCCGGACCCAGCTCGGGGCCGTCCAGCTCGTCGCCGTCCGCCGGGGCCCGCATGATCCACTTCAGGGTGAGCACATCGCCGCGCGGCACGTCCTTGACGAACTCGCGCACGTAGTCGTCGGCCGGGGCGCCCACCAGCTCGTCGCCGGTGCCGCACTGGACCATCTTGCCGTCGCGCATGATCAGGATGCGGTCGCCCAGCTTGAGCGCCTCGGAGAGGTCGTGGGTGATGAACACCATGGTCTTGCCGACCTCGTGGTGCAGGCGGATGACCTCGTTCTGCATGTCCCGGCGGATCAGCGGGTCGAGCGCGGAGAACGGCTCGTCGAAGAAGAGCACGTCCGGGTCGCCCGCGAGCGCCCTGGCCAGGCCCACGCGCTGCTGCATACCGCCGGAGAGCTGGTCCGGGTAGGAGTTCTCGTAGCCGGACAGACCGACCAGCTCGACGACCTCCAGGGCCCGCCTGGTCCGCTCGGCCCTGCTCATGCCGCGGATCTCCAGGCCGAAGGCCACGTTGTCGACCACCCGGCGGTGCGGCAGCAGCCCGAAGTGCTGGAAGACCATGGAGAACTTACGGCGCCGCAGGTCCCGCAGCCGGGCCGCGTCCGCCTGCCGGATGTCCTGCCCCTCGAAGACGACCTCGCCCGCGGTGGGCTCGATCAGCCGGGTCAGACATCGCACCAGCGTCGACTTGCCGGAGCCGGACAGGCCCATGACGACGAAGACCTCGCCCGGCGCCACGTCGAAGCCGACGTCGCGCACGGCGGCGATGCAACCGGTGCGGTCCATGAGCTCGCGCCGGCTGAGCCCGCACAGCTCCTCGGATTCCGGCACCCGGTCGGCCTTCGGCCCGAACACCTTCCACAGATTGCGCACGGAGATGACGGCCGTGCCGTCCGAGTCCTGAGGGGTGCCGCGCCGCTGCGCCACCTCGGTCTGTGTGGGGGTCACGATCGACCTCTTTTCGGCGTTCAGCCGCGGAACCAGTGCTGCGGCCGGGGTTGGATGTTCTGCCAGATGTGCTTGGGCTCTCGGTACTCGTCCAGGCCGGTCGGTCCCAGCTCCCGGCCCACGCCCGAATGCCCGAAGCCACCCCATTCCGCTTGCGGCACATAGGGTTGGTAGTCGTTGATCCACACCGTGCCGTGGCGCAGCCGCCGGGCGACCCGCTGAGCCTTGCCGGCGTCCTGCGTCCAGACCGCGCCGGCCAGTCCGTACTCGGTGTCGTTGGCGATGCGCACGGCGTCGTCCTCGTCGGTGAAGCGCTCGATGGTGAGCACCGGTCCGAAGGACTCCTCGTGCACCACGGTCATGTCCTGGCCGCACTCGTCGAGGACGGTCGGCGGGTAGTAGAAGCCGCCCGCGAGGGCCGGGTCGTCCGGCCGCTTGCCGCCGCAGCGCAGTACGGCGCCCTCGGCGAGGCCGGCGGCGACGTACGCCTCGACCTTCGCCAGGTGCTGGGCGGAGATCAGCGCGCCGGTCTCGGCGTCGGCGTCGAAGGGTCCGCCGAGCCGGATCCGGCTCGCCCGCCGGACCACCTCGTCGACGAAGCGGTCGTGCAGCGAGTCCTCGACGATCAGGCGGGCGCCGGCCGAGCAGACCTGCCCGGAGTGCAGGAAGACGGCGGTGAGGGCGAAGTCGACGGCCGTCTCGAAGTCGGCGTCGGCGAAGACCACGTTCGGGTTCTTGCCGCCGAGCTCCAGGGCGACCTTCTTCACGGTCGCCGCCGCGGTGGCCATGATCCGCTTGCCGGTCTCCAGACCGCCGGTGAAGGACACCATGTCCACGTCGGGGCTCTCGGAGAGCGGCGCTCCGGCCTCGGGTCCGGTGCCCAGGACGAGGTTGCCGACACCGGCCGGCAGCCCGGCCTCCTCCAGCGCCTTCAGCAGCAGGATCGAGGTGGAGGGGGTGAGCTCGCTGGGCTTGAGGACGAAGGTGTTGCCTGCGGCGAGGGCCGGGGCGACCTTCCAACTGGCCTGCAGCAGAGGGTAGTTCCAGGGGGTGATGAGTCCGCAGACACCGATCGGCTCGTACACGACCCGGCTGATCGCGTCATCACGCCCGGTGTCGATCACCCGGCCCGCGTCCGTCCCCGCGATCCCGCCGTAGTAGCGGAAGCAGGAGACGACGTCGGCGATGTCGTACTCGCTCTCCACCAGCCGCTTGCCGGTGTCCAGCGACTCGGCGCGGGCGAACTCCTTCGCGTCGCGCTCCAGGATGTCCGCGGTGCGCAGCAGCAGGGCGCCGCGCTCACGCTCGGGGGTGCCCGGCCAGGGGCCCTCGTCGAAGGCGCGACGGGCCGCGGCGATCGCCGCCTCGGTGTCGGGGCGGGTCCCTTCCGAGACGGTCGCGCTCAGCGTGCCGTCGGCGGGACATCGGATCTCGCGGCGGCCCCCGGCCACCGCGTCCCGCCATTCACCGTCCACATACAGGTCTGCCACGCGCCTTGCCCTTCAGCTGAACTGCGTTGCGCATCGTGCACCCAATTGCTTGTGGTGGAACACCCTGGCGAATGTGCAGACATACGTCAA
>Ga0182007_10000296_pt1 | contig 32264 bp, 25 predicted proteins | sample Sormic07211113_1_FD_123023 | JGI IMG/M metagenome (GOLD analysis project Ga0182007, IMG submission 123023) | Rhizosphere microbial communities from Sorghum bicolor, Mead, Nebraska, USA - 072115-113_1 MetaG | ecosystem: Host-associated > Plants > Roots > Rhizosphere | place: USA: Nebraska...
ACCTTGGGACTGGACAGAGTTCATCACTGTACTCCTGGGGAGAATGCCTAGGGAAAGACAAGCGCCTGAGTCTCAGAACACTTGGCGGAAAGCAATTTATTATAGGCATAATCCAAGACGTATATGATAGCCGTAATTTTTCACATATCGACGAAAGGCGCACCCTCCCAGCGTTCGCCAGAAAGCAAAAAGGCCGATCAATGACCGGCCCCTAGCGCTGACGTATAAGCTTAGTTCACCTCAAGCTTCTCGCGATTCTTATCCAGAATCGCTTTACCGATTCCCTTCACTTCGAGCAGCTCATCCACGGACGCAAACGGCCCATTACCCTCACGATAAGCAACAATCGCCTTGGCCTTGGCTTCACCCACACCAGATAACTCGCGCTGAAGGGTTGGCGCATCGGCCTGATTCAGATCGACCTTGCCCGACTGTGCCTTGGGAGAAACCTCCAGCACCAAGGGTGCGTTGCCAGCCTCGGGCTTGACCGTCTGCGCAGCAATGGCAGCAATAGAGGCGCTGGTGAGCAGCGCAAAAACCAGAGAGTAGAAATAGCCAGTACGCATAAATGAAGCTCCATGACATCGATTGAGAAAGCAGCTTTTCCGAAGCTGCCTCCCAAACTTAGGCGATGTCTGGAGTCTGTCAAAAATGTGTCCGTTACAGGATGTGAAACAATCAGGGTTCGAGGCGACGTTGCTGGTAGATCCAGTCGACGATTTCGCCGTCGGGGGTGTAGCCGCTGACGGTTTCGCGCAGGAGCTGACGGACGCGAGCGTAATCATCCGTATGTTGGCCGTCATGATCATCGGAAGTTGCGTCGCTGCCACGCTGTCGCCGATCAGCAACTCTTCGTAGAGCTATTTCTTGGTGAAAAGCCTCGGACAGCGCAGATAAAACAGACCAAAACATTATCATCCTGATCTCGACGTTGGCAGAGAACTTAGCACTGTCGTGCACGTCGAGATACCAAAACGTATCTCACTACTGCAAGCGTTTTTGAAGGTCCAGAGCGGGCAAGACTCAGCTCTATCAGCGCGTCAATAACGCACTGGCGTCGATCCTCCTAAACCTGGAAAACGAACGAGGAAAGACCGTTTGAGCACAAACACGACTCGATTGCGTAGCGTCGTTATGGGACACTTACTGTCGCTGAGCATCAGAAAACCATACAGCCCTACACCACCCAAAAGCCACTGTTTCTGGCTCCGCTCGCAAAAAACTGCGTATTCCAGGGCACAAGCTGTGCTCACGGCACAAAACCCCGACATCATTTGATAGGTTTACCATCATGGCTAACGCCCCTATTTTAATCACCGGCGGTGCCGGTTTTATTGGCTCCCATCTGACCGATGCTTTGCTCGCCAAAGGCTACGCAGTGCGAATTCTCGATGACTTGTCCACCGGAAAGCGCAGCAATCTGCCGCAAGAAAATCCACGCGTCGAATTTGTCGAAGGCGATGTAGCCAATGCCGCTTTGGTTGCGCGGGTCATGATCGGTTGTCGGGCAGTTGTGCATTTAGCCGCAGTGGCTTCGGTCCAAGCCTCAGTAGACGATCCTGTTCGCACCCACCAGAGCAACTTCATAGGTAGCTTGAACGTCTGCGAAGCTATGCGCCAAGCTGAAGTCAAACGTGTGGTATTTGCCTCGAGTGCCGCGGTATACGGCAACAATGGAGAAGGGCAAGCTATCGACGAGGAGACACCTAAGGCGCCGTTGACACCCTATGCCTCGGACAAACTAGCGAGCGAGTATTACTTCGACTTCTACCGACGCCAGCACGCTCTTGAGCCGGTTGTGTTCCGTTTCTTCAATATCTTTGGCCCACGCCAAGACCCTTCCTCACCCTACTCGGGGGTGATTAGCATTTTCAGCGAGCGGGCGCACAAAGGTATCCCCATTACAGTCTTCGGCGACGGTGAACAAACCCGAGACTTTGTTTATGTGGAAGATTTGGTAAAGGTGTTGGTGCAAGCCATCGAAGCACCGCAGGTCGAAGTGGGCGCAATCAATGTCGGAATGAATCAAGCCACCACACTCAACCAGATGCTGGAAACATTGGCCGAGGTAGTAGGAGAACTGCCACCAGTCAGCTATGGTTCGGCGCGCTCCGGAGATATTCGCCACTCGCGGGCAAATAACCAACGACTTCTTGAAAGATTTAAACTCCCCGAGCAGACACCGATGAAGGTTGGATTAGCCCGGCTGTTGGGCACAGAGGTTTGTTGAATTATTGAATAATACCGACACCAGATTACGTGAAAACTTAGCTTCTGACGCTTTTCAAATCAACTGCTCCACCTCTTCATATTTTCACGATGACGATAAGGAGCGGGGACATCTTGAAAAGCGTATGCAAATAAGCTGATATTCAGAAGTGGAAGATATAAACAAGACTGGTTTGGTCAAACGCATCACTTTGCACTCAGACAATGACGAAAATACCCTACATGATTCGACACTGGGTATTTTCTTTAGCCATTGTTGCTGGGCTTCCATAAAATCGGAGCTCACCGAGTTCAAATAACAACGTCAATTACTCGACCGACCTCAACTTTGCAACCCTCTTGCCAAGCATCACCTCCCCCATCCTTGATCTTTAGCGACTCATCCATCGACGTAAAAAGCACGCCGCTCTCAAAGTAAGTCGCATATGTGGGGATCAAGGTTCGAGGCGACGCTGCTGGTAAATCCAGTCGACGATATCGCCATCCGGTGTGTAGCCACTGACTGTCTCGCGCAGCAACTGACGAACCCGGGAATAGTCATCCAGCTCAACGGCAGCAAGCAGTTCAGTCAGCCTGGCCTTGAGCACCTCCCAAGCTAGGTGATCTTCATTGGCACTCATGATCATTGGATGCGGGGTTGCTGCCACGTTGTCACCAATCAGCAACTCTTCGTAAAGCTTTTCGCCCGGACGCAGGCCAGTGAATTCGATTGAGATATCGCCGTGAAGATTTTTCTCCGAGCGAACACTCAGACCCGAAAGGTGAATCATCCTCTCCGCCAGCTCGACAATCTTCACCGGTTCGCCCATATCGAGCACAAACACGTCACCGCCCTGCCCCATCGATCCAGCCTGAATTACCAGCTGCGCCGCCTCGGGAATGGTCATGAAATAACGGGTGATTTTCGGATGGGTGACCGTCAACGGTCCACCCGACTTGATCTGCTTATGAAACAGAGGAATAACTGAGCCGGAAGAACCCAGTACATTACCAAACCGGACCATCGTGAATCGGGTTTTATTTACCCGAGATACGTTAGCCTTATCGCCGAAAAACACCGGTGCAATCTCCCGACTCAGCGCCTGAAGGATCAATTCGGCCAGCCGCTTGGTACTACCCATCACATTGGTCGGGCGCACCGCCTTGTCTGTGGAAATCAGTACAAAGTTCGCAACACTTGCCTGCAATGCAGCCTGAGCGGTATTGAGTGTTCCAATCACATTATTCAGCACGCCTTCGGCGATATTGTGTTCAACCATAGGAACGTGTTTGTACGCGGCTGCGTGATAGACCGTGTCTACATTCCAGGTCTTCATTACATCAAGGAGCTTATGGGGATGACGAATGGAGCCCAGGATAGGCAATAGCCGGACAGGCAGCGACTCACGGGCAATACGCTGCTCAAGCTCGAACAAGATGCTGTAAAGATTGAACTCACTATGCTCGAACAACAAAAGCGTGGTCGGACCAATGGAAAAAATTTGCCGGCACAACTCCGAGCCAATCGAACCACCAGCTCCCGTCACCATCACCGTTTTACCCTTGATACAGCGCGCCAGCAGATCGGGCTGCGCCGGAACCGAATCGCGCCCCAGCAAATCGGCGATATCAACCTCCTGGATGTCATCGACCGTCACCCGGCCGCTGGCCAGATCAGTAAAATTCGGCACACTGCGAACGTGAAGCGGAAAGCCTTCCAGAAGATTGAGAATCTCCCGACGTCGCGCTCGAGTCGACGATGGCAGAGCCAGAAGAATCTCCTCCGCCCCGGTCACCTCGATCATCTGCTGAATATGCTTGGGCTTGTAAACCTTTAAGCCAGCAATCGAACGATCCGCAATGCTTGTATCATCGTCGATAAAAGCGACAGGCCGCATAACCCGGCCCATACGCAGAGCAGCAACGAGTTGATTGCCCGCGACACCGGCTCCATAAATGGCCACCTTGGTCAGGCCATTGTCACGACTGGTGAATGGAACGTGCTGGGCGGCGGTGAACCAGTCACCCATAAAATATTGGCGCATACAAAGACGTAGCCCGCCAATGATGACGAGGCTCAACCACCAGTAGTTGAAGATAATGGAACGTGGCACCACAGCTTCGTGGTTGCTATACCAATAGACAACGACCGCAAGTAGCAGGGATGACAGGCTGACGGCCTTGATAATGGCAATCAATGCGTCGTTGCCAAAGTAGCGCATGACCGCGCGGTACATACCGAAGCGGACGAAGAGAGGGACCGCCACCACCGGCGCGCACACGAAGAGCCAGAAATGGACCTTAAGGGGATTGTACATGCCGTCAATGCCCAGACGAACGATGAAGGCAAGCCATAGGGCAAACCAAACCAGCACCGTATCAGTGGCCACCTGTAACAATCTTTTTTGCCTACGAGGCAGACCCAGCAAAAAAACTCTAAATTTGTCCATAAGTACTTGACCTGCCAGGTCTGTCCCTCGTCACTAGATCTGTTACGTCATTGTACATAAACATCCCACCTCATCACCTTAAACCTGACGATAGAGACTGCGCTGCGATCAATGATTGCACACCATACGTATGCATGCCTGCAAGACGTTCAACGACAATGGCCGCTAACAAAAAATGATCCTGCGCCAAGCTGACTCGGGCAGAGGAGCACAAAACCGCTTACACGTCTATATAAGGAGCTTCGCCGACAGCATGTTTGCGACAACCGCAAAAGCAGATTAGCTCATGCCCGGAGCAATTCGTGGATGACCTCGATAGGCAGTAAGCCTGTCGGCATGGTCCACCCTGGCCACTCCCGGCCAGTGTGACGACCTCCTCATCAGTCTGAAAAGCAACAGGCGGCGATGCTTTCGACTTCACTGTAGAGCGCGAGTTGTGGTGTTACAAAGCCGGCGGCGCGCCCCCTCCTAAGGGCACAACCCGGGGGCGCATGATGAGGACAGGTTCGCGACAGAAATCATGTACCTGCGTCGGCGATCAAGCCTCGGTTTGAACGTGGGGGATTATGAACGGTTACGAATGATTTAGGGGTTATACGACCGAATTCGAGGGTGTTACACTTGCTTCCATACGTTTGGATTCTGTCGCCTCCAAGGGGCGAATGTGTATCATGAGTCACCCAAGAAAAACAGCCAGCGAAGGTACTTTGGGGAGTAGATCTGGAGATCAGCTGGTGAGCCTATTCAAGACGGCGCGGATTAACGTCGGTGTGCTTTATCGTATAAAGAAAAAATCAGGCTCGCTAGAAAGTATCGATCGTGCGTTACCAGCCCCGAAACAACCTTCGACAGAATCTGTTCAGAGAAAGCAGCCCCTATCAAAGGCTCCAATCACTCGCGACACCGACACTGGCAAGAGCTTTTTGGCGGATCCACTCAGATCATTTACTACCCCCCCTCTCAACCGCAAGATTTTAGCTCTTGTTGCGTAAAACAGGGGGATTCAGTTCCTCAGCGAGTGTTGATGGAGACCAGCAGCATTTTCCGCAACAAAGGGTCATGCCCTCTCGGCGACCAATCCTTGAAAAAATGGCTCTGTGATTCGCTTATACTAGGCCACGCAGGGATGGAGAGGTGGCTCGTGATGCCGATCCGGCATTTGCAAGCAAGCAATCAGATTGGTGTGCTGAACTCTGCACTGAAACTATGCATGCAGATTATTGACGCAGGCAGAGCAACCCCCCAAAGGATTCAAAAAGTGAGTGTATCGATGCATAAGGCAACACCGATCAATCCACATAGCAAGCATTCAGTTTCTCCGGTCACCTTGATTTCGTGTTTGTGGCGCAACCGCCGACTCACTCTACAAATGACAAAGAGAGAAGTAATCGGACGGTATCGCGGGTCAATGCTGGGTTTGGCATGGTCTTTTTTTAACCCGGTGCTGATGCTGTTGGTATACACCTTCTTCTTCGCGGTAGTGTTCAAATCGCGCTGGGGCACGGGCGGGACCGACAGCAAAACTGACTTTGCCGTTATATTGTTCGTAGGCATGATCGTTCACGGCTTGTTTTCAGAAATCCTGAATCGCTCTCCAAGGCTGATCCTGGATAATGCTAATTACGTCAAAAAAGTTGTATTCCCTATCGAAATACTTCCGGCCATCAGTATCGGCGTGGCACTTTTCCATGCGACGGTGAGTCTTGCTGTTTTATTGATCGCCTTCTTGATTTTCAACGGCTTTGTTCAATGGACCGCTGTATTTATACCGTTGGTAATATTGCCACTCATCATACTCTCGCTGGGGGCTGCCTGGTTTCTTGCTTCACTGGGCGTGTATTTACGCGACGTGGCTCAAACTATCGGTCTTTTCACCACCGTGCTAATGTTTCTTTCCCCGGTTTTCTACCCTGCCACATCATTGCCTGAGGCCGTACGTCCATGGCTAATGATCAACCCGCTTACCTTCATTATTGAGCAATCACGAGAAGTGATGATATGGGGGAGACTCCCAAACTTTCAGGGTTTGGCGATTTACACACTGTGCGCAGTCATCATTGCATGGCTAGGCTATATCTGGTTCCAGAAGACAAGAAAGGGGTTTGCTGATGTCCTCTAATGACTTAGCAATTTCGGTTGCGGGCGTCTCAAAGATTTATCATCTTTATGAAAAACCACAAGACCGACTGAAGCAAATTCTCTGGAAAGGCGCTACTAATCCCAGCGATGAATTCTGGGCGCTGCGGGATATCAACTTTGATGTAAAGAAAGGCGAAACCGTCGGTATTGTGGGGCGTAACGGATCGGGCAAATCCACGCTGTTGCAGATCATCTGCGGGACCCTTACTCCTTCGCATGGCCATGTAGAACGTCAAGGTCGTTTGTCAGCTTTGCTTGAACTCGGTTCTGGTTTCAATCCAGAGTTTACAGGGCGCGAGAACGTTTACCTAAGTGCGTCGATATTGGGATTATCAAAAGAAGAAATTGATAATCGATTTGATAAAATCGCCGGTTTTGCTGACATTGGGCAGTTTATCGACAGCCCTGTAAAACATTACTCGAGCGGTATGTTTGCCAGATTAGCATTCTCAGTGTCTGTTCACGTCGAACCCGAAATATTGATCGTCGATGAAATTCTTGCTGTCGGCGATGCGGCATTCCAGCGACGCTGCCTTTCGAAATTTTACGAAATACGTGATCGTGGTTGCACCATCCTTTTTGTATCACATGACCAGTATCAAGTTAAATCGGTTTGTGAGCGAGCGTTGTACCTCAAAGAAGGCCGACAGGTCATGTTCGGTCCTGCACCTAGAGTCATCGATCAATACATGATCGAAATGGAGGCTCAGGTTGCCCAAAGTACCACCGCAGCATTCGCAGCAACACTAGCAGCAGCGGCGACGGCCGAAAGTCACGACACTTCAGAATCTGGGGAGTCAGAAGCCGACAAGCCAAAAAACGCCGCCCCCAAAGCGACTCTGAGTAACAGCGAGTCTGCGGATCAGCTGTTTAAAATTACGGATGTCCGCCTGACTGACACCGAAGGCACCGCACTGGAGACCGTGACAACCGGGCAATCCGTGAGTGTGTGTTTCGATTTTGTCGCACTGGTTGATACGCCGCCGGAAGAGATCAGTTTCGTCTTCAATCTATATAGACATGATGAGCTGTATCTATGTGGCGCTACCACATTGATGGACAAAATCCCGGCCTACCGTTCCTCAAGCGCTGGAACTGTATCGATTGACTTTGCAGATCTCCCTCTGCTGAGCGGTCAGTACAAGTGGCGGGTAGCAATTAACGACAATGTTGGATTCATAACTTACGCAGAAGCAAAAAATGCGTGCTCGTTCCGTGTTGAAGATAACTTCAAAGCGGTTGGCATGTTAAGCCTTCCGCGACAGTGGAATTTTCAACCAACGATCTCAACAGTATTTGAATAGGCCACAAATGGAACGGTTAGATATCAACTCTGCTCCAGAGAGAGCAAACATAGAAGCGTCAATCCATTTCGCGAGATACTCGGTTGCCACGCCCTTTGTTAAAAACAAGCGAGTCCTGGATATCGCCTGCGGTGAGGGTTATGGAAGTTACCTTTTAAAGCAGGCCGGAGCCGAAGAGGTCGTCGGCGTAGATGTGTTCGTCGACGCAGTGAATCGCGCTACCCGTTCGTTTGGTGGTCCTGGGATCGAGTTTACTGCGGCTGACGCGACAACCATCGAAGACAAGTTTCCGCCCGAGTACTTTGACGTTATCGTTTCGTGTGAAACCATTGAGCACATTGAAGATCCGGCAGCCTATTTGCAATCACTGAAACGTGTCGCAAAGAAAGACGCGATCATTATCATTAGCTGTCCAAATGACTATTGGTATTTCCCGGAAGAGCATCAGCGCAACCCGTACCACTTGCGCAAATACCGATTCGAGGAGTTTCAGCAGCTCGCCAGCAGCGTACTGGGAGACAACGTCAATTGGAGCGTAGGAACCGCGGTCTTTGGATTCGGCTCAACGTCGCTAGATATCGAGCGAGACTATGAAACTGTTCCTGATAGCTGGATGAAATTCAACTCAGTCCAAGGTGCATACCTTGTAAATGGTGGTGAAAAACCGGAATTTAATACTGAGAACTGCAGCTATTATTTCGGCATTTGGAATGCACCTGAAATCACTAATGGTGCTGCTGTTTTCCCGATCAGTATGGACGCGTATGCGCGCATGGTTCATGCAATGGACGGGACGTTGCTTGTGGACGAAAGGTTGAAGGCGGACACTCTCCATCAGGGTTTGACGACCCTTCAAATGGAAGCTGATACGCTTAAGGCGGACTTGAGAAAAACACGGCTTAACTATCAGGCAACGCTGACGGAAAATGAACTAGTAAAAGAAAGATTGCAGGTGTTCAACTCCACTCAGCATGAATTGAATGCAGTAGTGCATGCGCTTCAGACCGAAGTGGCAAGAGTGACCGCAGAACGTGATCAAATGCGAGTCGGTTATTACCGTTATATCCGCTTGGGAGGGCTGGTTCCTCGCCATGCTCGAGCGTTGATAAAAAAGGTCTTCAGAATTGTTCGCAGGAACCCTAACTAATGAAAGTGCTAGGGCTGGATATCATCCCGGGGCTTTCGCGCGGGCTCTATGTTTATGACAATGCGCACGCTCTTCTGGCGTCTGATGCCTGGCGGGAAACGGGGCCGAACATCGGCAGTAGTGGCGAGAACCTGACGATCTCTTTCCTTTCGATGAACCGCTCGTCGCTATCGATCAAGCTGCTCAAATCCATTGAAGAGTTCTTACCGCATTTCGCCGGTGAAGTGCTGATTATCGATAACGGCTCTTCGGCAGAAGAAATCGAGCGGATGCGTGAGGCGTGCAAAACGCTATCTTTCCGCACCCGTATTGTAGAGCTTGGGCAAAATTTCGGTGTTTCAGGCGGCCGTAATAGAACCATTCCACATGTCACGACGGAATGGCTGATGTGTCTGGACAACGATATCTACTTCACGATGAATCCGCTAAAGCAGATTCAGCATGATCTAGCGGTTCTTGGCTGTCATTTCATGAGCCTTCCCTTGCTGGACCCAGATGGTCAAACAATCTTCGCCAGGGGCGGTCACGTTTATGTGTCGTATGAAGAGGGCGAACTTCATATCGGTGCGGGAAGCGCTTCCCTGCAGACAAAAATACAGGACGTTATCAGTCAGCCGTTCCTCGGGACTTTCCTGTTTGGTGGTGCTTGTGTCGTTAACAAGGACACGTTCTCTCGTGTCGGTAGTTATGACGAGGGTATGTTTGTTGGCTTCGAGGATATCGATTTTTCGGTACGCCTGTTCCAGCAAGGCTACAAAGTCGGTTGCGCATCGGTATGCGCTTTGGTGCATGACCACCCAATGCCAGATTCAGACGCTGATCGCAACTATGAAAAAGAACGTTTTTCTCGCGGTGTTCTTCACAAATCTGCGATGCACCTTGAGGCAAAACACGGTTTTAAGATCTGGGGTGATGCGGTAGACCATTGGGTCCAGTCACGGCACGATGAACTGGGGCTCAACAATGAAGCCGATCATATTTCCGCTCCCGTAAAGTTGGTACCGGAAGAGCATGAAAAGACGAAAATCGCACTAATCATCGATACAGATAACTGGGCGTTTGGAAATATCGCTCGGCAACTGGAACGCTACTTGAGTGAGCAGTTCGATTTCGTTGTGATACCGATGGACATCATCGACAACATCGACAAAATATTCATGATGACCGAAGACTGTGACATCGTGCACTTCTTCTGGAGAGAGCATTTAACACTCATCGGCACGCCGTACTACAGAAGTTATGTTGAAAGCCTTGGCATGCCATATGAGTTGTTCCATGAGCGCTTTATTGCCACTAAAAAGCTCAGCACAAGTGTTTACGACCACCTGCTTCTAGAAGAAGACGAACTCAGTGGCCGCGCCCATCTTTTTACCGAGATAGTCGCTGGCTACACTGTGGGCTCTGAAAAATTAAACCGCATTTATTCCGAAGTAAGCGGCTATCCGGAACCCACCCGCGTGATCGAGGATGGTGTCGACCTGACAAAATTCATGCCCATGAATATTGAACGCCTTCAAGAAGTCGGTCAGCGTGAACTGGTCATTGGCTGGGTTGGAAACAGTCAGTGGGCGGCAGAGCTCGAAGACTTCAAAGGTGTGAATACGATCCTCAAGCCAGCAATTGAGCAGCTTCAGCAAGAAGGCTTTGCTGTAAAAAGTCTGTTCGCTGACCGGCAGGACCAATTCATCCCCCATGACCAGATGCCTAACTACTACTCAAAGATCGACGTCTATGTGTGTACGTCGAAGATAGAAGGTACGCCTAACCCTGTTCTGGAATCGATGGCCTGCGGAGTACCGGTTATCAGTACTGATGTCGGCATCGTGCCGCAGGCTTTCGGTGAATTGCAGAAGGCCTTTATCTTGCCTGAGAGAACAGTCGAAGCGCTCAAGGCCAGTATCCGCAAGCTAGTCGAAGAGCCTGCGTTGCTGACTCGGCTATCAACAGAAAACCTTGAAAGAATCAAGGAGTGGGACTGGTCTATAAAGGCTGCAAAGTTTGGTCAGTACTTTGAAAGCCTTACAGCGATCGACAGCCGTACTTGAAATCAGGGGAATGCCGCAGGTTCGGATCAGCCTGCGGCATGCAAAACGGCTTGAGCGTATGGTTGGCGCAGTCATTCCGGTATCGCAGTCTACCGGATATACCTGCCTTATCCGCTATCACACCCCTCAAAACGCTAATCGACATCGATCCCCCTACACGGAATATATGCAGTGAAAAAACCTCCATCGGCGACGAGTGACATCAGAGGAGCCAGCATTGAAGGAAGATCTGATTCGTTCGAACTTTTCGGAGAAATGGCAGACACGCTCCTGTATTGGGTGAGCGAACTGCATCGCAAACTCATTGAGAACGGCGTCAAGCAGGTATTCTTTCTCTCCAGAGAGGGACAACCGCTCAAGCAAATGTTCGACTGCTACTGCGCTCGCGTGGGTGTCCCGATTCAGAGCCGTTACCTGGAGGTTTCTCGCAGATCAACGCTGCTGCCTTCTCTGAATGCGCTGAGCGAAGAGCGGTTTGAAACGCTTTTCCGGCAATATCGGCGAATGTCGCTGCTGGAGTTTCTCTCGAGCCTTGGGCTGGATGAGTTCTGCACAGAGCTGTCAGCCTTGTTGGGCCTGACGACTGAACAGTCTAATCAAAGGCAAGAGGACTTCCCCGAAAGCGACCTCTTCTCCCGACTTAAGGCGTTGCCACGATTCATTGCGGTATATGACGAGCAACGGCTGAGTCGTCGAAAGGCATTTTGGCAGTATCTATTCGCCCTCTCGGAAGGTGATGTTCCCGAAAACCTAGTGGTCGTGGACGTCGGCTGGAAGGGCACGATTCAGGACAACCTTTACGCGCTGTTGTGCAAGGGACCGGCATCGCCAGTCAAATCAGTTACGGGCTACTACATCGGGCTTATAGCACCAGGGGCGGCAGGTTCTGCGAACTCCAAGCACGGCCTCCTGTTTTCCTCCATTGCAGGCCGTACGTCGCGGTTTCATGTCTTTAATGAAAATCGCGCCCTGTTTGAAATTCTCCTGGCGGCAGATCATGGTTCAGCGGCCAGCTACCAAATAGACACTAATGGTCGGGCTAGTGCCATCCATGACACGTTCCATGAGCAGGAGATGCTGGAGTCTCTGGTGTTTCCTGTTCAGCGTCACATCTTCGCTCGTTACAACCAGTTGCTGGACGCCATGACTCTGCAAGCGGGTGCGCAGTCGTTCGGTCTTGAGCAGATCGCTCGCAGCCACGCGCGCTTGGTTTTCCAACCTTCACAGTCCGAGATCGACTGGTTTTCTTCAGTATTTCATGTTGAAAACTACGGTGTGTTTGAGCGCTCTTTCTTTACCGGCGCGCACAAGGTCCCGAGCTTTTCTGATAGGTTGAAGTTCATGCTCACCGTCCTGAGGCGCAACGGACGAGGACTGCTTGGGTTCTGGCCATGGAAGAAGCTCGATGAGCGGGTTGGCCGCCCAATAGCCAACTTATATGGATTAATCCGCTATTTTCAGAAGTAATCATAAATTGAACGATAGAAGAATTTGCTTTCTCGTAGGCTCGATGGCTATTAGCGGTGGCACTTACGTCATCATTCAACATGCCAGCTACCTGCGTAATCATGGATATGACGTAACGTTGGCGGTTCAGGAACCTTTTTCGGCGGCGACGCTTTCCTGGCATGACGAAGCGCCGAAGCTTCGTTGTCTGCCCATAGAAGAGGCCAAGCAAGAGTCTTTCGACCTGGTTATCGCCACATGGTGGAAAACCGCTTTTGAGCTTGGCAACTTCGACGCCAGAAGGTACGCGTATTTCGTACAGTCGATCGAGTCCAGGTTTTATCCTGAATCGGAAGGGCCATTGCGCGCTTTGGTTGACGCTACCTACCACTTCCCGATCGAATACGTGACTGAAGCTACGTGGATCCAGCATTACCTGAAAGACGATTTCAATCGGGATACCACTCTGGTACGCAACGGTGTTCGCAAGGATGTGTACTCACAAACGGGTGTCACAAGCGCTCCTCGCCCTACTGATGCGCAACCCAGAATTCTGGTAGAGGGACATTTTGGTGTCTCCTTCAAAAATACGGCCTTGGGTGTTCGATTAGCCAGAGAAGCCGGCGCGAAAGACATCTGGGTTCTGACGGGCTCCCCCATCAAGTGGCTCCCCGGAGTGTCCCGGGTATTTTCCCGGGTGCCCATGGTCAAGACTGCCGAAATTTATCGCTCTTGCGATATTTTGATCAAGCTCAGTACGGTTGAAGGAATGTTTGGTCCACCGCTTGAGCTGTTTCACTGTGGCGGCACCGCCGTAGTCTTTGATGTTTCCGGACATGACGAATATATCGTGAACGGAAAAAATGCGGTCGTAGTCTCCACGGGTGACACTGACGGCGTCGTCAGTGTTCTAAAAAAACTCATATGCGACCGTACTGAGCTTTCACGGCTTCAGGAAGGAGCGCGCCAGACGGCCGACATTTGGCCTTCCTGGCATGACTCTTCGACTCTTTTCTGCGAATGGGTAGAGAAGAGTTTGGAAGGTCCACTCATGGAAAAATCTGTTTTTACAGAGTTGACTGTAAAAGCGTTCAACGAGTACTCCGTTCAAGAAAAGCAGCGTCTCAATGCAAATCGTTGGGTCGTTCGCCGTCATAAACTCAGTGAACTTGCCGCCAAACTCCCCGCATGGCTCAAGCTTCGGATCAAACAGCTGGAAGCAGTGGGTGAAGTGATTTTTGGTGGGCGAGAAGTACGATGATCTACAAAATCAAGACTGTTGATGTCTGGGACACCTTGCTTAGAAGAGATTGCCACCCTGAATGCATCAAGCTGGCGACTGCTGCTCATGTATTTTTCGAGCTGGCTGGACACTTCAAACCGCTGTACACGGGCTACTGGGATATCTATCAGGCACGGGTGGATACAGAAGCCCGTCTTGCGAGGACAGCTCGAGAAGCAAACAAGGACGAAGAGTACGAAATCGTTCATGTGCTCAAGGAATGGCTGGAAACCATTTTGCTCTCTTCCTTCGATGAGAGTCTGCCCCAGCGCTTTGCCGACTATGAGCTTTCAGTAGAAGTGCGTCGTACTTTTCAGGATCCGGATATCGAAGAGTTTCTCAAGCAGCACTCTGCCGAAAGAACGATATTCCTGTCTGATTTCTACATGACCTCTGACATGCTCAAACACTTGCTCGAGCAGAAGGGGCTCAGTCATCTCTTTGAGGATGGCATGAGCTCGTGCGACGTGGGCTTGAATAAACGTTCAGGAACGCTGTTCAAGCATGTGCACGAGGTCTACGGGATCACTCCTCCCGAACACGTGCATGTAGGCGATCACCCTTGGTCGGATGTAGAGTCCCCTGCGCAACTGGGTGTTACCGGCATTTCATTCGTGCCGGACAAATCTCACGCGGCCAGGAAAGTGCGAGAGAGTCTGTTTGCTTCGCGTGAGGCGCTGTTCCAGCATCTTCGACAGCTCAGTATCCAAACAGCGGAGTCGTCAATACCTGCGCGGCAAAAGACAGAAGCGGCAGCGTTTCGTTTCGGAGTAGAGGCCGCTCCACTGTTCTTGGGCTTTGCCTTGTGGATTGCCGAGCAAGCAGTCGCTGAGCGTCTGGATCGAGTCTTCTTTCTTACCCGAGAAGGCGAGTTTTTCCGCCGTATTTACGAAATTATCTTTCCAGATCAGACGCTTTTTGGGCATCTATTGCCAGCTTATGCGGAGCTTGAGGTCAGTCGACTTTCTACGTTCGTCGCTTCAATGGAAGAAGTCTCGAATGATGAGTTCAATCGTATTTGGCGCCTGAATCGCTCGCAAAAGGTTTCCGGGTTGTTTTCCACATTGGGTCTGGAATGCGCGGACTTTGCCGATCTTTTATCTGAGGTTGGGTTAGAGGCTTCGGATGTTATTGACCGACCTGATGAAAACGAGTCATTAAGCAAGCTGATACGGGCGCCGGCATTCACGGCTGCCGTAAACAAAAAGATACTGGAACAACATGAGCTATTGAATGAATACCTTACAGAAAAAGGTATTTCACAGAAGGACAAAGTCGGCCTGGTTGATATTGGCTGGCGCGGGACAATCCAGGACAATCTTGCGCGAATAAAGCCTGCTACACACTTTCACGGGATGTATCTTGGTCTGCGAAAGATGCTAAATCCCCAAGCGTCGAATGTTTCAAAGCGCGCCTACGGTGCTGATGAACGGGTTGATGCTGATACAGGCAAGCTGTTTGAAGCGTTTGCCGTCCTTGAAATGCTGTGCACATCAAACATGGGCAGCACGGAGAAGTACGTAAGGTCGCAAGGTAAGGTAACCGCGTATCGAAACGTCTCAGCCGAGGAAAATAGTTCCCACAGTGAATTTTCCGTTCACTTCCAGGAGGGTGTCGCACTGGCTGCCCAAGTATGGGGACCGTATCTGGAGCGTTATGTAGTGAGCTCCTCGGAACTGCGTGCGTCGGCTGTGCATGTCTGGAAAAAACTCAGTGTCAATCCGGATGCTGACTTGGCGAAGATATTCATCCATACACCTCAACACGACGTTTTTGGCTTCGGTGATATCTTCCAGAAGAATCAGGCTCCGGCACTATCTACGATTTTTCTCTCCCCATTCAGTAGCACTGCGCGTCGACAGGTGATGGACTACGTCCGTCGAGTTCAATGGACCTCTGGAATCAAGCATCTCAATGGAATTAGTCCCGTGCACAAGACCGTGCTTATTGCTCTGTTTACAGTGGCCAACGCGGTCAAACGTTATCGGATGAAGTCTCGCAGGCGGTAGCTTACGTTCGACTTTGGTGTCGGGTCGCGTCATGATGTGCAGGCTCCAGAAAGACACCAGGAGCACAGCGTCGGTAAGCGCTCCATGAACCACAATTCAAACCTCTTTTTGAAGCCAGATGCTGAGCTCCCGATTTCTTTCTGGAGTTCGCCCCACATGATGCGTCCCGACGCTAAAGTCGAAAAAGCAACGCCGTGGCCACGCAACCTGGCATCGGGCGCATGCTCGAAGTAAGTTTGTCGAAGCGCAGAAAGTACAACCCAAAGGCAAAACCGGGCGGGCCGATATCGCGCTGAATATGATCAACAGGCTGTATGGTATCGAGGGCGGCATCAACAAAATCGGCGACGAACAACGTCACGAAGCTCGTCAACAGAAGAGCCTGCCGATCCTTACGCAACTGCATGACTGGCTGGAGAAAACGCAGCTACAGGTCACCACACAAAATGCGCTGGGCAAAGCCGTCGGCTACTTGGCCAGCAACTGGAGCAAGCTCGTGCGGTACACCGAAGCCGGTAACTTGCCGATTGATAACAACACTGCCGAGAGGGCCATCCGCCCCTTCGTCATCGGCCGCAGAACTGGTTGTTCAGCGACACTCCCAACGGCCCGTCGGCCAGTGCTCAACTTTACAGCGTGGTCGAGACGGCCAAGGCCAACGGCCAGGAGTCTTATGCGTGGCTGCGCCACGCACTTGAACGTCTGCCACAGGCGACCTCGGTTGAAGACTACGAAGCTTTACTGCCGTGTAACTGCTCACCTAAACCGCCTAGCTAAGCGCACCGCCCACTTTTGACAAGGTGTGGTTCATGGAGCGCTTACTTCACACCGACGCCCAGCTCCTGGATGAACATGGTCGAACGGTATTTTCGAGACATTACGGTGTATCTTTAGGACGGTAGGTTTGCCTCCGTGCGCGAATTGGAAAGCTCGATTACAACGTTCATGGCATTACGAAATGCACAACCGACCCGATGCGTTTGGAACGCAAAGGGTGAGAAGATTTTGAGCAAAATCCACCGGGCTCGTGAGGCGCTTGAAGCCGTGCAAAAAAGGTAAATTATTTTACGAACGGCATACTAGAGCCCGAGGAATGACGAGCCGGCAATCCTATAACAGTTGCTTTATCTTAAGTCACTTGGTTTTTTTGTAACCTCATCACTATTATTTGTTATAAACCTAGCCTTGCAGGACTTAATGGAGAAGTTGTGTGGCGCAGTGCCTATTAAGGTTACATCAAGCGACGACGACTGCTCCTTCAAGTATGCTGGAAAGGATACGCTTGACCCTTCTGGGTCGAATGATACGTATCCCTGTGCACCTGCTGCGAATGATATATTATTTTTTACCATGGTTAAGAATCTCCCCGTGCTTGAAAACTCGTATTCCATGGTTACCTCGTAGAAACCTTCTCTGTCATTATCTATAGTAATTGTTGGTGTTCCAATGTTATTGAACATGCAGACTTTGTCAGCATGATTGATAGTGACATCTTTCCGCTTCCACACTAGTGTGCTTGGAGATGTCGCATACGGAGTGAAATTCTCTATTAGCTCTTGGTAAAACCAATAGTTTTGGCTTAAACCCCACGGCTGCCACACATCATCAAAAGAGTTTTTACTAGATATCACTATATCTGCATGCTTGAGTCTTTCGCTTGCTATTTTTCGCACTTGACCAAGAGCATGGATTGCTGCGTCAACAGGCCAGCCGGAGAAGGATTTTCTCGTGGCGCTCCATAGCCCCCAATATTCCTCAATGACAATTGCCTTTTTTGAACCCGTTGCCATTGCAAGGTAGTCTTTCCACTGATTGTTAAGGTACCCACCTAGCTCTTTAGAGTAGAACATATCCGGGTTCTGCTTGGCCGCCGAAGACGCAGAACGGAATTCAATCGTTGAGATAGCCAATGCTGTAATAGAAAGTGCCGTCGCACCGAAGGCAGCAATATTCCCGCACAAAAATCGATGACTTAGCAGTCTGCTAGCAATATTTACTGCGCTGACAATCAGCACCCATACGCCCCAAAAGTAAAAAGGCGCCATGTAGTCGCCCAAATGCCCGCCGACGGAAGCAACGGCCCCGCCAGCAAACAACACAAGTCCTATCCACGACAGAAGAGCTACTCCACTACTTCTCCGTATTGCCGCGTAGGCGACGGTTGCCAAAAGCACAGCTGTCGGCAGGTAGTTTTCGTTACTGAAAAGGCGCGTCAGCTGACCAAAATTATAAACACGCATTGCCTCTCCATAGGGGCCAAAATACCACCACTGGTCTTTAGCCACGTCAATGAAGTTATATCTTAAAAAATCTATAGGGTGCCCAGCAGTTGCAAGACAGTATAGGACAGTGCCCGAAAACAGCATTGCCGCGGTGTAAGATACGATGCATTTAATGTTCAGGCTCTTTTCGACCGCCGCTAATGGGATCATTAGCGATGAAAATAGCGCTGCAGTGACAAGTGCGAAGTCATTCGACCACAAAAGAATGAGCCCGCAAAAAGCTCCGCGAAAAATGTAGCGAACAACTTTGCTCTTGTATAGGGGGATCGCGAGAAAAGCTATTGCCATGTATGGGGCAAAGGATCGTACAGGCTTTAGAGAGTTGCCTGGTGTTGACCCGAACCAAAGCCAATAAGGAAGCCTAAGTTCTGACAATGTAAATATTACTAGCAATCCAAAAAAAAGAACGCACCCACCCAGAATTGAATCTATCTTTTTTTCCGGCTTAAATATCAGATGCCAAATAATCGATACAGCCAATGCGCCTAAAATAAGAACAACAAACTGTGCAGCGAACCCACTTGAAGCAAGATTTGAACCAAGCAACTTGAATAGTGGAAACAGAAGAAACAGCGGTCCGAGCCCAAGGTAGGGGTAAAAATCGCGACCAGGCATCTGTCCGGCGTCTAATCGGTACAACCCACTCGCTGTTTGAAAGGCACCATCTAAGTGAAAAATGGGTGTGCTGATTGTCATTGTCAGTGAGTAAAAAATCGCCCATCCAATGAAACCTAATATGGCCACGAACTTAATCATTCTGACGTGTTGTGCATTGTGCATTGCCTTTAGTCTCTCAGGCTGATTCAGATGTTAGTGATGGGGACGCATACTACCCGCTGAAGCGAGGAGAAAACAGGGGAATGTAGCTCACACAATGAAAAGGGACAGCAGCGGCTGGATAAATGCGCAGGGGGGGGCAGTGGTGCGAATAGTTTTGCCTCTCCCTCTGTGGTGGAAGAGCGGGGGAAATATCAACATAAGCCAGCGACAAGGGAAAGCTGAGGTGAACAACTAATTGGTCATTTACCAATTGGGGGCCAGCGGCACTTGGAAGCTTATTGGTGTAGAACTCCCTATTACAGTCGTGCGGTCATTGCAACTCCCAGCCTAGACAGGGATAGACGAGAGGACAAGGAGTGTTATCCACCGAGCCCGCGAATTGGCGGCGACTGTATTATTGAAATCATTAGCCATCAAGTAATATGAAAAAGAGATCGGTAGCGTGAGTGCAAGCATTCCACCAAAAGTCGGAATTTTAAAGATTTAAGTAGTTTGTTTATGATGTCAGGAATACAGGTTTGTTCTGGGACTGCATGACTGGCTGGAGAAAACGCAGCCACAGGTCACCACACAAAATGCGCTGGGCAAAGCCGTCGGCTACTTGGCCAGCAACTGGAGCAAGCAAGCTCGTGCGGTACACCGAAGCCGGTTACTTGCCGATTGATAACAACACTGCCGAGAGGGCCATCCGACCCTTCGTCATCGGCCGCAGCACTGGTTGTTCAGCGACACCCCCAAAGGCCCGACGGCCAGTGCTCAACTTTACAGCGTGGTCGAGACGGCCAAAGCCAACGGCCAGGAGCCTTATGCGTGGCTGCGCCACGCACTTGAACGTCTGCCACAGGCGACCTCGGTTGAAGACTACGAAGCTTTACTGCCGTGTAACTGCTCACCTAAATCGCCTAGCTAAGCGCACCGCCCACTTTTGACAAGGTGTGGTTCATGGAGCGTTTACCAGCTTCGGAGATTAATGGCGACTTTGAATGTAGGTGTCTGGACCGGACACATGGTGGATCGCTTACGATAGAGAGAAAAGCCCTGCAAGCGTAAACCTGCAGGGCTTCTCGGTCGCTAACCATCTCATCAAGGCCCGTAACTTTTCAGCCTTGGGGGCTTTCACCTTGACAGGACGGCTGCGATCAGAACCGGACAAGCCCTCTCAACCCGCCCTCATCGCCTTTGCGGCAACCCGTCGAAACACCTCAGAAATCGCAAAGAACGCCAATATCAATGCACAGAAGTAGGCGTAATACAGGTATCGATAGTCAGCGGAAGGAGCGATGAGTACGTGGGGCAATACAAAGGCTATTGCGGACCCACCCAGGCTGACAACCAGCACTCTGTTCCACTTGAGCGCAATCAGCACACCCATTGCACCAAGCAGGATCGTCATATAAATCCAAGGAAAAAACATCCATGGATGGCGATCTGTTTGAGAGCCAAGCCAATCGGAAAATGTATTGCTTTGGAAGCTCAGATTATATGGATTCTCTACCGTCGTAGGGCTTGCAACAACTGCGGTAGTTGTTTCTCCCCAACGCAGCAAAGCCGAGAAGTTTTCTAGCCTATGAGCCAGATAAATCCCCGGATGATCAACAACTGCATCCATCCAACGCTTATTCAGGTCAGACAACTCAGCTAAGTCTTTGACGTGCATACCGCCGGCAACACCATAAAATAACGCATTATTACCACCCGGCCAATAAAAGGGTTTGAGCTTTTCCTGCGTGTCACCGACACGATCTGTGATATATGAGGGTAATAGATTTTTTTCAGTTCTTACAGAGATACCCAGCAAATCGTATGTCTGTGTGTATTGAAACGGGTGTGTTTTTACAATACGGTCCTTGGGAACAATAAACGTCGCCCCCATGACACTTACAAAAACAAAGGCCAAGGCAAGCCCAAACTGCATCGCCCAACTATTTCGCTTCCAACCCTCAACACATACCCAGAACCAGAATAGGAACGGTAGAACAACCAATCCATTTGTCTTAATACCGAAAGCGAACATACCAAGCATTAAAACACCGACTCGCTCAAACCATTTCAGCTTCCGGGATGCTGCGTAAGCATTGAAAACCAAAGCCCACGCGAAAATCATTGAGCAAGCAAAGACAATATCTTTCCAGATCTGACCAAGAGGGAAAAGCAACCCCGGCCAAAAGCCTATTAGTGGCAGAAGATAAGAAAAACGTCCGACCCAACGCCGACTGGCAATAGCAAGAAGACACCAAGCCCCCCAGTACAGAGCAAGATTTTGTATCAGAAACAACGCAGGCCCTGAGTATAGAGAGTCAAGATGGCGCCACCACCAAGCCATTAATACCGGATGCCAATCGTGATAAACGTCATTTTTTGCGTTGCCATACTGAGCCACGGAGTCCGGGCTCATCCAACCAGGAAAAAATGCCAGCACACTAAACAGAAAACCAATAAAGCATACAAGAGCTATTGGCCAAGCACTGGGCAAGAGTTTCCTTTCAGTACTGGGTACGTTGTAAGCCCCCATGCATGAGAACAACAAGGTTTTAAGAACTTTCAGATTTCCTCGAACGGCACTGATTTTGGTCGGAACCTCACCTTCGGGATAGATGCGACTAGTGGATAGTTCCAAGCATCGATACCCCATCTGCGGTACTCGATGAGAGAGGTAAGCCAGTAATTCGTATTCTCGGAAGGCGTCGCGGAACGGGCTGATTGCCGGGTCCAGCAGCATTTTACGGCTGTACGCCCGAAAGCCCTGGGTCGTATCTGTCCATGGAAAACCAGAGCTGAACGACAATGCCGGAGCGTGGATCAATCGAATGGCCAAGTCGCGCGACTTTGGCGTGTTCACTGCCACACCACCAGCCAGGAAACGAGAAGCCTGCACAAAATCTACCCCTTGTTTCAAGGCGTCAATAAAGCGCGGGATGGCAACGGGATCATCCTTATCATTACCGTCGATGCTGACAATGCCTTCATAACCCTGATCCAGGGCAAATGCATAGGCACAACGCAACTGCGAGCTCAGTTTGCCCGGACCGGTTTTCACCAGAAGACCGCTGACGCCCTTATCCTGTAGAGCCTGTAACTCAAGAGAACCATCCGTACTACCACCGTCGACAATGATGATGTCGGCAATGTCAGAAATTTTTGCCTCTGCCATCTTGGCAATCAGGTTCCTGATGCGATCGCCTTCGTTAATGACGGGAATAACCACGCACCAGGGATGTTTACGGCCACGCCACAGCGGCGTATCAAAAGAAGGAACTTGCCAAGTGTTGCGCATAGCTGGATCAATATCAGAAGGGGTCATTATTTCTACCATCAAACTACGCGAGCTGTGATCAGCCCGACGCCAGCAATTACCAATACAACCCCTACCGCTGTCGTCCAGTGAAAGGGCTCGCGAAAAATCAATATCGAAGACAAGGCGACAGTCGCCACCGCCCCCGCGGTCAACACCGGATGCGCCACATTGAGCGGAAGACGAGCCAGCGCAGCGGCATAAAGCAGGAACGCCATGCCATACAGCCCAAGTCCCAGCCAGAACGGCCAATTGGAAAGTGCCGTCAGTGGATCACTGAGGGACGGAAACTTGCGTGGCGGCATCATTGCCATCTTCACCAGTACGCTGGCAGATGCATTGGAAAGGATGCCCAGAAACAGAATGATCCATTTCATGCCCCTACCCTCACATCGCCTGCACAATAAGACTTCAACGCTACGCCCAAGGCACGCTCAATAGAGTGCAGATGTGACTCATCCTTGGTGGCAACCATCTCGATCGATACAACATGACCAGGCAAATAATGCTTCAAAGCCAACGCCATCTGCCCATGATCGGTGCCGCCATCCCCGAGGGGCAGCAAGTCCGGCTCGCTGGCATGCACATGCCCGATCAGATCGGCACACTCGTTCAGCACCTGTTGAGGATCTTCGCCGTTAATCGCCAGCGCACCGGTATCCAGCTGCATGCGGATGGCGGGATGGTCAATTGCTCTGACCACCGCAGCGGTCTCTGCGCTGGTAGTCATGAAGTTGGCGCCGTAACAGGTTGGATTGGGTTCGAGACAGATCGTCACCCCATTGGAATGAGCAATGTCCCCCAACTGCCTGAAAAAAGGCACAGCCACCGCGAACGCTTGCTCATCGCTCAAACCGGTGCGATCACGATTCTTCGGTGAACCAAAGACCACTCTGGTAGCACCAAGGCCAGAACCAATACGGCACACAGCGCTCAAGTGCGTTAACAAATCTTCTTGAGATTGCTGCGAACCGAAGACATTCAAACCGGTTGTACCGAACAACAGCGCCTGCATCCCGGTGATTTCGACGCCTCGCATCGCCCACCATTTTTTAACCAGGCTGATGTCAGCGTCCGAAGCCTTGGCGGGCTCGGGAAAGTATTTTCCGGGTGCCACATCGATTGCATCAATACCATGAAGTCGAAGCAAATCGGCGACGCCTTCGTCTTCCGCGATATCCCACGCGATGTTGGAAATCGCCAGCCTCATGGATTTACTCCTGGATCGGTTTTCACAACTAGCGGTTCTGACTGGGCATAGGCACGAACCGCGAGGAGTGTCTCACGAGCGCTGTATTGATACCGCCCTGCCCCACCGAACACATGCGCATGCAGGGTCTGCATGTCATAGGTTGCAGCAGGATTCCCAAGCGCGTTGGTGAAAGGTGTGCCGAAGCCCTTCTGCGAAATATCGGCCACACTGACAGGCTGCGCCGTCAGGTGAACCAGTCTCAAACCGGCATCGAGCGCCAGCTGGATGTCGTACCAGAGATTAACCATCGGATAGAACTGGAAGACACCACAACTATCGATCAAATGAAGGTTGTTTTGATTCAAGAAGTCGAAAATGACGTTTTTACGCAAACCTGGTCCCACCAACCCCGGGAGACGCACGATCAGGTGGTTGACGAAATGGCTTTCAACAAATTCCTCCAACACTCGGCGGTGCAGACCATAGGCATGCAAACCCGACACATCCACCGGCGTCTCTTCATCAACTCCCATGGAATTGCTGAAAACATCGACTGTACTGATCAGAACGAAGGTCGTGCACCGGAGTGTCTTGAGATGTGCAATCAGACCGTCTATTTTTTCCCGATCAGCGTCAGGATCACGGTTAGCGATCCACTTTTGTGCTGGCGCACCCGCACACACAACGGTATCGAACACCTGACCGTCAATATCACCGATGTTGGTTGAACGATACAGCGAAGTGAAGGTTTTTTGTTTCAGCAACGTACTACCAACAAACCCTGAAAACCCGATAAGTGCATTAGCCATTCACAACTCCAGACTTGGTGGTTTCCTGACTATCGACACACGGGAACTGTTCTGTATCGAGTTTTTCAAGAACATCATAAATATTGTCAATTTTGCCACCGAGCACCGAGTAACAACCGGGGAGCTCTGCGTGTTTTTCAAAAAGAATCGGCCGACCATCGTCGCCTTCGTTCTTTACCAGAACGGTTTTGACCTCGAACAACGAGTCAATATGCTTGGCCTCAAGAACCGCCGGGATATACCGCCCCACATCCCTCACCATTCGGTCAACGCGTGAGTCCCGCGGGTAATGGCGAAGTTTCTCGTAGGGGTCAACCCCTTGCTGATCAGCCCAATGCAAGTGCGGGGTATATCGCACATGGGACAAGGTATGCAGGTTGCGAGCAGGAAAAGGCATCATCGAGAAGAATGGCCCGTCCATCACCGTAACACCGAGCCCGACAAGGGATGGGGGCATCTGCATCAAGGCCATTTCGGTGATTTCTTGTTTGAGCTCAGCCTTCACCCCGGGAAACTCACCAGAAAACTGATTGAGACCACTGTAAGTGCAATTGAATACGTAACTACATACGACCTCTTCCAACTGGCCGTTTGGCGTCTTTACTGCCACGCGCAGTGTAGAGTCCGGCCCTCTGGAAATACCGCTCGCCTGGGTTGAACAACGAATCTGGACGCGGCTTTCTTTCAATTCCCTCTCTGCCCAGCCGGCTAGCTTCGTCGAGTCAAACGCGTACTCTTCAACCAGAAACACTTCTTCGATCAACCTCGGCTCAAAGAGCCCTCGCAACAACGCATCTGCCGGCTGGAAAGCGGCGCCTATCTCTCGGCAGAAACGTTCAAACTGCCTGGCCGTGACCTTGGAGTTACGTCGCGCAATGGCATAGAGCTTGGTGAAGTCCTGCTTGACCGCATCAGGCCAGTCCCGCACGAATTTCGGCAGATTGACCCTGCTGCGATAAGCCGTCGTGAAACTGCGCGGATAGTGATAGCCGTTATGTACCCGCGCCTGATTGCTATAGGAAGCACGCTTCAACAATGCAGGTTCACTCTCAAGCAATAGGACACGTTTGAGCCCACGCTGCTTGGCGAGATAGATAGAAATGGCAGCGCCATAAAACCCACCACCGATCACAACTGCATCAAAATCTGTGATGACACTCGACATCAGACGTTTTGCTCGTGTGACAACGTGTCGTTATCAACCGTAGTCGAACGCACCTCTTCGATGTTGAGCTTTTCATGGCGAGTCATGCGGGCGCTGGTGAACTCCTGACCGACATGATACTGCGGTCCTTCGTTCGACAAGCTCGCCATGTTCAAGATGTACTCCCCTAGCACCAGGAGAACCAGAGAGATCAGGAAGAACATACCCGATTGTTGCAGCGAAAAACTGACCCAGCCTGGGGCTACATCCGTTTTGAACAAACCGATCGCAAGCACGTAGACGCTGTATAGCAGATTGGCTACGGCACCGAACAACGATAGCGAAGTCACTAGCCGCATGGGGGCTCGGGTGGTCGATACCAGCAGACGCATACCACGGTCGATGCTGTCCCCCAGTCGCTTCGGGCCACAGGCCTTCGGTTTTGCGCTGTAAGTCAGGTAGGCACGGGCAAAACCACCGGTTGCCGGAAGATGCCGGTAGGTCATAGCCGGCTGAGGATGCTGAAGGATGAAGTTGATGACTCGCTTGCTGAGAATGCGGTACTGCGGCGCTTCCCTGGCAAGGTGAACACCATTGAACCAGTTATAGAGCCAATGGAACACCGCATAAGCGCCACGATAGGCCCTGCTTTGCGCGATTTTCTGCTGGTTGTTCGCAAACACCACATCCGCACCGCGTACCGCCTGCTCAAGCATTTCAGGGATAAAACCAATGTCATCGGACAGCGGATCAATCACAGCCACGAAGTCACCCAGCGCGTTTTCCAGGCCAACCCACGACGCGGTGTCAGTGTCGACCTCTTTGGTCAGCGCGTAGACCTGCAAGTTGGCGAGCCCACTCTCGCCTGCCAGTCGTTTGAGGATCGAAATACTCTCGTCGTCAGACGCGTTATCGACAACGATCAACTCGTAATCGCTGACGGTCAGGGCAACAGCGGAAGCCGCGTCTTCCAGTATTTTTTCAATTCCTTGCGACTGATTGCGAACGACAAAAACCACAGACAAAAAACACGGAAAGAAGGCCATTCACAATCCCTTTTTAACAAAAATCAGGCGATCACTGGTGGAGGCTTTGTGATGCTACCAAGAATAAAAATGCAGATTCTACCCCATCTTCGGGTCAACACCACCTGCCACTCACATCAGCCTAGGGCATACGTCGAAGCCAACTGATGTCTAAAACCCGTCTGGAGATTCCAGAAAGGCCTCTTCACCTCCTTTCTGGCAGGCGATTTTCAACAAGTAATAAGATTCAAGATCGAAAAAATTAATAAGCTCAAATGGCAGCTACATTAAAACAAAACGGATATTTTTATTATATTTACTGCAATCAGCATCATTCTAACTTGGCACCATGGCGAGCTTACAAAATACATTTCTTAACGTGACACATGGAAAGCCTTACCACTACTCAAGAATCAGCCTTTTCCTCCAACGCTCCCGCATTAAATAAACAGGCTATAAAGACGAGTGGAGTGTACGCAATTAACATTCCGAGTATTTCGTTCAGCAATCCCAGCCCGACAAAAATCGAAATTGGTACCAACCAGACAAGATTAATGACGACAACCCCAAGCGTTACGGCTCGATGACTCTTGAAACGACGGGATGCATACTGATAGGCGTGGCTGCGATGCGCCTGAGAAACTTTGTCTCCACGCATCAAACGTCGCAGCAACGTCCAGGTAGCATCAACAATGAAAACTCCGAGCAGAATCAACCAACTCCAGAGCAACTCCGGCGCTGTCCAAGCCGCATGGAGCGCTAAACCGCCGAGAATGAAGCCTAGAAATCCACTACCCGCGTCTCCCATAAAGATACGCGCGGGAGGAAAATTCCAGCATAGAAACCCGGCCACCGCTCCAGCCAAAACGAACGGCACCCATATCAGGTTGGCGTAACCACCCAGCCAATACAACACGCATGCCCCCAGACATACGCATATGGCCTCCGCGCTGGCCAAGCCATCAATGCCGTCCATAAAATTGTAGAGGTTCAGCATCCAGACAAGGTAAATCAACGCAAGCACATTGCCGAACCAGCCCAAGTCAATCGCCGTACCAAAAAATGAAATGGATGCGAGGCCATTAAGCGAGTACAGCGCCCAGCCAGCTGCAATGAAATGCCCCAAGAGACGCCATCTAGCGGCAATATGACCATGATCATCGGCGAAGCCTATAAGCGCGACCAAAATTCCCGCGCCCTGTAACCCTATAAGCAAAGGCATACCAAGCAGACCCATGGCAGCCAACACTGGCAGCGCCCCTGCAAACGCCACCACAATAGCCACCCCGCCTCCGCGAGGCGTAGGTACGGTATGTGAACTGCGCTCGTTTGGTATGTCCATTAAACTCTTGGCCAAGGCATACCGACGCAAGACATAGGTCAGCAACCAGGAACTTGCGAAAACAGCAGATAGCAACAACCAAAAAGTCATTTCGTCAACTTATCCAGATAATGGTCGGCGGTTTTGCGTAAAGCTTTATCCACACTTACCGAGGGGCGCCAATTCAAAACATCACATGTTTTACTAATATCAACCTGCAACGAGCTGCACAAACGTTGAACAACTGCTTTTTTACCCAGGAGTGAGGCACTTAAACTTAATACAAAATCAGGTATCGGGAGCAACCATGCTTTCGTGCCTAAGGCACGAGCCATGCGCCGAAGCAACAAAGTTGTAGATAGATCCTCACCATCACTGACCAGAAAGATATTGTTCGCCGCCGCAGGATGATCGATACAGGTCACGATGAGATCCACAAGGTTATCAAGCGCCACTAGACTGCGTTGATTATTAATAGCCCCCAACGGTAAAGGTATGTTTCTATGCAGCCAACTCATCATGCTTAAAAAATTGGCCTTCACCCCCGGGCCATACACAAGTGGTGGTCTGATAATAACAACTTCCATTCCTGTGCTCAGGCCAATCCGCTTCAAAGCATCTTCAGCTTCTTGTTTCGAGACTCCGTACGGATCTACAGGTGCTGGAGGATCGTCAGCCTTAAAAGAACTCCGTGGTGCGGTACTTTCGCCATTAACCTTGATTGAGCTGATAAAAATGAATCGTTTCACCCCCGATTCGGCAGCTTTCTGGGCGAGCCTAACGGTTCCGTCCACATTGACTTTGCGAAACTCCGAAAGAGAGTCCGTTGAGTTTTCGTTCATCACATGCACTCGAGCCGCGGCATGGATCACTACTTGAACGTCATTCAGGGCCGGCGATGCAGTTGTGTCCGTAAGGTCGAATGGGACTACCCGACACAAACCAAGCAATCGTGTAACACCGCGCACGGCGGCAACCGGGACGAATTTTTTATCGAGTAAAAGCCTGAAGACCAATGCCTCACCAACGAACCCACTAGCCCCCGTCACCAAAACTTGTGGGCCTTTCATTTAGTCCGCTTCCCAACAACTGCAGAGGTACAACAGATAAAAAAGAAGAACACTTTATCGCGGAATCGTCGCCGGCATGTCCAAGCGCTAAAGGAAAGCTTCAATAACTGCCAGCGCTCTAACTCCAGCCACGCTTTAACAAAAGGCTCTCTGCTCTGGCCCACCAATGAAGCAATCAATCGCACCTGAGCAAACCACCAGCCCTCATGAATCTTTTTATATCGGGCAATCAAAGGAGCCAATCCTGTATTAGCCCCTACTTGATTACTATCATGCTGGCGATACAGCATGGATGGAATCGGGTCGATGAACCATTTGTATTGATGGCTTCGGGCGAAGGCGTAACAGTACCAGTCATGTAAACTGACTTCCTGTAATCGCTGCCAGTTGGCGAGTATGGAGTCCTTCAGCGAGTCCGCCAATCTCTTGTTCAACACGTAAGTACAACCCGGCCCAGCAGCCTCAAACAAAAAATCCCAGGCAACTTGCGGTTGTGCCTTGTCCAACAAATGTGTTCTACCGTCTGGCCAGAAAGCCGTTACATTACTTGAATACGCATCAAATTCACCTGCCAGCAAAGTCTGGGTGGCCCGCTCGAGCTTGTCTGAGTGCCAAATGTCATCCTGATCAGAGAACGCGATGAAGTCATAACCCTCGAAATCGACATCACGGATGAGACGGAAGAAATTGCGTGATGCACCACCGAAATTACCGGCAGCCGGTAGCAAAACCACATCGCTGCGTTCAGCGAAGAAGCTAGCGCACCAAGCTTCAGTGCCGTCTGTCGAAGGATCAACACTTATATAGACGGTAACATCTACCGCTGACTGACTTAGGATCGAGGTAATCTGCTCTTCGATCCACCGCATTCCGTTGTACGCAGCCAGCAAAACTGCTACCTGTGGATATTTTACTGGCATGCCAATCCTGCTTGCATTGGTTTAACACTTCAAATCGAAAAGAGGACGCTCACAGCTCAGTGGAAAACACTAGCCCAGCAACCTCTGCAGGTACTGACCATAGCCAGTCTTCTTGAGACGCTCTGCCTGTGCGCCCAATTGCTCTGGGGTGATCCAGCCATTGTTGTAAGCGATCTCTTCCAGGCAAGCCACTTTCAGCCCCTGACGCTGTTCGATAGTGCGAACGAAGTGACTGGCTTCAAGTAAAGATTCATGAGTCCCGGTGTCGAGCCAGGCGAAACCGCGACCAAGAATTTCGACGCTCAGAGCATCCTGCTCAAGATAGGCGCGGTTGACGTCGGTAATTTCCAGCTCGCCGCGTTCGGACGGCTTGATGCGCTTGGCAATCTCAACGACCTTGTTGTCGTAGAAGTAAAGGCCAGTTACCACGTAGTTGGATTTTGGCTTCAGCGGTTTCTCTTCAATGCTCAGTGCACGACCGGCTTTGTCGAACTCAACAACACCGAAGCGTTCCGGATCGGAGACGTGGTAGCCGAATACTGTCGCACCGTGCTCTTGATCGTTGGCAGAACGCAGGTTGTCCGAGAAGTGCTGACCATAGAAGATATTGTCACCGAGGATCAGACAGCAAGGATCCTCGCCGATGAACTCTTCACCAATGATGAAGGCTTGCGCCAAACCATCCGGACTAGGTTGTTCGGCGTAGGTCAGCTTGATGCCGTACAGGCTGCCATCACCCAGCAACTTGCGGAAGCACGGAAGGTCTTCCGGCGTGGAGATGATCAGGATTTCGCGCATTCCCGCGAGCATCAGCACCGACAGCGGATAAAAGATCATCGGCTTGTCGTAGATCGGCAGCATCTGCTTGGACACGCCGAGGGTCAATGGATGCAGGCGTGTACCCGAACCACCCGCGAGAATGATGCCTTTACGATTCGCCGTGGTCATTTATTCAGAATCTCCCTAAGCATTCGGGTTACGCCACTTTGCCAATCCGGCAAGTGTAGAGAAAAATGGTCACGCAGTTTCTGAGTATTCAAACGCGAATTCAGAGGGCGGCGCGCAGGTGTTGGATAAGCGATCGTTTCAATTGGATTGATCGCCGTTACGGCGAGCTGCTCGCCGCTGTCTCGGGCGAAGCTGATCACATGGCTAGCATAGCCGTGCCAGGAGACTTCTCCACTGGCCGCCAAGTGATACAGGCCCGAGAGCTCGGGACGTTGCAGAACTTGCTGAATGGCCAACGCGGTCACGTCGGCAATCAGATCTGCCCCGGTCGGGGCTCCGATCTGGTCAGCGATGACGCTCAAGGTTTCGCGAGCCTTGGCCAGGCTGAGCATGGTTTTGGCGAAGTTGTTGCCCCGAGCGCCATAGACCCAACTGGTGCGGAAGATCAGATGCTTGCAGCCTGAGGCGGTAATCGCCTGTTCGCCGGCCAGTTTAGTGGCGCCGTAGTGATTCACCGGGGCGACCGCATCCGACTCTTGCCACGGCGCAGAACCCTGGCCGCTGAAGACGTAATCAGTCGAGTAATGGATCAGCCAAGCACCCAAAGTCACGGCCTCTTCGGCCATGACTTGGCTTGCCTGACCGTTCACACGGTCGGCCAGCTCGGTCTCGGACTCTGCTTTATCGACAGCGGTGTAGGCCGCTGCGTTGACGATGAAGTCGGGTTTGACCTGGCGGATCGTTGCGCGCAAGGCATCGAGATCGGACAGATCTCCGCACAAACCGTCGACCGCATGGCGGTCCAGGGCGATTAACTCACCCAGTGGTACGAGGGAGCGTTGCAGCTCCCACCCCACTTGGCCGTTTTTTCCCAACAGGAGGATTTTCATGCGTTGCTCGAACGATCTGCGTAGTTTTGATCGATCCACTGTTGGTAGCTACCGCTCTTCACGTGAGCGACCCACTCAGTGTTGTTGAGGTACCACTCGACCGTTTTTCGGATGCCTGTTTCGAACGTTTCTTCCGGCGTCCATCCCAGCTCAAGCTGAATTTTGCTGGCGTCGATTGCGTAACGCTGATCATGGCCCGGGCGATCTTGAACGTAGGTGATCAGGCTGGCATGTGGACGGTGAGCAGAATCCGGACGTAGTTCGTCGAGCAGTGCGCACAGGGCATGCACCACTTCGATGTTTTGCTTTTCGTTATGGCCACCGATGTTGTACGTCTCGCCGATAACGCCTTCGGTCACGACTTTGTACAGTGCGCGAGCGTGGTCTTCGACGTAGAGCCAGTCACGAACCTGATTGCCTTTGCCATAGACCGGCAGCGGCTTGCCTTCCAGTGCATTGAGAATGATCAGCGGGATCAACTTCTCAGGAAAATGGCATGGGCCGTAGTTGTTCGAGCAGTTGGTGACCAGGGTCGGCAAGCCGTAAGTACGGCTCCAGGCC
>Ga0182007_10000298_pt1 | contig 32177 bp, 31 predicted proteins | sample Sormic07211113_1_FD_123023 | JGI IMG/M metagenome (GOLD analysis project Ga0182007, IMG submission 123023) | Rhizosphere microbial communities from Sorghum bicolor, Mead, Nebraska, USA - 072115-113_1 MetaG | ecosystem: Host-associated > Plants > Roots > Rhizosphere | place: USA: Nebraska...
CCACCCGGCAACGTCTCGCAGATTTCCTGCAGGCGTGGGTGCATGTATTCGTTGATGGCCAGCACCTGGCCCGGCTGCACCCGCGCCTCGCCTCGCACGCGCTCGAAGCGGGTCGCTCGGGTCTTCAGGGCCGCGACGCGGGCGGTGTCTTCGTAGGACATCCAGAGCGCAAGATGGCGCGCGGTTTCACGCAGCAGCCGGTGGTCGCCGGCCGGCAAGGCCGCCATGCGGTCGAGGTACAGGCCGGCGTAGGCCGGGTCCTGGTAGTCGATGAGGCGGCGCACGCCTTCGAGCAGGAAGTCTTGCGCGGCAGCCGGAAAGTCACGCTGTACGCGCTCGACCAAGGCACGCACGGCCGGGTGGCGGGGTTGCGGTGCCGGCGTGGCGAGCGGGGCCTCTTTCACCGGCTCGCCGTCGTCGCCGCCCTGCGCGCGGGCGAATGCGGCACCGAAGGCCTTGAGGCTGGGCTTCACACCTACGCCGCCGCGTTCGATCGTCGCCTCGAACTGCGCCCGGCTGAACGGCAGCACGCCTGATCCTGCCAACGCACCAAAGAGCACAGCGCTGATCACGCTGCCCGAAGCCTCGGCCGCCTGTGCCATGTCGAAGCGGATGAAGCGCTTGGCGGCCCGCGCCGTGTGCGCGAGCAACTGGTCGCTGTCGACGCGGCCGTCACCCAGCGCACTCTTCTCCGCGATCGAGAACACGCGGTGCGTGGAGGCGATCAGCGTGGTGCGGTCGTTCGTGACCAGCCCGCGCTGAACTGCGCGTCCGGCCTCCATAAGCTCCGACGCCAGCACCACGTCGACATCGCCCGGCAATGGCATCAATGCGAGCACGGGTCGGCCGCCGTCCGCCTCGGCCTGCGCGCTCGGATAGAGCTCGACGTAGTAGATGGTTGCGCCCGTGCGCTGCGCCACGCCTGGCACCGACGTGGTCTGCGCCACGTAGCCATTGGCCTCGCCCATGTCGACGATCCAGTCGGCCAGAACGCCGCCTCCCTCCCCGCCCATGGCGAGGATCGCGATCTTGATCGGGCTCATGGCTCCCCCCCAGTCTTGCTCACTTCGTGTAGCCGCCAACCCCCTACCGGGGACGATATCTGCGGCCCGGCAAAGCCGGTTCCGCGGCATCCCTGGCACTTCGACGCAATGTCTTCGCTTTGCATGGAGGGACTCATTCAGAAGGCATAGGCTTCACGGCGACGAGCCTCGCCGCGCTGCAGCCAGCCGATGACGGCAGCGCGCACACGCTCGCGCAGCAGGTCCCAGCGGCTCGGGTTGCTCACGATCTGCGCCTTGTAGAACGAGGGGCACAACACGGCGGCGTGCGAAACCTCGCCGCACACGCCGCAACCCACGCAGCTGTCGAGCACGGTCGCGACCGGGTCGGTGCGCAGCGGATCGGGGTTGGGCTTGATCGACAGCGACGGGCAGCCCGACAAGCGGATGCACGAGTGGTCGCCGGTGCAGGTGTCGGCGTCGACGCCGAACTTCTCGCGCACCATGCGCTTGCCGTCGGCGATGGCCTTGCGTACCAGCGGCTTCTCGCGGCGTTGCTTGTTGAGCATGCATTCCGACTGGGCGATCAGCACCTTCGGGCCCCGGGTCTTGGTGGTGAGCGCTTCTTTCAGCGCATCGCGCATGCCGGCGACGTCGTAGGTTCGGCGCAATGTCTTGACCCACTCGACGCCCACGCCGCGCACGGCGCGCTCGATTTCGTGGCCGGTGCTGCGCGTCTTGTTGACGGCGTTCGACGAGAGGATGTCCTGCCCGCCCGTGGCCGAGGTGTAGTTGTTGTCGACGACGATGGTGAGGTTGTCGCTCTTGTTGAAGACCGCGTTGGCCACGCCGCTGGTAAGGCCGTTGTGCCAGAAGCCGCCGTCGCCCATCATCGAGATCGCGCGCTTGCCGGCCGGCGCGTTGAGCGCGGAAGCACCTGCGCCGCCGAGGCCGTAGCCCATGGTGGTGTTGCCGATGTTGAAGGGCGGCAGTATGGAGAACAGGTGGCAGCCGATGTCTGCGCTCACGTGGTGCGGGCCCAGTTCGCGCTCGACCAGCTTCATGGCGCTGAAGATGGGGCGCTCGGGGCAGCCGGTGCAGAAGCCCGGTGGACGGGCGTGGACCACTTCACCCAGCGCCGTGGACGGCAGTGCGGGCTCGGGCGCGGCATCGACGCCGATCGCTGCGACCTCCACCAGAGGGATCACCTTGCGCACGGGGGCGGGCACCGGCAGCGGCGCGAGCCGGTCGTAGCGCTCGCAGAAGCTGCGTGCGCCCTTCAGCAGTTCGGATGCGGTGTACTCGCCGGCCACGGGCAGCATGTCCTTGCCATGCAGCGCGGTGGTGGAGCCGGCCTGGCGCAGGATGGTCGCGAGGTTCTGCTCGACGAAGTTGGGCTGGCCCTCTTCCACGACCAGCACTGCGCGCTTGCCTTCGCAGAAGCGGATCACCTCGCTCTCGATGACCGGGTAGGCCACGTTCATCACATAGAGCGGCACCTGCGTGTTGCCGTACACGTCGGCCAGGCCGAGCCGCTCGAGTGCGCGCAGCAGCGTGTTGTAGCTGCCGCCCTGCACGATGATGCCGATGTCGTCGGCGTCTTCGGAGAAGAATTCGTTGAGCTGGCGCTCCTCGATGAAGCGCACGGCCGCGGGCCAGCGGTCCCGCACCTTCTCCTGCTCGTGCACGAAGCTCGCGGGCGGCAGCACGATGCGCCCGACGTCGCGTTGTGGATTCTCGAGCGCGTCCTTCAGCGTGAACTTCGCGCGCTTGTTGTCGCCGGCGATGAAGTGGCCGTGCACATGGCAAGCGCGGATGCGCAGCTGCAGCATCACGGGCGTGTTGCTGGCTTCGGAGAGATCGAAGCCCTGCTTCACCGCATCGACGATGCTCGGCAGGTTGGGCCTCGGGTCGAGCAGCCAGATCTGCGACTTCATGGCGAACGCATGGCTGCGCTCCTGCATGATCGACGAGCCCTCGCCGTAGTCCTCGCCCACGATGATGAGCGCGCCGCCGGTCACGCCGCCCGACGCCAGGTTGGCCAACGCGTCGGAAGCCACGTTGGTGCCCACGGTGGCCTTGAAGGTGACGGCGCCGCGCAAGGGGTAGTTGACCGACGCCGCAAGCGTGGCGGCAGCAGTGGCTTCGCTTGCACTGTTCTCGAAGCGGATACCCTGCTCGGCAAGGATGTCCTGTGCGTCGGCCAGCACATCCATCAGGTGCGAGATGGGCGCGCCCTGGTAGCCCGCCACATAGGAAACTCCGGATTCGAGCAAGGCCTTGGTGACCGCCAGAATGCCCTCGCCACGAAAGACATCTCCGCCAGAAAGCCTCAGCTTCTTGACTTCTTCGACGAACGAACGCTCAGCCATTGGGGGTCCTTCTTCCTTCGCGTGGGAGGATGCGCTTCAGGTGCCACATCACGCTTCCTATAATGTTGACAAATGAATGTATCCACAATCATGAATTACCCTAGACATGCAAGCCGCGTGCCCGCGGCGACTGTGAGGTGCCTTCATGGCTGAACCAGATCCATCCACCGAATCGCATCGCTTCGTCGACGACTACCTGCCGGCGCTGCTGGCACAGGCCAGCCAATTGATTTCCTCGGAGTTCCATGAGGTCGCGCGGCAGCAGGGGTTCTCCGTGTCGGAGTGGCGCGTGATGGCATCGCTTGCGGGCAGCGAGCCGATCAGCATCGGCCAGCTCGCACAGGTGACTGTCACCAAGCAGCCGACGGTGACGCGGCTGCTCGACCGCATGGAAGCGCGCGGACAGGTCGAACGCCTGCCCCATGAAAGTGATCGCCGCATCACGCTGGTGCGCATCACGCGCAAGGGGCTGAAGGCGGTCGAGCATCTGATGGAACTCGCGCGCGACCACGAGCGGCGCGTGCTCGAACCCTTCGGGCTGCGGCGCGCCGAAGAGCTCAAGCAGACGCTGCGGCAGATGATCGACCTGCATGTGCACGTACCGGTCGAGGGGTCGGAAGAAGACTGAGTCTCCGCGCCTCGCTGGTCAAAGGCGAGGCACGAGAACAGCCCGTCCGCGGTGGCCGCGTTGCGCAATCCAGTCGAGCGCGCCGGCCGCATCGTCGAATGCGAAGAGCCGAACGTCCAGATGCAGGCGGCCGTCGGCCAGCCTTGCGAGCAACTCGGGGGCAGCGGCGCGGCCGGCCGATTCACGCCGGAACATATTGAGCGGCAGAAGCGCGACATCGCGTTGCAGGAAGTGTGCAATGTCCAGCTGCAGCGTCGGGCCGGCGGTGTAGCCGATCAGCACCGCGCGCCCACCGGGACGCACCGCGGGCAGGACTTTCGCAAGGACGTCGCCGCCGACGGTGTCGATGAGCAGGTCGGCGCTGGCCGCGGGCGGTGCTTCGGCATTCGCATCGACGGCCGTCGCTGCGCGGCCCAGGCTGCCTGCCAGCTGCATCACTAGCGAGCCGACGGCACCGCTCGCGCCGGTCACCAGCACCTGTTCACCGGGCCGCAGCTTCGCGACGTCGTGCAGCGCCACCCAGGCCGAGGTGCATGGGGAAAAGAACGCGGCACCCAGCGTCATCGGAACGCCGTCAGGCAAGAGTCCCAACGCTTCGTCGGGCGCATCGACAAGTTCGCACCAGGTGCCATCGAAGAGCGTGCCAAGTCCGCCGCCGCGCAGCCACACGCGCTGGCCGACGTCGTAACGTTCGCTCGCGACGACGGTGCCCGCAGCCTCCACGCCGGGCGTGTAAGGCAACGGCGGATGCCGCAGGAAGCTGCCGCGCCACACGGTGCGGTCGATGTGGCCGACCGTCGCGGCTTCCATGCGCACGATAGTGCGGCCCGGCCTTGCGACGGGATCGGCCACCTCTTCCAGCACGGGGACTGCATCGAAGCCGTGGACGCGCACGGCCTTCATGGCAGCGTCGCCAGAAAGTCGAGTACCGTGCGCGCGAAGGTATCGGGCATCTGATCGGGCAGCGGCACCATGCCGCCTTCGATGTCGACGATGCGCGCGTGCGGCAAGTGATGCCGCAGCTGCGCCGCATGCGGCGCCGCGAACGGATCGTCGGTGGCGCGCACGATCAGCGTGGGCTGCGCGACAAGGCCGATGCGTTCTTCCATGCGGTACGACGCGACGGCGCGATGGCCCTCTTCGACGCGTTCGACCTTCAACGCATCGCGCACGAAGGCTTCGAGCAGTTCGGGCCGCCCCGGTGGATAGAAGCTCTGGCGCTTCTGCCATAGTGCAGCGAGATGGGAGCCATCTTCGCTTGGCGCGACTTCATCGATGGGCGGGCACCGCGCACGCGCGCGGCGAAAAGCTTCGTCGGTGCAAGGCGTCGACGACAGCACCAGGCTGCGCACGCGATCGGGAAACGCGGCTGCAAGCTCCACTGCCACGACGCCGCCGGTGTGGTGGCCCACCACGTCGGCCTGCGCGATGTTCAACACGTCCAGCAGTTCGCACGCCACGCGCGCCCATTGCGCGATGCTCGCGGGCACGCCGCCGTCCGCGGAGTCGCCGAAGCCGGCAGTGTCCATCGCAATGGCCCGGCGCTGCGCGCCGATCAACGGCAGCACGGCGCGGTACTCGGCCCAGCTGCGCGGCGACTGGTGCAGCAGCAGCACCACCGGCGCGCTGCGGTCGCCGCATTCCGCAAAGTGCACCTGCCCCACCGACAGGTCGGCAAAGGCGCGGCGGATGCTCATGGCAAGGTCTCGTCGGCCGGCGCGCGCCACAGGCCCGCGTGCCGCAGTTCGCCGAGCGTGCGCGAGAGCACGTCGCGCCGGTAGGCTGCGACGTCGCGGCCCGCGTAATCGTAGAAGCCGCTGCCGCTCTTGAGGCCGAGCCGCCCCTGCTCGACCATGCGCCCGACGATGGCCGGCGCGGTGTAGCGGCCGGCATCGAGCGAAGCCGACATCTCGCGGCTCGCGTGATGCAGGATGTCGCAGCCGCCGAAGTCGATGAACTCGACCACGCCGAGCGCCGCGAAGCGCAGGCCGAGGCCGTAGCGCGTGGCCTTGTCGATCTCCTCGGCTGTGGCGGAGCCCTCCTCGATCATTCGCGCGGCTTCGTTCATTACCAGCGCCTGCAGGCGCGGCACGATGTAGCCGGGCGACGCGCCGCAGACCACGGGCAGCTTGCCGATCTCTTCCATCAGCGCTTTGGTGCGCGCGAGCACGGTGGCATCGGTGCCCGGATGGCAGCTGAGCTCCACCACCGGGATCACGTAGGCCGGGTTGAGCCAGTGCATGTTGAGGAAGCGCTCTGGCAGCCGCACGAGTGCGGCCAGCTGCGTCACGAGGATGCTGCTGGTGGTCGAGGTGAGGATGGCGTCGTCGCGGCAATGGCGGTTGAGATGCTCGAAAGCCTCGCGCTTGGCCTCCATGGTTTCGGGCACGCCTTCGAACACGAGTTCGGCGGCGGCGAGCACCTGCGGTGCGGCGGCAGCGTTGACGAATTCGATACGCGCGGCGACGCGTTCGACCTGCGAGGCATCGATCACGCCAAGCTGGGCGAGACCCGAAAGGCTGGCTTCGATCTCCGCCCTGGCCTCGTCGCGCAAACGACGCCACGCATCGTCGCTGCGTGGGCGCAGGTCGATCAGCGAGATGCGCCGGCCGGCATAGGCGAACGCGATGGCGATGCCGCGTCCCATGCGGCCCGCGCCGACGGCCGCGAAGCGCGGGAGCACGGCCTCATTCGCCATCGTGCAGCCTCTGCTTGAGTTGGGCGGCGCTCAGGCCGGCAAGGCCGAGGCTTTCGAAAGTGCGAGGCCCGCGCCGAAGGTCGCGGCCGAGAAAGCCGCCGACGATGGCCAGCAGGCCATGGGCGATGGGCGCATCCACGCCCGCATGGCGCGCGGCCGAAGCCAGGAAGGCGAGGCCGAGTTCGGTGTCCTCGGTGATGTAGCGGTGCGTGTGCAGGTCGATGTTCTCACGCCAGTCGCCCGACTTCACGAGCTGCTTGTGCGCGTCGCCGTACATCCACTGGTCGTTGTTGTAATGGTCGGCCAGCGGATAGTGCGGCGCGCCCTGCCCGAAGGCTTCGCGCACGGCGATGCGCTCCTGGTCGAGCCGGTCGGTCACATCGCGCACAGCGCGCTGCGTGCCTTCGTTGTGGATGTCCCAGCGCTCGAAGTGCTGCAGCGGCGCGGCGTTCATCACCATCAGCGGCGGATGGATGACGGGGCCGGCGTTCATCAATGCGCCCGAGAGCGCGTCGCCGCAACCGTGCACGGCCGGGTAGGCCTTGCGGATCACCTCGATCGCGTCGGCCTCCTTGCGCGCCGGATAGACGCCGGTCGGCAGGCGGATGGCGCGGATGGTGACGTTCACCTCGCGTTCGCCGTGCTTGCGCGCGAGGTACGGCAAGGTGCCGGTCTCGGCCCAGGCGACGTCGGCGCGGCTGCCGGCCTCCTTCACCGTCCTCGCCATCACGTAGCTGCCGAAGGTGCCCGGCGGCAGGAACACGACTTGGCCATCGACCAGATGCGGCGCCATCGCGAGCGCGATGTCGTGCTGGGCGATGGCGGGCGTGGGAATGACGATCAGCTCGGCGCCCTTCAGGGCAGTGCCGATGTCGGCGGTCGCCAGCGCAATGGGCACCTCGCGGGTGCCTTCGGCGTCTTTCAGAGTGATCGCGCCGGCGCGGACGACGGGCTCCAGTGCGGCGGCATCGCGGCGCCACAGGCGCACCTCGTGGCCGGTTTCAGACAGGTCGGCGGCGGCCGCATAGGCGCCATGACCACCCCCAAGAATCGCAATTTTCATGTCGAAAGTCGAAAAGCAGGTGTCGATGAACCGGCGGCCGCAGGACGGACCCGGGGAAGCAATGCGCCATTACATTACTTTTCATCGATTCAGGTGTCAATCAAAATCAAGCGACACCGTACCGCTCGGAAACCCGAAATGAAAAAGCCCGCGTTCGTGAGAAGCGCGGGCTTTCGAGGGGGCGAGGCGGCTGTCAGGCCGCTCGGCAAGGATCAGCGGCTGGGCTTGAACGAGCGCTTCTGCGCGTCGCGGGGCACGAACACCTTGCCCTGGCCGCCATGGCCTGCGCCATTGCCGCGGGGCGCGAAGCCTTCACGCGGTGCGAAGCCTTCGCGGGGAGCGAAATCACGGCCACCGCCATTGCCGCCGCCGCGCGGGGCGCTGTCGCCCCAACCCGGCTTGCGACCATAGCCGCCGCCTTCGTCACGGCCGCCGCCGAAGCCGGCGTTGTGACCGCCGCCATGGCCGTGGCCCTGGCCGCCGAAGCCACCGCCGCGCGGTGCCGGGGGACGCGAGCCGCGGTCGTTGAAGCCGCTGGCGCCTGCGTAGTTGCTGTTGCCGCCGCCGAAGCCGCCGCCATTGCCACCGCGATGACCGCCGCCGCCGAACTTGCGGTCACGCGAATGATTGTCGCCGCGGCCGCCGCGGAACTCGCCTTGCGGCGGGCGCGATTGCGGCATGCGCTGTTGCGGTTCCATGCCCGGCACCACTTCGGCCTTGAACTGCTGGCGGCTGTAGTGCTCGATGTCCATGATCTTGCGGCGATCGCGGAACTCGGCGAACGTGACGGCAATGCCGTCGCGGCCTGCACGGCCGGTGCGGCCGATGCGGTGGGTGTAGTCCTCGGCCTTCATCGGCAGGCCGAAGTTGAAGACGTGGGTGATGGTCGGCACGTCGATGCCGCGGGCGGCAACGTCGGTGGCCACCAGGATCTGCACCTGGCCCTGGCGCAGTGCCATCAGGCGGCGGTTGCGCAGGCCCTGGCTCAGGGCGCCGTGCAGCGCCACGGCGCTGAAGCCATCCTGCTGCAGGTCGTTGGCGAGGCCGTCGCACTCGACCTGCGTGCTCGCGAACACGATGGCCTGGTTGATGGTGGTGTCACGCAGCCAGTGGTCCAGCAGCTTGCGCTTGTGCTGGCTGTTGTCGGCCCAGAACAGCACTTGCTTGATGTTCGCGTGCTTTTCTTGCGGGCTGTCGATGGTCACACGCTGCGGCTCGCGCATCACGCGCTGGGCCAGCTGCTGGATGCGCGGCGCGAAGGTGGCGCTGAACATCATCGTCTGCTGGCGCTCGATGGTGAGCTGGTTGACTTCGGCCAGGTCATCGGCAAAACCGAGGTCGAGCATGCGGTCGGCTTCGTCGACCACCAGGAACTTGACTTGGTCGAGCTTGATTTGCGACGAGCGCTGCAGGTCGAGCAGGCGGCCCGGCGTGGCGACGACGAGGTCGGCGTTCTGCAGGCGGGCGATCTGGAGCTGGTAGGGCATGCCGCCCACCACGTTGGCGATGCGCAGGCCGCGGCAGTGGCGAACCAGTTCGATGGCGTCGTGCGCGACTTGCTGCGCGAGTTCGCGCGTCGGGCACAGGATCAGCGCGCCGGGGGTGGCGGGCTTGAAGTGACGGGCGTTGGTCGGGTCCTTGCGCTTCGGCTTCTTCGGCACGGCTTCGCCGCGGGCAGCGGCTTCGGCGGCGAGGCGCTGGAATTCGGCCTTGGCTTCGGCTTCGGCTTCGGCCTGGCGCTTCAGCAGCGTGTGCAGCACGGGCAGCAGGAAGGCGGCAGTCTTGCCCGAACCGGTCTGGCTCGAAACCATCAGGTCGACGAAACGAGCGGTCTGGGCGGCGCCCTCTTGCTCGCCCATGGCGATCGGGATGACCTTTTCCTGGACGGTCGTGGGCTGGGTGAAGCCCAGGTCGGCCACGGCGGCGATCAGCTCGGGCGCGAGGCCCAGCTTGATGAAGCCGTTGGGCTGGGCGGGCTCTTCGGCCACGGCCACTTCGGGAGCGGCTGCATCCAGCGCTTCGAGGATGGGCGATTCGGACACGGTGTCCGAAACAGCGGTGAATTCGTTATGGGTAGCGGATTGCACAGGCGCGAACTCGCCCTGCGCTTCAAAAGCGTCGGTCATGAATATCAATCTCAAACGCGAGCGCTGCCGTAGGCGGCGCCCCGTTGGTGGTTAAAAACATCAACCATCCAACGACATTCAACTTCGGGCTGGTGCCCAAGGCTGCGGCCCTTTTTGATCAGCGAATGCGATCGGGCGCGGTGTGCAAGATAGGGAGATGCAAGAGACGCTGGCCGGGCTTGAAATACCCGCCCGATCAGCGAAGCCTGCGATTATGGCATGAACTCGGGTTTTTACCTAATTCCCGGGTTTCTCAATCCGTGAGGCGCAGGAAGGTCTCGCGGTAGTGCGCCAGTTCCTCGATGGATTCATGCACGTCCGCCAGCGCGGTATGCGCCTGCTGCTTCTTGAAACTGTTGTAGGCCGTGGGTTTCCAGCGCTTGGCCAGCTCTTTCAGCGTGCTGACGTCGAGGTTGCGGTAGTGGAAATACGCCTCGAGCTTGGGCATGTACTTGACCAGGAAGCGGCGGTCCTGCCCGATGGTGTTGCCGCACATGGGCGAGCCGCTGCGCGGAATGTACTTGGCGATGAATTCCAGCAGTTGCTGCTCGGCGGCGGCTTCGTCGAGGGTCGAGGCCTTCACTTTGTCGATCAGGCCGCTGCGACCATGGGTGCCCTTGTTCCAGGCATCCATGGCGTCGAGCACGGCGTCGCTCTGGTGGATGACAAGAACAGGGCCGTCGATGCGGGGCGTGAGGTCGGGGCCGGTGACGACCACGGCGATTTCGAGCAGGAACTCTTTCTCGGGGTCGAGGCCGCTCATTTCGCAGTCGAGCCAAACCAGGTTCTGGTCGCTCTTCTTCAGGGTGGGCACTGCGGCGGGAGGCGTCGGGTCAAGGAATTCGGGCATCGCAGGATTGTCGTCGAAGGCCCCGCGGCGCCAGATACCGAGGACTAAACTCACTGCTTCATGTCCTATTCGCTCATCTTCACCCTGGCCTTTGCGGCCGCACTGGTTGCAGGCCTGCTCGTGAAGTTCTGGCTCGCCTCGCGGCAGGTGCGCCATGTGGCGCTTCACCGCGGCGCCGTGCCAGCCGCTTTCGCGCAGACCATCACCCTCGCCGCCCACCAGAAGGCAGCCGACTACACCATCGCAAAGGCCCGCTTCGGCCTGGTCGAGATGGCCTGGAGCGCGACGCTGCTGCTCGGCTGGACCCTGCTCGGAGGACTCGACGCGCTCAACAGGCTGCTGCTGGCGTGGATCGGCGGCGGCATGGTGCAGCAGCTGGCGCTGTTGGCTGCCTTCGCAATCATCGGCGGACTGCTCGAACTGCCCTTCACTCTCTGGCAGACCTTCAGGCTCGAAGAGCGCTTCGGCTTCAACAAGATGACCTGGAAGCTCTGGCTCGCCGACACGCTCAAGTCGACGCTGCTGGGCGCGGTGATCGGCCTGCCCATCGCGGCGCTGATCCTCTGGCTCATGGGCGCGGCCGGCCAGCTGTGGTGGCTCTGGGCCTGGGGCGCGTGGATGGGCTTCAACCTGCTGCTGATGCTGATCTACCCGACCTTCATCGCACCCCTGTTCAACAAGTTCAAGCCGCTCGACGACCCCACGCTCAAGGAGCGCGTGACGGCTCTCATGAAGCGCTGCGGCTTCGCAGCCAAGGGCCTTTTCGTGATGGACGGCAGCACGCGCAGCGCGCACGCCAATGCCTACTTCACGGGCTTCGGCGCCAGCAAGCGCGTGGTGTTCTACGACACGCTGCTGCGCCAGCTCAACGCGGGCGAGGTGGAAGCCGTGCTCGCGCACGAGTTGGGCCACTTCAAGCATCGCCACATCGTGAAGCGGCTGGTCGCGATGTTCGCCCTGAGCCTGGCCGGCTTCGCGCTGCTGGGCTGGGTGTCGACGCAGGTCTGGTTCTACACGGGCCTGGGCGTGCAGCCCAACATGACGGCGCCCAACAGCGCGCTGGCGCTGCTGCTGTTCATGGCCGCCGTGCCGGTGTTCGGCTTCTTCGTTGCCCCACTGCCCGCACGGCTGTCGCGCAAGCACGAGTTCGAAGCCGATGCCTATGCGGTGGCGCAGACCAGCGGGGCCGACCTGTCGGCCGCACTGCTCAAGCTCTACCAGGACAACGCTTCGACGCTCACGCCCGACCCGGTGTTCGTCAAGTTCTACTATTCGCATCCGCCGGCTTCCGAGCGCCTTGCGCGCATGACGGCGGCCTGACCCATTCCCCTTCGACGAAGCCCACCATGAGCAGCATGTTCAAGCCCAAAGACTGGAAGAACCTTCCTCCCCGCAAGTCGCTGAGCGCCACAGAGATCGTTTCGGGCCTCGCAAAGCTCGACGGCTGGAAGCTCACCGGCGACGGCGCCAATGTCGCCATCGAGAAGACCTTCACCTTCGCCAACTACTTCGAGACCATCGCCTTCGTGAACGCGCTGGCCTTCGTGGCGCACACGCAGGACCACCACCCCGACCTGTCGGTGCACTACAACCGCTGCGTGGTGCGCTTCAACACGCACGACGTGGGCGGCCTGTCGGTCACCGACTTCGACTGCGCTCGCCAGGCCGACGCGCTGGTCGCCAGCCCCGCCGCATGACGGACCACGCCCTTGGCTAAGCCCGGCCGCGCCGCGCCCACGGCAACCGCTGCGAAGGCACTCCACGAGGGCCTTGTCGTTGCCAGCCATGGACGCCACTGCCTGGTCGAAACACCCACGGGCGAACGGCTGATCTGCCATCCGCGCGGCAAGAAGAGCCAGGCCGTGGTCGGCGACCGTGTGCATTGGCAGGCCAGCGAGGACGAAGGCACCATCGAGCAGGTGCTGCCGCGGCGCAACCTGTTCTACCGGCAGGACGAGATCCGCACCAAGTCGTTCGCGGCCAACCTCGACCACGTGCTGATCCTGATAGCGGCCGAGCCGGAATTCTCCGAACATCAACTGGCGCGCGCGCTGATCGCGGCGCAGGCCGAGCGCATCGCGCCGATCATCGCGCTCAACAAGAGCGACCTGGTCGAGCCCTTCGAGCGCGCGTGGAACAAGCTGGCGCCCTACCGCCGCATGCACCACGGCGTGCTGCCGCTGTCGCTCAAGGCATCGGGAGAGGCGGACTACGCGTCGCTGATGAAACTCCTGGCCGGCAAATCCACCCTCGTGCTCGGTCCGTCCGGATCGGGCAAAAGCACCTTGACCAACTTGCTGGTGCCGGGCGCTACGGTGTTGACGCAGGAGATTTCGCAGGCGCTGAACTCGGGCAAGCACACGACCACAAGCACCACCTGGTACTGGATCGACGAGGCCCGCACCACCGGTCTGATCGACTCGCCGGGCTTCCAGGAATTCGGCCTGAACCACATCGCGCCGATGCAGCTCGCGGGGCTCATGCCCGACATCGCCGAGCATGCGAACGACTGCAAGTTCTACAACTGCACGCACCTGCACGAGCCGGGCTGCGGCGTGATCGCGAACGTGGAGACGGCGAACGGGCCGGGCGCCATCAGCGCGAGCCGCTACAGGATCTACGGCGAGCTGTTCGCCGAGCTGAGCCAGAAGCGGTACTGACCAACGGCTGCCTCAGCCGACCCAGATCCGGTATGACTTCCAGGCCGGATCGAAGGCAAGGTCCAGCGTCGCCGGCAGGTCCATGTCATCCTGCAACGATTGCGCATGCGAGATCGCCGTCTCGGGATCGGCCACCTGGAAGTGCACGGTGCGAACGCCCTCCTCCAGCACGACGTGCGTGCAGCAGCCCGCTTCGTGCGTCTGCAGCCGCGCTGTCAGCCGGTCTTCATAGGTGCGCGCTTCTTCCAGCTCCTCGCCCGATTCGATCGGCGTGGCGACCGACAGGCGGTGGCACAGGTCGGCGCGCCCCACCAGTGCGGTGGCCGCATCGTTGCGCATGACGATCACCTCGACCTCGCGGCCGTCTTCGGCCTCGCGCGTCGCGCTCACGCCCGACCACGCGTGCTCGCCCGGAGGAAACACACCGGTGTGGCCGAGTTCGTCGCGCCAGCAGGTGTCGAACAGTGGCACGAAATCGTCGAGCGGCACGCCATCGAAATCCGCCTGCGCATCGACCTCGACGTGGTCGACCGCCCCGACCTTCACCGCAAAGTCGTACTCGCCCAGGATGTGGTCGAGCATGATGAGGCTCATGTGGCGCGCGTGGTCCTGCATGTCCATCGGAATGGGCTTGGCGAAGCCGATCTCCAGCGCCACCCGGCCCCGATAGGGTTCATGCTTCACGAGGACTTCGGAGCTCGCCAGTTCGAAGTCGTTCACGCGCATGCCGAAACCGTCGCTCGAACGCTGGCGGAAAGCTTCCACCTCCACCTGCGGCAGCCTGGGGCTGCTTTGCACCAGCGCCATCAGGTCCTCGAAGTCGTCCACCGAACCGTGCGCCGTCAGCACGAGCTTGAACGCGGGCGGTTCGCCCGCCACCTCGGCCGACAGCCGAGGAAAGAAAGGCTCCAGCAGTTCGTTGAGCCCCTCCATCAGTTCGCGGGCAGGCAGGGCGCGAAGGCTCTCGAGTTGATCGCTCACTGCCTGCCAGAAGCCTGCGCAGGCCGCCGCGCGCGGGTCGGTGTCGTGGGTCGGCATCGCCAGGGTTCCTTCAGGGAGTCAGGTCAAGAATGTCCTGCAGGCGCTGCACAAGCAGGCTGCATTGCTCGCGTGTGCCGATGCTGATGCGCAGGTACTGTGCGATGCGCGGCAGCCTGAAATGCCGCACCAGCACCGCACGCTCGCGCAGCAGCGCCGCCAGCTCGGCCGCATCGCGCTGCGGATGGCGTACGAAGATGAAATTGGCCTGCGACGGCAGCACCTCGAAGCCCAGGTCTTCGAGCTGGAGGGCGAGGCCCTCGCGGGTGTCAACGACCTTGTCGCGGCTGCTGCGAAACCAGTCTTCGTCTTCCAGCGCGGCCACGGCACCGGCCGAGGCCAGGCGGTCGAGCGGGTACGAGTTGAAGCTGTCCTTCACGCGCACCAGCGCGTCGATCAGGTGCGCCTGGCCGCAGGCGAAGCCGACCCGCAGGCCGGCCAGCGAGCGGGACTTGGAAAGGGTCTGCACCACCAGCAGGTTCGGGTACTTGCCAATCAGCGGCAGCGCACTCTCGCCGCCGAAATCGACATACGCCTCATCGACCAGCACCACGCGATCGGTGCAGGCTTCGAGCAGTTGCTCGATGCGCGCGAGCGGCAGGCCGATGCCGCTCGGCGCATTCGGGTTCGCGATCACGACGCCCGCACAACCCTTGCGGGCGCGCGCCACGAGGGCGTCGACGTCGATGCGCAGGCCGTCGTCGACCGGCTGCAGCTCGCACGCGATGCCATAGAGTTGCGCATAGACCTTGTAGAAGCTGTAGCTCACATCGGGCATCAACAGCGGTTCGGCCTGCTGGAAGAATGCGAAGAAGGCGTGCGCGAGCACCTCGTCCGAGCCATTGCCCGCGAACACCTGATCGGCTTGCAGGCCGTGCCGCCGCGCCACTGCTTCGCGCAGCGCGAGCGAGGTGGGATCGGGATACAGCTCCAGGCCGTTCTCGGCCGCACGCCGGATGGCCTCGATGGCAAGCGGCGACGGCGGGTACGGGTTCTCGTTGGTGTTGAGCTTGACGAGATTCGCGATGCGCGGCTGCTCGCCGGGCACATAGGGTTCGAGCGCGCCGATGCGCGGGCTCCAGAAAGCCGGAACGGGTTTTGCCATTGGGGTTCTTTTTTGCTCAGCCCAGCAGGCGAGCCAATGTGAGCAAGGCCAGCAGCACCATCCACATCACGACCGAGCGCCAGACCAGGCCCACCACGCTGCGCAGATGGCCAGGCTCGGGCTCGCGCCCCGGCGTGCTGCCGCTGTCGACGCGACGGCCATCGGCCAGCGATTCACCGGCCTGTGCGCGGGGCAGCGGATCGGCAACCGGGATCGGGCTCAGCGAGCCGCCGCCCAGGCGCACGTTGACCGCACCCGATGTGGCCGCAAGGATCACGCCGTCGTTCTCGTTGGGAAAGCGCTGCGCGTCATTGCGCCAGCAATCGATCGCTTCCTCGAAGCTGCCGACCACCGCGAAGCCCAGCGCCGTGATGCGTGCGGGCAGCCAGTCGATCGCATGCCAGGCGCGATCCGCGGCCTCCTGCACCGAGACGCTCGACGGCTGCACTGCGGCGCCGTTCTTGTGCGCCCAGTAGCGCGAGACGAACTCGCTCATGCGATAGAACACCGCGCCCGCCGGTCCGAGGCCAATGGCCGCGACGATCGAGAACCACGCGAGCACGCCGAACACATGGCGATGCGCGGCGATCACCGAATGCTCGATGACGTGGCGCACGATCTCGCTGCGCGGCAGGTCGGCCGCGTCGACGCCCTGCCAGTGCGCGAGCAGCGAGCGCGCGAGCGGCTCGTCGCCTTCGTCGAGCGCATCGCGGATGTCGGTGAAATGGTGGCTGAACTGCCGGAAACCCAGCGTGACGTAGAGCACCGCGATGCTCCAGAGCACCGCGAAAGGCAACCCCAGCGTGAGCACGAGCAGCCAGTGCACGCCCAGCGCGCCCAGCGTGGGCACGAACACCGCGAGCCCCCAGGCGATCCATCCGTGATGCGGCTTGCCCGCGTCGAAGTTGCGGCTGGTCCAGCGTGTCCACGCCAGCACCGCGCCATACACGGGGTTGTGCGGGCCCAGAGGCCGCACCTGCTCGATCAGCAGCGCGCACAGGATGGCAAAAAAGCTCATCCTTCGATGATAGCGAGGGCGCCTGGAGATTCAGGCGGGATTCAGGCGCTCAGGAAACGGTAAAGATTGCGCAGCATGCCGGCGGTCGCGCCCCAGACGAAGCGCTCGTCGGCGCCGTCCTGGTAGGGCATCGAATACCACTGGCGCCGGGTGCCATCGGGCGCGGGCACGGTGTGGTGGCGGTGGTTGGCGGGGTCCATCAGCCACGCGAGCGGCACCTCGAAAGCCTCTGCCACTTCGTAGGGATTGATGGTGAGCTCGAAGTCGGGTTGCACCAGCGCGACCACGGGCGTCACGATGAACGAGGTCACCGTCGTGTAAGTCGGCAGGTTGCCGAGCACTTCGATGTATTGCGCAGAAAGGCCAACCTCTTCCCAGGCCTCGCGCAACGCGGCGGCCGCGATGTTGGCGTCCTCCGGATCGACACGGCCACCGGGAAACGCAACCTGCCCCGAGTGGGTCGACAGGTTCGAGGTGCGCTCTGTCAGCAGCACGGCCGCGCCCTGCGGTCGCTGCACGATCGGCACCAGCACCGCGGCCTGCGCGGGAATGCGATCTGTCATTCGCGGTTCGTGGCGCAGTTCGGGTGTCCAGGCGGGCGGCGTGGCGAAACGCGTCCGCAGTGCCTGCGCAGTCAGTTGCGCAGGCGGCACTGCCGGCAATCCCTCGGGTCCGGCCACGAAAGGCACCTGGCGCGGGTCGAACTGCAGCAGTGCGGGCGGCACCACGGCATTGACGGGTTCGACGGAGGTGGCCTGCAGGGGGGCGGATGAGTTGGTCAAGAGATGAAAGGTACCGGAGCCGGATGGAAGAAGTAGAGCGGAAAAATGGAAAGTTGTCTTTGAGCGGGAGCAACAATGCAAAAAGCCGCCAGAGCGGCGGCTTTCTTGCACGAAGGCGAACTGCTTACTTGGCAGCAGCCGTCGACTTGCTCGGCAGCTTTTCCTTGATACGTGCCGAACGGCCGCTGCGGTCGCGCAGGTAGTACAGCTTGGCGCGGCGCACATCGCCGCGGCGCTTGACTTCGATGCCGGCGATCAGCGGGCTGTAGGTCTGGAACGTACGCTCCACGCCTTCGCCGCTGGAGATCTTGCGCACGGTGAAGCCGCTGTTGAGGCCACGGTTGCGCTTGGCGATCACGACGCCTTCGTAGGCCTGCACACGCTTGCGGGTGCCTTCGACGACGTTCACGCTGACGATGACCGTGTCGCCGGGCATGAAGTCGGGGATGGTCTTGCCGAGACGGGCGATTTCTTCCTGCTCGAGGGTCTGGATGAGGTTCATGATTTCCTGATGTTCGATCGTGCCGGGCTACACAAAAGGCGCCTTGGACTTTCGCGGCACAACCGCAAGAAGGCCGGGCGCGGCCGGGCAGAGGATCGGGGAACCGAAGATTATAGCTTTTTTTTCAGCGCGGCCTCATCGGCCTTGCCAAGACGCCCCGCCGCCCGGGCCGCATCGATCAGTTCGGGGCGCCGCGCAGCCGTGATGGCCAGTCGCTGGTCGCGCCGCCAGCGCTCGATCTGGGCATGATGGCCCGAGAGCAGCGGCGCCGGCACGCCCTGCCCGTTCCACTGCTCGGGCCGCGTGTAGTGCGGGCAGTCGAGCAGGCCGTCGAGCGCCGGATTGAAGCTGTCCTGCACGTGGCTGGCCTCGTCGCCGAGCACCCCGGGCTGCAACCGCGCGACGGCATCCAGCAGCGCCATGGCGGCGATCTCGCCGCCCGAAAGCACGAAGTCGCCAAGGCTGACCTGATGGGTGACGCGTGCGTCGATGAAGCGCTGGTCGATGCCTTCGTAGCGCCCGCAGATCAGTACCGCCCCCTCGCTTGCCGACCAGCGCTCGACCGATTCATGGCGCAATGCCTCGCCGATGGGCGAGAACAACACCACGGGAGCTTCCGCGCCGCGCGCCGCCAGCGCCGCATCGAGGCAGGCCGCAAGCGGCTCGGCCATCATCACCATGCCGGGGCCGCCGCCGAAGGGGCGGTCGTCCACGCGCTTGTAGTTGCCCTGCGCGAAGTCGCGCGGATTCCACAGAACGACTTCGACCTGCTTCGACTCGTAGGCACGGCGCGTCACGCCGCTGGCCATGAAGGGAGCAAACAGTTCGGGGAAGAGCGTGAGGACGTCGAAGCGCATGCGCGCAGGCCTCGAATCAGAAATCGGGTTGCCAGTCGACCGTGATGAGCCGGCCGGCCAAGTCGACCTTGTCGACGAAGACCGAGACGAAAGGCACCATCCGTTCGATGGCCTTGCCGTCTTCTTCGGCGGCCAGCACCAGCGTGGTCTGCGGACCGGTGGCGAGCAGTTCGCGCACCGCGCCAAGCACGACGCCTTCGCGATTGACCACCGACAGGCCGATCAGGTCTACCCAGTAGTACTCGTCGTCGCCCGCCGTTGGAAAGCTCGAACGCGGCACGAACACGCGCGCACCGCGCAGCGCCTCGGCTGCGTTGCGGTCTGGCACATCGTCGGACGTGGCGACGATGCAGTCGGAATGTTCTTTGGCTTCGCGGATCGCGAGCCGGAAAGCGGCGTTCGCAGCAGCTCCGGGAGCTTGCAGGAACCAGCGCTTGGAAGAAAAAAGCGCCTCGGGCTGGGCGCTGTGGGGCAGGACCTTGAACCAGCCCTTGATGCCCCATGCATCGGCGATGCGCCCTACTTCAATCGCATCCGCCGGCAATTCGGCGGTTTCGAGTGCGGGCAGCATCGCCGTGCGGGACGGCGGCTTAGGCCGCCGCCTTGGGAGCCGCGGCAGCGGCTTGCTTGATCAGGCGCAGAACGGTGGGCGAAGCTTGTGCGCCAACGCTCTTCCAGTACGCCAGGCGGTCCTGGGCGATACGGATGCTTTCTTCGTTTTCCTTGGCGGTCGGGTTGTAGAAACCCAGGCGCTCGATGAAACGGCCATCGCGGCGAACGCGCTTGTCCGACACGACGATGTTGAAGAACGGACGGCCTTTGGAGCCGCCGCGGGAGAGTCGAATGACGACCATGATTTATCCTTGGGTGGTCAGCGGGCCTTGTGGATGAAGAAAAGGCCCGCTCACAATGTTCTTCCAGCGTCGAGACACGCGACATGGCCACCCGGCCAGCGACACGCTGAAAAGCCTGCGATTATAGCCCGTCCCGCGTTTTCTTCGAATTCCGGCCTTGCGCCACCCGCTTCCACACGCATGCCCCTCACCATCCGCCCCAGCCGCGAAGAAGACATCGCAGCCATCACCTCCATCTACGCCCATCACGTGCTGCACGGCACCGGCACCTTCGAAACGGAGCCGCCCTCCCCTGCCGACATGAGCGCCCGCCGTGCCGACGTGCTGGGCAAGAACCTGCCCTACCTCGTGGCTGAAGAAAATGGCGAAGTGTTGGGTTTTGCCTACTGCAACTGGTTCAAGCCGCGCCCGGCCTACCGTTTTTCGGCCGAAGACTCGATCTACATGTCGGAGTCAGCACGCGGCAAGGGTCTGGGCGCCAAGCTGCTCGCAGCGCTGTCGCAGGCCGCCGAAGCGGCCGGCGTGCGCAAGCTGATCGCGGTGATCGGCGACTCGGCCAATGCGGGCTCGGTCGGCGTGCACCGCAGCCAGGGTTTCACGCACGTGGGCGTGCTGAAAGACTGCGGCTGGAAGTTCGGCGAATGGCGCGACGTCGTATTGATGGAGAAAGTGCTTGGCGAGGGCAGCACAACCCGCCCCGAGTGACACCCGAATGAAAAACAAGACCACCGCCGCCTGGCTCTCTTTCCTCGGCGGCCCGCTGGGTCTGCACCGCTTCTACCTGCGCGGCATGGGCGACTGGCTCGGCTGGCTGCTGCCCATTCCCACGGCACTGGGCATCTACGGCATAGAGCGCGTGCGCATGTACGGCGTGGACGACGGGCTGAGCTGGGCGCTGATCCCGCTGCTGGGTTTCACCATCGCAGGCTGCGCGCTGACGGCCATCGTCTATGGCCTGATGACGCCCGAGAAATGGAACACCCGCTACAACGCCGGCGCCTCTGCCGACGCCGAACCTGGCCGCACGAACTGGTTCACCATCGGTGCAGTGGTGCTGGCCCTTTTCTTCGGCAGCACGATCCTGATGGCCAGCATCGTGTTCAGCTTCCAACGCTACTTCGAACACCAGATCGAAGAGGGCCGGAAAATCTCCCAGTAGCCGTCAGAACACCTGCAGGCTGATCCAGTAGGCGATTGCGGCGACGAACGCCGAAGCGGGGATCGTGAAGATCCACGCCCACACGATGTTGCCCGCCACGCCCCAGCGCACCGCGCTGGCGCGCTGTGCGGAACCCACGCCGACGATGGCGCCGGTGATCGTGTGCGTGGTCGACACCGGGATGCCCAGCGCCGTCGCCAGGAACAGCGTCAGCGCCCCGCCCGTCTCGGCGCAGAAGCCGCCGACCGGCTTGAGCTTGGTGATCTTCTGGCCCATCGTCTTCACGATGCGCCAGCCGCCGAACATGGTGCCCAGTGCGATCGCGGTATAGCAGCTCACGATGGTCCAGGTCGGCGGGTTCGCGTCCCCGGCGTTGGCATAGCCGGTAGCGATCAGCAGCATCCAGATGATGCCGATGGTCTTCTGCGCATCGTTGCCGCCGTGGCCCAGGCTGTAGGCGCCGGCCGAAACCAGCTGCAGCCGCCGGAACCAGCGGTCCACCCGCGAAGGCGTGGCACGCCGGAAGCCCCAGGCGACCAGCACCATCATCATCGAGCCCAGCACGAAGCCGAGCAGCGGCGAAACGAAGATGAAAGCGACTGTCTTCCAGATGCCCGCGGCGACCAGCCCGCTGGTGCCGGTCTTGGAGATCACCGCGCCCACGATGCCGCCGATCAGTGCGTGCGACGAGCTGCTCGGGATGCCGTAGTACCAGGTCACGAGGTTCCAGCTGATGGCGCCGACGAGCGCGCCGAACACCACGTGCACGTCGACCACTCCCGGCTGGGCAATGCCCTTGCCCACGGTGGCCGCCACGCTCAGGTGGAAGATGAAGATCGCGATCAGGTTGAAGAAGGCCGCGAACACCACGGCCTGCCCCGGCTTGAGCACCCCGGTGGACACCACCGTCGCGATCGAATTGGCGGCATCGTGGAACCCGTTCATGAAGTCGAACAGGATCGCGAGCACGACCAGCACTATCACCACCCAGAGGGCGACCTGAACCGTTGCCATCGGTCGCTACCCGCTCAGGAATTCTCGAGGACGATGCCCTCGATCACATTGGCCACGTCCTCGCACTTGTCGGTGATCGTTTCCAGCAGCTCGTAGATCGCCTTGAGCTTGATCACTTCGCGCACGTCGGGCTCCTCGCGGAACAACTTGCTCATGGCGCTGCGCATCACGCGGTCGGCGTCCGACTCGAGGCGGTCGATTTCCTCGCAGGTCTTCAGCGTGGCCTCGGCCACGGCCGGGTCGGCGATCTTGCCGAGGAACTTGACGGCGTCCTTCAGGCGGTCGCAGCACTTCACGCTCAGGGCCGTGAGGCGCACGATCTCTTCGGTCATGTGGCGCACGTCGTACAGCGCCATGGTCTCGGCGGAGTCCTGGATCAGGTCGGCCACGTCGTCCATCGTGTTGATGAGCTTGTGGATCTGCTCGCGGTCGATGGGTGTGATGAAGGTCTTGTGGATCAGCCGGTTGACGTCGTGCGTCACGCGGTCGGCGGCTCGCTCGGCGTTGTCGACGTCGCGGTTGTACTGCTCGCGCAGGTGCACGTCGTTGTAGTTGGCGACCAGTTGCTCGAACGCGCGCGCTGCCTCGACGATGCGCTCGGCGTGCTGGTTGAACATCTCAAAAAAATTCCCCTCGCGGGGCAGCAGCTTGCCGAACATGGCGCTCTCCTGGGATCTCGGGTCTCGCCCAGCCACAAACGTGTGACGGAGTCGTGAAAAACCGCGCAAGTGTAATGGGAGCCCGGAACCGGACCGCTGCGCCGGGGTTCCAGGCCCGTTGCCCGGTCAGTTCCGGATGCGTTCGATCACCTGGCCCGACACACGGGCCAGCGCAGCGCGCGGCACCTTGTCGGGCGCGATCTCGGCCAGCGGCTTCAGCACGAAGGCGCGGTCACGCATGCGGGGGTGCGGCAGGGTCAGCTCGGGCGTGTCCATCACCGAATTGCCGTGCATCAGCAGGTCGAGATCGAGCGTGCGCGGCGCGTTGGGAAAAGCCCGCTCGCGCCCGGCCTGCGTCTCGAGACGCTGCAGGGCGACGAGCAGCTGCTCGGCGTCGAGCCCGGTGCGCAAGGCCACCACGGCGTTGATGAAATCGGGGCCCGTGGCATCGACCGGCGCGCTGCGATAGAGCGACGAGCGGGCCGTCACCTGGGTTCGCTGCAATGCGCCCAGAGCATCCATGGCCGCCTTGACGGCCGCCTGGGCATCGCCGAGGTTGGCGCCGATGGCGACGAAAGCCTGCACGGTCGGATAGTCCTCCCGCACGCGGCCCGGAGACCGCGTGGGCGCTCGCCGAGCCGCGGGCGCGCCCTTGGCACCCGCGGGCCTGGCCCCTGCCGGCTTGCCCGTGGGGGCGCCGCTTTTCTTGCCGTCCTTCGGCTTGCCGGACGCGCTCATGCGCCTGCGGCGCTCTCGCCGCCTCCACCCGCGGAACGCGGCTTGCGGCGACGCCGGCGTTTGCGCGGCACGGCCTCGCCATCGGGCGGCACGGCGCCGGCTTCGACTTCGACCTCGTCCTCGGCGTCCGAATCGGCGTCCTGGCGCGCCACCGGCACGCTGCGCGGCTTCGGCGGCGGGGTTTCGCGCACCCGCACGCGCTGGCGCACTTTCTGCTCTTCGCGCACCTGCTCCAGCAGGTCCTGCCGGCGCACGTCGTCGGCGATGCTGAACTCCTGCCACCACTCGGCAATCGCCTCGCCGACTTCACCCACGTCGGCGCGCAGGCGCATGAAGTCGAAGGCGGCGCGGAAGCGCGCCTGCTCGACCAGGCTGTAGGGCGTGGAGCCGGTGCGCTTGTCGAAGCGCGGCTGCATCATCCAGATCTCGCGCATGTCGGCGGCCAGCTTGCCGCGGCCCGAGACATCGCCGATACGGGCGTTGAACACGTCGTCGATGGCGTCCTGCAACGCCGGGAACGGCGGTTGCGCGCGCTGGCCGTGCCGGCCCTCCTGGCGCTGCGCCCAGCCGTCGCGCACGTCGGCCCACAGCACGCAGGCCAGCAGGAAGCTGGGCGCCACGGGCTTGCCTTCGCCGACGCGGCGGTCGGTGTCCTGCAGGGCCGCCTTCACGAAGGGCTGGTCAGCGCGCTCGACCACCACGTCGAGCAGCGGGTAGATGCCACGGGCCAGGCCGAGCTTGTTCAGTTGCTCGACCGTCGCGACGGCGTGGCCGGTCTGCAGCAGCTTGAGCATCTCGTCGAACAGGCGGCTCTGCGGCACGTCGGCCAGCAGCCTGCTCGATTCGACCAGTGGAGCCGCCGTCTTGGCTTCCATCTTGAAGCCCAGCGCGGCGAGCTTGGCCGAGAAGCGGATGGCGCGAATGATGCGCACCGGGTCTTCGCGGTACCGCGTGGCCGGGTCGCCGATCATCCGCAGCGTGAGCTTCTGGGCGTCCTTGATGCCGTTGTGATAGTCGACCACGACCTGGTTGGCCGGGTCGTAGTACATCGCGTTGACGGTGAAGTCGCGGCGCGCCGCGTCTTCTTCCTGCGGACCCCAGACGTTGTCGCGCAGCACCCGGCCGCTGGCGTCCACGGCGTGTTTCATGCTCGCGAGCTCGCCCTTGCTGGTGCGCTCGTTGCCTGCAACCTGCTCGGCGGCGGCGTTGTCCATGTAGGCGCGGAAAGTCGAAACCTCGATCACCTCGTGCTCGCGCCCACGGCCGTACACCACGTGCACGATGCGAAAGCGCCGCCCGATGATGAAGGCGCGACGAAACAGCGACTTGACCTGCTCGGGCGTGGCGTTGGTTGCCACGTCGAAGTCTTTCGGTCGCAGCCCCAGCAGCAGGTCGCGCACCGCGCCGCCCACCACGTAGGCCTCGTAGCCGGCCTGCTGCAACGTGGTGACCACGTTCTTCGCGCGTTCGTCGACCAGGGCCGGATCGATCTTGTGAACCTCTGCCGGCACCTCCTGGCGCTTGCCGAAGCGGCTCTTGCCCTGTGCGCCGCCGGCGTTCTTGCCGAGCAGCTTGTCGATGAATTTCTTGATCATTGTTGGTTGGAAGCCTTGTTCGCTCTTTATTCGTTCTCGAGCATGGAGCGGATCAGCGGAATGGTGATCGCGCGTTGCGTCTGCAGGGCATAGCCGTCGAGCTGCGTGAGCAGCTCCATCAGGCTGCCGAGGTCGCGGCTGAAGCGGTGCAGCATGTAGTCGAGCACTTCGTCGGACAGCATCACGCCGCGCGCATCGGCGGCTTGGCGCAGCACCGCGCGGCGTTCGCTTTCGCTCAGCACCTGCAAGTGGAACACGTGGCCCCAGCCGAGGCGGGTGCGCAGGTCTTCGCGCAGCGGCAGGTCGGCCGGCGGCAGGGCGCCGGCGGCGACCACGCCGCGCTGCAGGGTCTGGGCGTTGACGAACCAGTTGAAGGCCGCGTGCTGCTGCACGGCGGTATAGAGGTGGACGTCGTCGAGCAGCACGGCGCCCCAGCGCTCGTCGAACTCGGGCGGCTCCAGCAGGCCGGCGTGCAGCCAGCCCACGCTGGCGCCCTGCTCGCGCAGTGCGACACGCACCGATTCGAGCAGATGGGTCTTGCCGCTGCCGCCTTCGCCCCACAAGTAGGTGGGCACCGGCGAGTGCAGCGCAGGGCTGCCGGCGCCGCCCACCCACACTTGCAGGTGCCGCAGCGCCGCCTCGTTGGGGCCGGCAAAAAAGGCCTCGAAGCTGGGGCCCGTCGCAATGCCGATATCGAGCGAGAGCTGTTTCATCCCGGGAAGTTCCATGGAGGGGGCCGCGAGGGCCCTTAAAATCGTGAGGAATTCTATCCGCCCGGCCAACATGGTTACCGGAGCCGCCTTCCGCTCCTACTCTCCGCATCCTTTCGCGTCCCTCCCGACCTCGACCACCCATGACCTCCTCCACGCCCACCCCGCTCAGCTACAAGGACGCCGGTGTCGACATCGATGCCGGCGACGCGCTGGTCGATCGCATCAAGCCGCTGGCCAAGAAAACCCTGCGCGAGGGCGTGCTGGCCGGCATCGGCGGCTTCGGCGCCCTGTTCGAGGTGCCCAAGCGCTACAAGGAGCCAGTGCTGGTGAGCGGCACCGACGGCGTGGGCACCAAGCTCAAGCTGGCTTTCGAATGGAACATGCACGACACGGTCGGCATCGACCTCGTGGCCATGAGCGTCAACGACGTGCTGGTGCAGGGCGCCGAGCCCCTGTTCTTCCTCGACTACTTCGCCTGCGGCAAGCTCGAAGTCGACACGGCCGCGGCCGTCATCGGCGGCATCGCGCGCGGCTGCGAGCTGTCGGGCTGCGCCCTCATCGGCGGCGAAACCGCTGAAATGCCCGGCATGTACCCGGCCGGCGAATACGACCTCGCGGGCTTCGCGGTCGGCGCGGTCGAGAAGTCGAAGATCCTCACGGGCCAGAACGTCAAGCCCGGCGACGTGGTGCTGGGCCTGGCCTCGGCCGGCGTGCATTCCAATGGTTTCAGCCTCGTGCGCAAGGTGATCGAGCGCGCCGGCACCGATCTGCCCGCCACGCTCGACGGCAAGCCCTTCCGCCAAGCCGTGATGGAACCCACCCACCTCTACGTGAAGCCGGTGCTCGAGGCGCTGGCCAAGCATCCGATCAAGGCGCTGGCCCACATCACCGGCGGCGGCCTGCTCGAGAACATCCCGCGCGTGCTGCCCGAAGGCACAGCCGCCCACCTCAAGAAGGGCAGCTGGCCGCAGACGGAGCTGTTCGCCTGGCTGCAGAAGGTGGCCGGCATCGACGACATCGAGATGAACCGCACCTTCAATAACGGCATCGGCATGGTCGTGGTGATCGATGCGGCAGAAGCCGCCGCCTGCGCGGCCACGCTGCGCGCCGCTGGCGAATCGGTGCACGAGATCGGCGTGATCGCCGCGCGCGGCGAAGGCGCCGCGGTGGTCGTCGGCTGAGCGGCGGCCGCACCTTCCACTTTTCCGAACAGAGCGCCTGACACCCCCGGATGGCCAAGAAGCCGCAACCCGTCACCACCGCCGTTCCGACGGTCCCCATCCACCGCGCCACGGCCTCGCGCGGCGTGACGATCGCAAGCTACCTGCTGATGCTGGGAACGCTGATGCTGGTGATGTGGGAGCACCTGCTGCCAGGATTGCTCTGCGTATGCATCGGCTTCCTGGCCACGCGGTGGTTCGCGCGGCTGCTGGCTGGCGACACGCGGCGCAATCCGGCCCCCAGCCAGCGCACCGACGGCTGGGCCCGCGTGCTGGCCGTCGTCGTCGTGCTGGTGGGGCCGATTGCGCTGATCACGCTGCTGCTGTCGCAGGCCCGCGAATACATCGTCGACGCGCCCGACCAGTACCGCGAGCTGCTCGACTACACGGCGCGCACGGTGCTCGAGCTGCGCTCCAAGCTGCCGGTCGAGATCGCGGTCTACCTGCCCGAGGGCGCCGCCGAAATCCAGCGCGTGATCGCCAACTACCTGCGCGCGCAGGCCGGTTCGCTCGCCGTGGCCGGGCGGGCCTGGCTGCACGGCATCCTGTTTTCGTACGTGGGCCTGATCGTGGGCAGCCTGGCCGCCGTGTCGCACGCGCCGCTGCGCCGGATGCCGCTGGCCGAGCAGCTGCACCAGCGCGTGCAGACCTTCGGCGAGGCCTTCGGCCAGATCGTGGCGGCCCAGTTCTGGATTGCGGCCTTCAACACGCTGCTGACCGCCATCTTCCTGCTGTTCGTCATGCCGCTGTGGGGCGCGCACCTGCCGTACACGCCGGCGCTCATCACCCTCACCTTCCTGGCCGGACTGGTGCCGATCGTGGGCAACCTGGTCTGCAACTCGGTGATCACGCTGGTGGGCCTCTCGGTGTCGCCGGTCACGGCGCTGGCCTGCCTGATCTTCCTGATCGTGATCCACAAGGCCGAGTACGTCATCAACGCCAAGGTGGTCGGCGCGCGCACGCAGATGAGCGTGTGGGAGCTGCTGGCCGTGATGTTCGTGGCCGAGGCGGTGTTCGGGCCGGCCGGGCTGGTGGCGGCGCCGCTGTACTACGCGTACCTGAAGAAAGAGCTGCAGGCGGCGGCGCTGGTCTGAAAAGACGGTACCCGGCGATGTCCTGATCTGATCGATTCTGGTCCGCTCCCGAACGGACCCTGGGCTGGCAACGCACAAGAATAGGCGCATCATTCATTCCGCCCTTGCGAGCCACCGCCATGAAAACCTGTCTGATTGTGATTGACGCCCAGGCGTCGTTTCGCCAGCGCCCCTACTGGGACGAACGCCAGGCCGCTCCCTACCTCGCCGCGCAGAACACGCTCATCGCAGGCTGCGCCGCTGCCGGCACGCCGATCGTGCGGGTCTTCCACGTCGACGAACCGGCCGACGCGAGCAATCCCTTCGCGGTCGAATCGGGCCACATCCGGCCCATAGAAGGCCTGGCTGATTTCGAGGCCGCGGCCACCTTCACCAAGCACCGCCACAGCGCGCTGGTCAACAGCGGACTGGACATCTGGCTCACGCAGAACGGCATCGGCCGGCTCATCGTGAGCGGCATCCGCACCGAGCAATGCTGCGAAACCACCACACGCCATGCCTCGGACCTGGGCTGGGAAGTCGACTACGTGACCGACGCCACCCTGACCTTCGACATGACCCAGCCCGACGGCCGGCCGCTGGCCGCCGCCGACATCAAGGCGCGCACCGCCACCGTGCTGCACGGCCGGTTCGCGACGGTCTGCAGCGTGGCGCAGGCGCTGGAACGCGCCGGCGCGGAGGCAAGCGCATGAGCCTGCGCGTGCTGATCCTGGCCTACGACGGCGTCGAAGCACTCGACTTTGCCGGTCCCTTCGAGGTGTTCACCACCGCCAGCCGCGTCAGCCAACGGATGCAGCCCGGCACGGCCGCGCCGTTCGAGGTGGCCCCGGTCGCACAGGCATCGCCCGTGCAGGCGCGCGCGGGCCTTCGCCTGCTGGCCGACCAAACGCTCGAAGGCAGCCCGAAAGCCGACGTATTGATCGTTCCCGGCGGCGTGGTCGATGTGCCGATGGCCAGCCCCGACACCTTGCGCTTGATCGCGAAAAGCGCAGCCGACGCGCAGCTCGTGGCATCGGTCTGCACCGGCGCCTTCCTGCTCGCGAAGAGCGGCGTGGCCACGCACCAAGCGGTCACCACGCACTGGGAAGACATCGCCGACCTGCGCGCGCAGTTTCCGCGACTCGATGTGCGCGAAGGCGTGCGCTGGGTCGACAGCGGCCGCATCGTCAGCTCGGCCGGCATCAGCGCGGGCATAGACATGAGCCTGCACCTGGTCGAACGCCTGGCCGGACGCGAACTGGCCGAGCGCACCGCGCGCCAGATGGACTACGCATGGACCCACAACAGCAGCAACAGCCCATCCGCGTAGTCTTCGCGCTCCTGCCCGGCAGCCTGGTGCTCGACTGGGCCGGGCCGGCCGAGGCCCTGCGCATCGCCAACCAGCGGCTGCGCGCAACGGGCCAGCCTGAGCGCTTCACGCTCGAGTTCGCGAGCCCCCGGCCCGATTCCCTCAGCTCGGTCGGCGTTGCGCTCACCGGGCTGGCGTCGCTGCCCACGCGGTGGGACGGCCCGGCCTGGGTGGTGCTGGTCGGCCTGCCCGGGAACAGCATCGCCATCGACAATCCCGAGGCGCAAGACCTGTTGCACTGGCTGCGCGGCCTGCGCTTCGAGCGCAGCCGGCTGGAGCTGGTGACGATCTGCGCCGGCGCGGTGCTTGCGGCGCATGCCGGCGCGCTCGCGGGCCGACGCGCCACCACACACCACCATCACCTGGACGAACTGCGCACGGTGGAGCCACGCTGCGACGTGGTGGCCAACCGCGTCTTCGTGATCGACCCGCCGCTCTACAGCAGCGCGGGCGTCACGACCGGCATCGACCTCGTGCTGCACCGCATCGGCGAGATTTGCGGCGAAGCCCTCGCGGCCCAGGTGGCGCAGACCATGGTGGTGGCGCTGCGGCGCGGCCCGAACGATCCGGAGCTGTCGCCCTTTCTCGCCTACCGCAACCATCTGCATGCCGCGCTGCACCGGGTGCAGGACGCGGTCAGCGAACAGCCTCAGGCCGAGTGGAGCGTGCCGCGCATGGCGGAGGTGGCGCACACCTCGGCGCGGCATCTCACGCGCCTGTTCGTCGAGCATGCGGGCGTGGCGCCGCTGGCGTACCTGCGCCGGCTGCGGCTGGCGGCCGCGCAACTGGCGCTGGCCTCGGGTGCGAACGTCACGCGAGCGGCGGAACTGTCGGGCTTCGGCTCCGATACGCAGTTGCGTCGCGCGTGGCACCAGTTCGGCTTGCCGGGTTCGCCGTCCGAGGCGAATACGCCGCTGAAAACCTGACGGGTGTTCGGGCTGCGCCCCGGGGCGCTCAGTGCCAGACGCCCGCAGGCGCGGGGCCGGTCACGCGCAGCAGCTTGTCGTCGCCGATCTCCAGCAGGCGGTTGGCCGCATAGCTGTTCTGCGAATCGGGCTCCAGCGCGGCGCTGACCAAGGGCGACAGCGGCTGCGCCAGCGACACATAGAAGCTGCCCGGCGGCATCACGGCACGCCCCATCCTTGGCCGCACGCGGAGGGCGCGGATCGCCTCGCCGTCCTCGATGGCGCCGCGCGCGTCCTGGCGCTGGCCGTCGCTCTGCGACAGGATCTCGTAGCGCTCGACCTGCCACGGCGCGGCGCTGTCGATGCGCTCGACGCGCACGCCCAGCATCTGCAGGCGCTGCACGGCCACCGTTTCACTGGCCGCCAGCAGATAGCCGCACGGGCGCGGGCGCGCATTGGCGACCTTCAGCGGCTCGGCCGCGCGCCACTCGACGTCGACCGCCTTTTCTTCCCCGCTCTTCTCGTCGAGAAAGTCCAGGCGCTGGCGCGTCGTCGTCTGCCAGGCCTCGACCACGAGGTCTCCGTGGCAGGCGTCGGCCTTGGCGCGCTGGCCGGCCTGCGCGGTGAGCTGCATCAGCGCCGGGCCCTGGCGCGCCGCCGTCTCGATGACGGTGGTGGCGGCCAGCACCTGCGTGTACACGCGACGGGCGAAATGCGCGCGGCCCAGCCCCACGCCCCGCACTTCCAGCAGCAGGCTCACGGCCTGATGCAGGCCGCTCACATTGCGGCCGGTGTCGGGCTGCACACCGCCCATCGAGACGGTGCGGTCGGCGCTCTTGCCGCCAGAAGTGGTGTGGTACTTGAAGCCCTGCAGCCCCGCCTGCGTGAACGCAGCCTGGACGGCGTCGATGTAGTCGCGCTGCGCGCTCGCGGCAATGGCGGCGTCGAGGTTGCCCACGGTGGCGGGCTGCAGCAGGCCGTCGTACTTCATGACCGCGCCGAACTTGTCGATCCAGCGGCCGCCGACGGTGAACTCGTGCAGGTCGAGCACCACCTGCGGCCGAAAGCGCAGGGTGGCGGCCGCGATCGAGCGGGCCTCGGGCGTACGCAGCAACAGGTGGTCGCGGTTCACGTCGATGCCGTTGGCGGTGACGCGGGTGAAGTGCTCCGCGCCGTCAGGGTTGCCGCGCGGCAGCAGCACGAGGTTCACCTTCTGCAGCAGCGCCGCGCCCGGCCCGCTGGCGAACTGCTGCGCCAGGGCCAGCACCGCTTCGCCGCCGGCTGGCTCGTTGCCGTGTTGCTGGCCGATCACCATGACGGTGGGCCGCGCAGGATCGACGCGGCCCTGGTCGGCAAGCAGCACCAGCGGCATCTCGCGCCCCTGTTGCGACACGCCCAGGCGTTCGACGCGCACGTTCGGCGACTGGCGCGCCAGGTCATCGAGAAAGGCCAGCATCTCGGCGTGCGAAGCGAAATCGGTGCGGCCGGCGCGAAAGCCCGGCGTGGCGTAGCTCACGGGCGGATCGGGAAAGCGCGCCGCGATGGCCGGCGGTTCGACCCACACCTTGGCAGGATCGAACTGGGCACAGGCCGATGCGGCCGACAGCAAGGTCAGGCCAAGGATGCACAGGAAACGGAAGGCAGGGGTGCGGCGCATGGCGCGCATTTTCCTCTCGCCCAGGCTGCCGCAGCTTCGGCAGGCGCTCAGTTCAGGGTGCACGCCCGCGCACGTGCCAGCAGGAGCGCCCGTTCGCGCGTGTTGCGGGTGAGCGAAGCCGCGCGATCGAATTCCTTGCGCGCCTCGTCGCGGCGGCCGAGCTTGAAGAGCAGGTCGCCGCGCACGGTCGGCAGCAGGTGGTAGCCCTGCAGTGCCGGCTCGCCCGTGAGCGCGTCCACAACCTCCAGCCCCGCGGCCGGCCCGAACGCCATCGACAGCGCCACCGCACGGTTGAGTTCGACGATGGGCGACGGCGTGAGCTCGGCCAGCGCGTCGTAGAGCGCGGCGATGCGGCCCCAGTCGGTCTCGTCGGCGGTGCGCGCGCGGCCGTGGCAGGCGGCGATGGCCGCCTGCAGCGCATAGGGGCCGAGCGCGCCGCCGAGCGACTCGGCGCGCGTGAGCGCCGCGAGGCCGCGGCGGATCAGCATCTGGTCCCAGCGCGCCCGGTTCTGTTCGAGCAG
>Ga0182007_10000299_pt1 | contig 32151 bp, 30 predicted proteins | sample Sormic07211113_1_FD_123023 | JGI IMG/M metagenome (GOLD analysis project Ga0182007, IMG submission 123023) | Rhizosphere microbial communities from Sorghum bicolor, Mead, Nebraska, USA - 072115-113_1 MetaG | ecosystem: Host-associated > Plants > Roots > Rhizosphere | place: USA: Nebraska...
CGCCGGGCATCATCAGGTCGAGCACGATCAGGTCGACCGTGTCGCGCAACAGGATGCGGTTGAGCGCCTTGCCGTCCTCGGCCACGATCACTTCGAAACCTTCTTGCGTCAGGTAGCGGCGCAGGAGGTCGCGGATGCGGGCGTCGTCGTCGACGATCACGATCTTGTCGGTGCGAGCGGGAACTTGAGTCATTTCTACAACGATGAATTTGTAACAGGGCCGATTCTGAAGGCGTTAAGGCTCCGTTGAGCCGGATTTACTTATGGTTTGACACTAAGTTACAAAACTTGCGGACGCTCGCGGTCTGGTCATCCGACGTTAGCGGGGAGGTGGCAAAGTCCCATTTCCTGATGACTTGTGCTCAATGAGACGTCCATTTTTCGCCCTGCCGTTCATCCTCGTTTTCGCCTGCGGTTCGTCGCTGGCGATGTCCGGCGATTTCTTCAGGGTGGGCGAAGTGCGCCGCAGCGAAGTCCGGGACGCGGTGGCGGCCCATCGTGCCGCGCAGCGCGAGGAGGTCCGCCGCGAACAGGCGGCCGCGGGCAGGCGCCTGACCGCCGCCGAACTGTTCGAGCTGCGGCAGCAGGTTCGCGGCCAATGGACCCCGCCCGCGACGGGTGCTTTGCTCAATTCGGCAGAATCGCAGCCGGCCGAGCGGATCGTGCCGGTGCCGCCGCCCGCGGCCCGCCCGTCCTTGACCGCACCGCGCAGCCAGCGCCGCTGACGCGCGAGCCTGCGGGCGCAGGCTTGTCTTTCATACCAACTCAGGGGAGTACTTCGTCTTGAAGAAAACAATCAAATTGCTCGCGGCGTGCGCCGCCCTGGCCGCCGCCGGCACCGCACTGGCCCAGAACGCTGCGCCGGTACCGCAGAACGTGCTGCAGCTGGCGGCTTCCGGCACGGTCGAAGTGCAGCAGGACATGCTGAGCATGACGCTCGTGACCACCCGCGACGCCCCTGACGCGGCCGCCGTGCAGACGCAGCTGAAGGCCGCGCTCGACGCGGCCCTGGCCGAAGCAAAGAAGAATGCCCAGGCGGGCCAGCTCGAAGTGCGCACCGGCAACTTCAGCCTGTCGCCGCGCTATTCCAAGGACGGCAAGATCAACGGTTGGCAGGGCTCGACCGAGCTGGTGCTCGAGGGACGCGACTTCCCGCGCATCACCCAGGCGGCCGGCCGCATCACGACGCTCAGCGTGGGCAACGTGGGCTTCGGCTTGAGCCGCGAGCAGCGCGCCAAGACCGAAACCGAGGCGCAGAACATCGCCATCGAGAACTTCAAGCAGAAGGCCGGCGAGCTGGCCAAGGGCTTCGGCTTCAGCGGCTACACGCTGCGCGAGGTATCGGTGAACGCGAACGACGGTGGCCCGATCCGCCCGCGCATGATGGCGGTGCAGGCCAAGTCGTTCTCGTCCGACTCGACGGTCCCGGTCGAAGCCGGCAAGACCAGCGTCGTGGTGAGCGTGTCGGGCTCGGTGCAGCTCAAGTAAGGGGCGCGCGTACCGGCAGGCTACCCTTTATTGGGCAGTCCAGCCGCCGTCCATGGCCCAGGCGACGCCTCGGACCTGATCGGCCGCCGGCGAGCACAGGAAGACCGCCAGGCCGCCCAACTGCTCGACGGTGGTGAACTGCAGCGATGGCTGCTTTTCGCCCAGCAGCTCGTTCTGCGCCTGCGCCGCCGTGATGCCTTCGCGCGCCGCGCGGTCGTCGATCTGCTTTTGCACCAGCTGGGTCAGCACCCAGCCGGGGCAGATTGCATTGGCAGTGACGCCGGTGGTCGCGGTTTCGAGCGCGACCGACTTGGTCAGGCCGACGATGCCGTGCTTGGCGGCGACATAGGCCGATTTCTGCGCGGATGCCACGAGGCCATGGGCCGACGCGATATTGATGACGCGGCCCCAGTTGGCTTCGCGCATCGCGGGAATCGCCAGCCGCGTCGTATGGAATGCGCTGGTGAGATTGATGGCGATGATCGCATCCCAGCGTTCGGTGGGAAAGTCTTCGACCTTGGCCACATGCTGGATGCCGGCGTTGTTCACGAGGATGTCGACGCGGCCGAACTTCGACGCGGCGAACTTCATCATGTCTTCGATCTGGTCGGGTTTGCTCATGTCGGCGCCGTGGTACTCGGCGCGCACGCCGAGCGCCTCGATCTGGGCCTTGGGGGCTTCGGCATCGCCGAAGCCGTTGAGCACGATGTGTGCGCCCTGCTGGGCGAGAGCCTTGGCGATGGCGAGGCCAATGCCACTGGTGGACCCCGTGACAAGCGCGGTTTTGCCTTTGAGCATGAAGATCAATCTCCGGATGAATTAGGATGCGACGAGACAATTATCCGCACCAGGACGACTTCGTTTTCATGACAGAACCGACGCTTCATTACGTGGCGTGCGATGACGCCCAAGGCGGCCATCGCATGGCCTATTGGCAATGGGGCGACGCGCGCAGTGCGCATGTCGTGATCTGCGTGCACGGGCTGACCCGGCAGGGCCGCGATTTCGACCTGTTGGCTCAGGCCATCGTGGCGCGCGCTGCCGGCGATGTGCGCGTGGTCTGCCCCGACGTGGTGGGCCGTGGGCGCAGCGACTGGCTGCGCGACCCCGCTTTCTATCAGGTGCCGGTGTATGCGGCCGACATGGTCGCGTTGATCGCGCAGCTCCATCGCGAGCAGGCCATCGGCACGCTCGACTACCTCGGCACCAGCATGGGCGGGCTGATCGGCTTCGTGCTCGCGGGCCACAAGGAACTGCCGCTGGCGCGGCCCATCCGCCGCTTCATCGCGAACGATGTCGGTCCGACGATCGAGCCGGCCGCAGTGCAGCGCATCGGCGCCTACGTAGGGAAGAACGGTTCCTACGCGAGCGTGCAGGCGGCGGCCGATGCCATGTGGACGTTGTCGACCAGCTTCGGGCCGCACACGCCCGCGCAGTGGCTGGCGCTGTCGCAGCACATGGTGGTGCCCGCGTCGCAGCGCACTGCCGATGGTTCGGCCAAGGCCGAGGCTGGCGGCGACGAGGGGGCCTGGCTGCTTCACTACGACCCCGCCATCGGCGTGGCGCTGCGCGCCATCACGCCCGAGGCCGCGGCGCAGGGCGGCGCGATCATGTGGAGCCTGTACGACGCCATCGAGGCGCGCACGCTCGTCACGCGGGGCGCCGAATCGGATCTGTTGTCGCGCGAAACCGCACTGGCCATGACACAGCGCGGCCCGCACGCCACGCTGGTCGAGTTCGAAGGCGTGGGCCACGCGCCGACCTTTGTCGATCCCCTGCAGATCGCCGCTGTCACCAACTTCCTGTTCGATTGATTGATTGAAGCGTGAAGCGCGATTCCTCGAGTCTCCAGACGGCACCCATGTCCGACGCGGCCATGGTCGACTATCCGTTGTCCGCGGCAACGGCCGACCGTACGCCGGTGATGGAAAACATGCTGGCGCGCGCGCGTGCGTTCGCCGAACCGCTGATCGCCGACGAGAAGCTCGACACGGGCGAGAACTCGCTCGCGCATGCCGACGCGGTTGCCGCCATCGTCGCGAAGATGGGTGGCTCCGAGGCCATGCAGGCGGCGAGCTATCTGGTTTATTCGTGTCAGCACCTGAATCGCCCGCAGGAGGTGATCGCCAAGGTGTTCGGCGACAACTTTGCAGCGCTCGCCGTCGAGACGACCAAGCTGGTGCGTGTGCAGGAGCAGGCCCGCTCCGCGTCGCAGGGGCATCACGTCGAAGGCGCGGGCGCGCAGACCGAGAACGTGCGCAAGATGCTGCTTGCGTTCTCGCGCGACCTTCGCGTGGTGATGCTGCGGCTGGCTTCGCGCCTGCAGACGCTGCGGCATGCGGCCGCAAGCAAGCAGCCTGCGCCCGAGAGCGTGGCTCGCGAGTCGTTGCAGGTGTTCGCGCCACTGGCCAACCGGCTGGGTATCTGGCAGGTGAAGTGGGAGATCGAGGACCTCTCGTTCCGTTTCCTCGAGCCCGAAACCTACAAGCTGATCGCGCGCCTGCTCGACGAAAAGCGCATCGAGCGCGAGGGGCACATCGAGCAACTGCGCTCGCAGCTCGAGCACGAACTGCAGGCCGAAGGCGTCAAGGCCACTGTGCAGGGGCGCCCCAAGAACATCTACAGCATCGTCAAGAAGATGCGCGGCAAGTCGCTCGACTTCGAGCAGGTCTTCGACATCCTCGCACTGCGCGTGGTGGTGCCCGACGTCAAGGATTGCTACGCGGCGCTGGCGTGGGTGCATTCGCACTTCCAGCCGATCGACGAGGAGTTCGACGACTACATCGCGCGGCCCAAGCCCAACGGCTATCAGTCGCTGCACACGGTGGTGCGCGAGCTGGTGGATGGCAAGGCGGGCAAGCCGATCGAGATCCAGATCCGCACCGAAGAAATGCATGACCACGCCGAGCATGGCGTGGCGGCGCACTGGGCCTACAAGGAAGCGGGCCACAAGGGCTACGCGGGCGTATGGGCGAGTGGCGAGTACGACGCGAAGATCGCGGTGCTGCGGCAACTGCTGGCATGGGAGCGCGATCTGTCGGGCGGCCTGCAGGGTCAGGGTCTGTTCGACGACCGCATCTATGTGCTGACGCCCGATGCCGCCATCGTCGAGTTGCCGCAGGGCGCGACGCCGGTCGACTTTGCCTACACCGTGCACACCACGCTGGGCCATCGCTGCCGCGGAGCGCGCGTCGATGGTGCGATGGTGCCGTTGAACACGCCGCTGTCGAACGGGCAGACGGTCGAGATCATCGCGGCCAAGGAGGGCGGTCCGTCGCGCGACTGGCTCAATGCTGAACTGGGCTATCTGGCCAGCCATCGTGCGCGCGCGAAGGTGCGCGCATGGTTCAACGCACAGATCACGCACGAGACCGTGGCGCGCGGACGCGAAGCGGTCGAGAAGCTGCTGCAGCGCGAAGGCAAGACAGCAGTGCGGCTCGAAGACCTGGCGTCGCAGCTCGGCTTCAAGTCGGCGGACCACCTGTTCGAAGTGGTGGGCAAGGACGAGTTCTCGCTGCGCAACATCGAGACGCTGCTGCGTCCGCCCGAGCCCGCACCGGGGCCGGATGACGGCGTGCTTATCAAGAAAGCGCGCGGCAGCGAAAAATCGGGCAAGGGCGGCGTGCTGGTGGTGGGCGTGTCTTCGCTGATGACGCAGCTCGCCAAGTGCTGCAAGCCCGCGCCTCCCGATGCCATTCGCGGCTTCGTCACGCGAGGCCATGGCGTCAGCGTGCACCGCGGCGATTGCAGCAACTTCCGCACGATGGCAGCGAAGGATGGCGAGCGCGTTATCGATGTGGAGTGGGGCGTTGCGAAGAAGGGTGCCGATGCGCCTGTGTATGCGGTGGACGTGGCCGTCGAGGCGGCCGACCGCCAAGGGTTGCTGCGCGATATCTCCGACGTGTTTGCGCGCGAGAAGATGAACGTGATCGGCGTGCAGACGCAGTCGATCAAGGGCACGGCGTGGATGACGTTCACTGTGGAAATCGCAGATGCCGCGCGGCTCACGCAGGTCCTTGGGCTGGTCACTGCAGTTATTGGTGTGCGATCTGCACGTCGCCGCTGAAAAGCGCGTTTTCTCCTGCTACAATAGCTGCTTCTCGGACACATCCTTAGGCGCGTAGCTCAGCTGGTTAGAGCACCACCTTGACATGGTGGGGGTCGTTGGTTCGAGTCCAATCGCGCCTACCAATTTCTGTTTCAACCCCGGCCAACCACCGGACCCGTTGAACAGAGCATGCACCGGGTTCCCCGGTGCACATATCGTCCCATTTGCGGTGATGCGGAAAAAGCCCTCGACCATGTTGTTGTGCTACCTTGGCCTCTCTGCATCCTCATTCCATTTTTCTTGACAAGCGATCCGATGAATACGCGATCAACGCTGGTTGATCGGGCTCATGCCGACAGGCGCCTTGCGGCGCTGTTGAAGCAGGCTCCCATCGAGTTTGCGCGTGCTGTCTACGGCATCAACGACCACGCGGGTGGACGTACCGACACGATGGCGGCGCGCGAAGTGGCGCGTGCCCAACGCCAGGGCATGCCCTTGACCGAAGAGCGCGCCGAACAGCGCGCTCGTGCCTACCTGCCAACCGTGGGGCAGGAGCACTGTCCGCGCTGCTGGGTGGTCTACGGCCAAAAAACACCGCTGCGTTTTCGAGAGGCCGACGAAGAGCGGCCCGAGTCGGCCGCCTGCCATGCGTGCGGCGCGGAGTACGCGACATCGTCGGATTGAGGAAGGCGGCGAGCCCGGTCAGGGTAAACCTTGTCGCGGCGCAGCAAAACCGCTCCCTAGAATCATCCGATGACATGGGCGTCCATGTGAAGGAGTCCGCAGTGCAGAGCAAGAAGTCCGGGGTCAAGCCGGTACAGCGTGTGATCAAGAAGTACCCCAACCGAAGGCTCTACGACACCGAGACATCCACGTACATCACGCTGACCGAGGTGAAGCAGTTGGTCATCCAGAACGCCCAGTTCGTGGTGCGCGATGCCAAGACGGGCGACGACCTCACTCGCAGCATCCTGCTGCAGATCATTCTCGAAGAAGAAGCGGGCGGCGCGCCGATGTTCACCGAGCAGGTCCTGGCCAACATCATCCGGTTCTATGGACAGGCTATGCAGGGCTACATGGGGCCGTATCTCGAGAAGAACATCCAGGCCATGACCGAGGTGCAGGCACAGTTGGCCGAGAAGGCCGAGGGGCTGACGCCGGAAATGTGGTCGCGCTTCATGACCATGCAGTCTCCGATGCTGCAGGGGCTGATGGGCAATTACGTCGAGCAATCGAAGAACGTTTTCCTGCAGATGCAGGAGCAGATGCAAAAAAACACCGAACAGGTACTGGGGGCCTTTGGCATCAAGCGCCCTTGAATGCCCAGCCGTCACCGATAGCTGGGACAATAGAGGCATATGAGCGAAGTTGCCTCCCCCGAACGTACGGCCACGCCGGCCGCCCCCAAGGTCGGATTCGTGAGCCTGGGCTGTCCCAAGGCCCTTACCGATTCCGAACTGATCCTGACCCAGCTGAGTGCCGAGGGTTATCAAACCGCCAAGACTTTCGAAGGCGCCGATCTAGTGATCGTCAACACCTGCGGCTTCATCGACGATGCCGTGAAGGAGAGCCTCGACACCATCGGTGAGGCTTTGGCCGAGAACGGCCGTGTGATCGTTACTGGCTGCCTGGGCGCCAAGACTGGCGACCAGGGGGGCAACCTGGTGCGCCAGATGCACCCGAGCGTGCTGGCCGTGACCGGTCCGCATGCCACGCAGGAGGTGATGGACGCGGTGCATGCGAACCTGCCGAAGCCGCACGATCCGTTTATCGACCTGGTGCCGAACACCTTCGGCGTTGCCGGCCTCAAGCTGACGCCGCGCCACTACGCCTACCTGAAAATCAGCGAAGGCTGCAACCACCGCTGCACCTTCTGCATCATTCCCTCGATGCGCGGCGACCTCGTGTCGCGGCCGGTCGGAGATGTTCTGAGCGAGGCGAAGGCCCTGTTCGAAGGCGGCGTGAAAGAACTGCTGGTGATCAGCCAGGACACTTCGGCCTATGGCGTCGACGTGAAGTACCGCACCGGGTTCTGGGATGGCAAGCCGGTCAAGACCCGCATGCTCGAACTGGTGCGCACGCTGGGTGAAATCGCCGAGCCCTACGGCGCATGGGTCCGTTTGCACTACGTGTACCCGTATCCGAGCGTCGACGAAGTCATTCCGCTCATGGCCAGCGGCCAGGTGCTGCCGTACCTCGACGTGCCGTTGCAGCACAGCCATCCCGATGTGCTGAAGCGCATGAAGCGCCCGGCCAGTGGCGAGAAGAATCTGGAGCGGCTGGCGCGCTGGCGCGAGGTGTGCCCGGAGCTTGTGATCCGCAGCACCTTCATCGCCGGCTTTCCTGGCGAGACGGAGCGGGAGTTCGAGCATCTGCTCGACTTCATCCGGGAAGCCGAGATCGATCGTGCTGGTTGCTTTGCCTACAGCCCGGTCGAGGGCGCGACCGCCAATGACATTCCCGGCATGCTGCCCGAGCCGGAGCGTGAAGCGCGTCGCGCCCGCTTCATGGAGGTGGCGGAGATCGTATCGATCGCCAAGCTGCAGAAGCGTGTTGGCTCGACGATGCAGGTGCTGGTTGATTCGGCGCCGGGCATGGGCCGCAAGGGTGGAGTGGGGCGCACGTACGCCGATGCGCCGGAGATCGACGGCACGGTTCGCCTGCTGCCGCCCGAGAAGATCAGCAAGACGCTGAAGGTGGGTGAGTTCACTCGCGCCCGCATCGTGGGCGCCGAGGGCCATGACTTGATCGCGCTGCCCGTTTGATGCTTCAGATTCAAGCGGAAAAGAAAAAAGCCACCGGAGGCCGGTGGCTTGAATCGAATGACCTGGTAAGGGTCTTGTTGAATCTGGTGCCCAGAAGAGGACTCGAACCTCCACGATGTTACTCGCTAGTACCTGAAACTAGTGCGTCTACCAATTCCGCCATCTGGGCTTGTTTTTGCTTTTCAGCAAAGATTGCGATTATACATATTTTTGCGAAGCAACTTTGCTGCGCCGGCTGCTCGATGCAAATTCAAGCAGCCATGAAAAAAGCCACCGGAGGCCGGTGGCTTGAATCGAATGACCTGGTAAAGGTCTGTTTAAACTTGGTGCCCAGAAGAGGACTCGAACCTCCACGATGTTACTCGCTAGTACCTGAAACTAGTGCGTCTACCAATTCCGCCATCTGGGCCCACAGAACTGCCGAAGCAGTTCTGTTTTGAATTTCAGGAAAGAAGGAGATCATATCAAAAATAATGTCACTTCCAGCGGCTTGCTGGATGAATTCGAAGGAACCGTTCAAGGGCATCGTGACGGGCATGGCTTCGTTCAGCGCGATGACGGCGAGGCAGACATCTACCTGCCCCCGAACGAGATGCGCGCGGTGCTGCACAAGGACCGCGTCAAGGCGCGCGTTGTGCGCCAGGACCGCCGCGGCCGTCCCGAGGGGCGCGTGGTGGAGATCGTCGAGCGTCCCGAGCAGCCCATCATCGGCCGCCTGCTGCACGAAGGCGGCATCTGGCTTGTTGCGCCGGAAGACAAGCGCTACGGACAGGACGTCCTGATTCCCAAGGGCGCCACCGGTCCCGCAAAGGTGGGGCAGGTGGTGGTCGTGCAACTCACCGAGCCGCCGGCGTTGTTCGGCCAGCCGGTGGGCCGCGTGAAGGAAGTGCTGGGCGAGATCGACGACCCCGGCATGGAGATCGAGATCGCCGTGCGCAAGTACGGCGTGCCGCATGAATTTTCCGCAGAGTGCCTGGCCGAGGCCAAGGCGCTGCCAGAGAGGGTTCGTCCCGCCGACAAGAAGGGGCGCGTGGACCTCACCGACATTCCGCTCGTCACCATCGACGGTGAAGACGCGCGCGACTTCGACGACGCCGTGTACTGCGAGCCTGCGAAGGTGGGCCGTGGCAAGGGCTGGCGCTTGCTGGTTGCGATCGCCGACGTCAGCGCCTACGTGCAGACGGGTTCGGGCATCGACATCGACGCCTACGACCGCGCCACCAGCGTCTACTTCCCGCGCCGCGTCATTCCGATGCTGCCCGAGAAGTTGTCGAACGGCCTGTGCTCGCTGAACCCCGAGGTCGAGCGCCTGTGCATGGTGTGCGACATGCTCGTGGCCGCAGACGGCGAGATCTACGCTTACCAGTTCTATCCGGCCGTGATGTTCAGCCATGCGCGCTTCACGTACACCGAAGTGGCGGCCATCCTCGGCAACACACGCGGCCCCGAAGCTGCCAAGCGCAAGGACCGCGTCAAGGATCTGCTGAACCTCGCCGATGTCTACAAGGCGCTGCTCAAGCAACGCGGCAAGCGCGGCGCGGTCGACTTCGAAACCACCGAGACGCAGATCATCTGCGACGACGCCGGGCGCATCGAAAAGATCGTTCCGCGCACGCGCAACGAAGCGCACCGCCTGATCGAGGAAGCGATGCTCGCGGCCAACGTCTGCAGCGCCGACTTCATCGCCGAAGGCAAGCACCCGGGCCTGTACCGCGTGCACGAAGGCCCGACGCCCGAGAAGAAGGAAATCCTGCGTGGCTACCTGAAGGCGATGGGCGTGGGCCTGAGCATCACCGACGACCCCAGGCCGGGCGAGTTCCAGGCGATTGCCGAGGCCACGAAAGAGCGCCCCGATGCGCAGCAGATCCACACCATGCTGCTGCGCTCGATGCAGCAGGCGATCTATACGCCGATCAACAGCGGCCACTTCGGCCTGGCCTACGAGGCTTACACGCATTTCACGAGCCCGATCCGGCGCTATCCGGATTTGCTGGTGCATCGTGTGATCAAGGCGATCCTCGGCAAGACGCGCTACCAGCTGCCGATGCTGCCCACGCCCGGCGAAGCGCACGCCAAACTGGCCAAGCGGCTTGCGTCGCGCGTGAAGGCGCCGACCAACAAGCCGCAGAAGGCCACTGTGGCGCCAAGCAAGGAAGTGCTCGCATGGGAGGCCGCGGGCCTGCATTGCAGCGCCAACGAGCGCCGAGCCGACGAAGCCAGCCGTGACGTCGAGGCGTGGCTCAAGTGCAAGTACATGCGCGAGCACCTCGGCGAGGAATACGGCGGTGTGGTCACGGCCGCCACGACTTTCGGCATCTTCGTCACGCTCGATGCGATGTACGTCGAGGGCCTGGTGCACATCACCGAGCTTGGCGGCGAGTACTTCAAGTTCGACGAGATGCGCCAGGAATTGCGCGGCGAGCGCACCGGCATCCGCTACGCCATCGGCACGCGGGTGCGGGTGCAGGTGAGCCGCGTCGACCTCGACGGCCGCAAGATCGACTTCCGCCTCGTGCGCGAAGGCGAAGAACTGGCGACCCGTGCCATGAAGGACAAGGGCGTGGCATCGGGCGTGCCGGTCAAGGCCTCGGCCAAGCGCAGCACGCGCCACAAGGCTGAAGCCGGCAACGCCGAGCCGCGCGCGGAGCGCGGTTCCTCGCCTGCGGCAGGACCGCAGTCGGCAATGCAGGCCTTCAAGTCGGCGGTCAAGAAGGCCGCCAACAAGATGAAGGGGCGCAAGCCGCGCCGATGAAGCCCAGGCCGCACGAACCATCGACCAACCCAAGAAGAGAAAGAGACACACAGCATGAGCGCTGAAGACAACAAGGGCCGCATCGCCATCGTCACGGGGGCGGGCTCCGGCATCGGCCGCGCAGCCGCACTGGCGCTGTTGGGCGACGGCTGGAGCGTGGCGCTGGCGGGGCGCCGCCTGGAGCCGCTGGAACAGGTGGCGCAAGAATCGGGTGCCGGCGCGCGCGCCTTCGCGGTGCCGACCGACGTGGCCAATGCGGACTCGGTGCAAGCCCTGTTCGCGGCCACGGTCGAGCGCTTCGGCCGTGTCGACCTGCTGTTCAACAACGCCGGCGTGGGCAACCCGCCGGGCCCGTTCGAGGACTGGACGCCCGCGCAGTGGCAGGGTGTTGTCGACATCAACCTGACGGGCATGTTCTTCTGCATCCAGCAGGCGTTCCGCACGATGAAGGCGCAAACGCCGCAGGGGGGCCGCATCATCAACAACGGCTCCATCTCGGCCACCGCGCCGCGGCCGAACTCGGCTGCCTATACGGCGACCAAGCATGCGGTCGAAGGGCTGACGAAAACTGCGTCGCTCGATGGCCGCAAGTACGACATCGCGGTGGGGCAGGTCGACGTCGGCAATGCCATGACCGAACTGGCCGCACGCATGGCCAAGGGCGTGCCGCAAGCCAACGGCGAACTTGCGATCGAGCCGCTGATCGACGTCAAGATCGTGGGCCAGTCGGTGCTCTACATGGCAAACCTGCCGCTGGAAGCCAACGTGCTGTTCCACACCATCATGGCGACGAAGATGCCCTTCGTCGGGCGCGGCTAAGCGCCGTCAGGCGGACGCACGGCGGGCCAGCGTGCCGGCCGTGAGCGGGGCGGCATCGGCCGGCCAGGTATCGGCGATGTGGCCGTGCTGCCAGACGGCTTCGTGTGCCGCCTCGAAGGCTGTCTGGCGCATGGCCAGTGCCGCGCCGATCATGCCGGCCAGCACGTCGCCGGTGCCGGCCGTTGCGAGGCGCGCATTGCCGGTCAGGTTGATGATGGGTGGTGCGCCGCGGGCGTCGGTAATCACAGTGCCTGAACCCTTGAGCACTGTCACGACACCGAAGCGCGCGGCGAGTTGGCGGGCCGCGGCCAGCCTGTCGGCCTGGACCTCGCCGACCGGGCAGCTCAGCAGGCGCGCCGCCTCCAGCGGATGCGGCGTGATCACGGTGGGTGCTCCGCCTTTTCCTCGCAATACCAATTGGGCTTGCAGCGCGCCATCGGCCGCGATGGCATTGAGCGCGTCGGCATCGAGTACCAGTGCGGCCGCCGTCGAGAGCGCGCGCGGCAGCAGTTCGACCACGGCCTTTGCGCCGCCGCATCCGCACACTGCTGTCATGCCTGACAGGTCGAGCGTTCGGGCGTCGCGCAGCATCAGTTCGGGTTGCGCGATGTCGACGGGGGCCGCGCTCGGATCGAGCAGCCCGACGAATACGCGCCCCGCACCGCTGTGCAAAGCCGCCGACCCGGCCAGCAGCGCGGCTCCTGCCATGCCGAGCGCGCCACCGATCACCGCGACATCGCCAAAACTGCCCTTGTGCGACGCATGTGCGCGCCGCCGAGCTTCGGGCGCCCCGGCGATCCGGGCCGCGGGTTGATCCTTGAATGCGCCGCAACCCAGATCGTCGAACCACACGGCGCCTGCCGCATCGCGGCCCTGGGCGGTGAACAGGCCGGGCTTCAGCGTGAGGAAGGTGACGCAGCTGCGCGTCGATGTCTGGGCAGGTTCGATGCCGTGGGTTAGCGTGCCCGTGTCGGCATTCAGGCCCGATGGCACGTCGACGCTGAGCACCGGCCGGGCACTTGCATGCATATTCGCCAGCCATTCGGCCATCGTGCCTTCGGGTGGCCGAGTCGATCCAATGCCGAGCAGCGCGTCGATGGCCAGTTCATAGGCCGAAGGCGGTGTCGATGCGAATGTCACGCCTGCGTCGCGGGCGCGCTGCAGCGATGCCTTGGCGTCCGGCGGCAAGCGGCTTTCATCCCCCAGGAAGGTGACGACCGGAAAGAAGCCCCTGTGCCGCAACTGCGCAGCGGCCTCGAAGCCATCGCCGCCGTTGTTGCCTGGCCCGCAGGCCACCCAGATCGTCCGTGCATGCGGCGCGATCGCCATTGCCAGCCGTGCGACTGCGAGGCCGGCACGCTGCATCAGCGCGTGCGCGGGCAGGGCGGCCGCCGCAGCCTGTTCGATGCGGCGCGTGGCGGCGATGTCGAACAGCTCGGCAATGGTGGCGGACGTGATGCGTTGCATCGGCGCATTGTGCCGTCGCGTCGTCTCCTTATCATCCGGGGATGAATCTCAAGAGCGTCGGCTGGGTGCTCGTCCTGCTTTGCGCGGCGCTCGTCTTCTTCGTGGCTGCGACGATGTCGTGGATTGCAGGGCTGGGATGGGTCCTGGGCCTGCTGTGCTGCGTGTGGGGCGTCTTTCTGCTGGCCGATTTGAAGCGATGGGTGGCTTTGCGGGACCTGGCATGGGCCGCCAATGTCGGCTTCGGCATCAGCGTGGTCCGCTGGTTTGACGTGCCGTCCGAAACCGTTTCCGGTCTGGCGCGCCTCGCGCTGCTGAGCGCTGATGCGCTGTGCCTGGGCTTCTTTGTGCTGGTCGGCCCCGGTTTGCTGGGATGGACTGCGCAGAAACTCCGGCCGCCGCCGGAGCCCGCGTTGCCCGTCGAGCAGCCGGCCAGCGCCGAGCGCCTGCGCCGGTGGGGTCCTAAAGACTGAGCCGTTCGACGCCCAGGCCTTCGAGGTCGACGCCAGGGTCTTGTCCGGCGATCAGGTCGCCCAGCACGCGCGCGCTGCCGCATGACAGCGCCCAGCCGCTCGAGCCGTGGCCGAGATTGAGCCACACGCCGGGGATGCCGCTTGCGCCCAGCACGGGCGGGCCGTCGGGCAGCATCGGCCGCGCGCCTTTCCATTGCTGTACGCCGGACTGCAGCGTGGCCGCGCCCGGGAACCAGTCGTGCAGCACCTTGTAGAGCGTCTGCACGGCAGCCGGATTCATCGTGTCGAGCGAGCCGCCGATCTCGGCTCCGCCAGCCACGCGCACGCGCTGGCCCAGACGGGAGATGGCAACCTTGTAGCGCTCGTCCATCACCGCGCTGCGCGGTGCATTGAGCGGTTCGCGGATCGGCGCACTGATCGAATGGCCGTAGACCGGCGCCATCGGGATGCGCAGCCCCAGCGGCCGCAGCAGCGACGCCGACGCCAGGCCGGCGCACATCACGACCGCGTCGTAGCGCACCGGGTCCGAGCCGCTCGCCAAAGACAGCGAAGTGGGCGCCGCGCAGCTCAGGGGGGCAATGTCGCAGTTGAAGTGAAACTGGGCGCCGAGCGACTCGGCCTCCCACTTGAGGAGCAGTGCGAACTGCCGGCAGTTGGCCACTTCATCGTCGGGCAGGTGGATGGCGCCCGCCAGCGGGGCCTCGGGGTTGAGGGCCGGCTCGATCAGCCGGGCCTCGTCTGCATCGATTTCCTTGAAAACGCTGCCGGCCGCGCGCAGTACGTCGAGCCCGGGCTGCACCAGCTTCTTTTCGCGCTTGGAACGCAGCAGCACCAGGTAGCCGTCGCTGCGTTCGTAGCTGAGCTCGCGCGCCTCGGTCACTTCGTGCAGGCGGTTGCGGCTGTAGAAGGCCAGGCGCTGCATGCGTGCGCGATTGGCGAGGTAGGTTTCGAGCTTGCAGGCCTTTTGCCAGCGCGACAGCCAGCCTATGTCGCGCGAAGCCAGCGGCCATCGCAGCTTGACGGCGCCGTGCGAGGACAGCAGCGAACGCAGCACCTTGCCGCGCATGCCGGGGGCGGCCCATGGCGTGACGTACCCGGGAGCGACCACGCCGGCGTTGGCGAAGCTGGCTTCTTCTGCGGCGGCGCCCCTGCGCTCGAACACGGTCACTTCATGGCCGTCGGAAACCAGTTCCCAGGCGGTGGTGACGCCGACGATGCCGGCGCCCACGATCGCGATTTTCATTGAATTTTCTGGATAAGAGAGATGGTTGGCGCCCGTGAGTTGGGCAGCGTCGGTTGTTATTTTTGCAGCGAGCGCTCGGCCTGGAGCGCAACTGCGAGCACGGCGTCGTCGTGCAGCGCGGCGTGCCACAGCATCAGGCCGACCGGCAGTTCGCCGTCGACGTGGCAGGGCAGCGAGATGGCGCAGCCGTCGAGCATGTTGACGATCGATGGATTGCGCAGCAGCAGTGTATTGACGCGGAAGAATTCGTCGTCGCGCTCGGCGCCCGGCGCCACGCTGGAGATGGACGGCGCGGTGATCGGCACGGTCGGCGACAGGACGGCGTCGAACGGGGCGAGTGCGGTTTCGACGCGGGCGATCCAGTCGCGGCGGGCATGCATCAGGTCGATGTATTCGTGCGCCTTCATCGTGGCACCGCGCAGGATGCGCTGGACCACGCGCGGATCGTAGCCTGCGCCGCTGCGCTCCAGCAGCAGGCGGTGCCAGGCGTAAGACTCGGCTGCCGAGAAGCCGCCGGTGGCGTTGATGGTGGTCAACTCGGCCAGTTCGGGCAGTTCGATCTCGATGATGCGGGCGCCGGCGGCCCGCAACGTCTTCAGCGAGCGCTCGAAAGCGGCGGCCACGGCGGGTTCGATACTGTCGAAGAACACGTTCTTCACTACCGCCAGCCTGTAGGTGGCCAGCGGGGCGTTGCCGGCGGTCACGCGCCGCGCGGCGAGGATTTCGTGCACCGTGATGGCGTCGCGCACCGACCGCGTCATGGCGCAAACCGTGTCCAGGGTGGTCGAGAGCGGCAGTGCGCCTTCCGCAGGTGTCCGTCGGGCCGTGTTCTTGAAGCCGACGATGCCGTTCAGCGCCGCCGGGATGCGGATCGAGCCGCCGGTGTCGGAGCCCAGCCCGATGAACGCAGCGCCGCTGGCCACCGACACTGCCGCGCCGGACGACGAGCCGCCCGGGATGCGGGGCGTGGCGGCGTCGCACGCGTTGGCCGGCGTGCCGTGGTGCGGATTGACGCCGACGCCCGAGAAGGCGAACTCCGTCATGTTGGTGCGGCCGGTCAGCACGCCGCCTGCGGCGCGCAGCCGCGCCACGGCAAGGGCGTCGGCCTTGGCAGCGGGCGCATGGGCCAGCACTGCAGAGCCGGCGGGCGTTGGCTGGCCTTCGACATCGAACAGGTCCTTCGCGGTGAAGGCCAGTCCGGAAAGGCGGCTATCGGGGGTCGACGCGGCGGCAGTCTGGCGGGCCTCGTCGAACATGGTGCGGGTGAAGACGTGCGCGCAGGCCGGGGACAGGGCGATGCCGATGGCGCGCTCCATTTCGGTGCGGGCGTCGGAGCCACCTGCCAGAAGGGTAAAGCGAGTGGCGTGAAGGTCGTTCATGGAGGCTGCGGATGCCGTGAGGCGGCTCGGTTTCGAGGGAGAAGGGGCGGCGGCCGTGCTATACTCTTTGGGTTTCGCTGGCAAAGCGACGGCTTTCGTTGCATCCAGCCAGACACATCCGCAAACCGGCCCAATCAAGGTGTTGTGACTCCGTTCAAAAGAGCACAAAACGGGCTGGATTTTAGACCCAACCTTTGGAGTAATTTCAATGTCTACCACCATGCGCGAAATGCTGGAAGCAGGTGTCCATTTCGGTCACCAAACCCGCTTCTGGAACCCCAAGATGGCCCCGTTCATCTTCGGCCATCGCAACAAGATCCACATCATCAACCTGGAAAAGTCGCTCCCGATGTTCCAGGACGCGATGAAGTACGCCAAGCAGCTCACCGCCAACCGCGGCACGATCCTGATGGTCGGCACGAAGCGCCAGGCCCGTGAAATCGTGGCTGCCGAGGCTCGCCGCGCCGGCGTGCCTTTCGTCGACACCCGCTGGCTCGGCGGCATGCTGACCAACTTCAAGACGGTCAAGACCTCGATCAAGCGCCTGAAGGACATGAAGGCCCAGCAGGAAGCCGGTCTCGACTCGCTGAGCAAGAAGGAGCAACTGACCTTCTCGCGCGAAATCGAGAAGCTCGAAAAGGACATCGGCGGCATCCAGGACATGACCGCGCTGCCCGACGCCATCTTCGTGATCGATGTGGGCTTCCACAAGATCGCCGTGGCCGAAGCCAAGAAGCTCGGCATTCCGCTGATCGGCGTGGTGGACTCCAACCACTCGCCCGAAGGCATCGACTATGTGATCCCTGGCAACGACGACTCGTCGAAGGCTGTCACGCTGTACGCCCGCGGCATCGCCGACGCGATCATCGAAGGCCGCAACAGCGCCACCGGTGACGTGGTCAAGGCCATCGCCGAAGGCAGCGACGAATTCGTCGAAGTCGAAGAGGGCGCTTCGGCCTGATTGGCGCGCTCGCGAGCCTGAAGAAGGGGCTTTGGTGCCCCTTTTTTTTAACCTGATTTTTGGATTTACGGAGATACAACAATGGCTGCAATCACCGCAAGCATGGTCGGCGAACTGCGCGCAAAGACCGACGCGCCGATGATGGAATGCAAGAAGGCCCTGACCGAGGCCGACGGCAACATGGAAAAGGCCGAAGAGCTGCTGCGCATCAAGCTCGGCAACAAGGCTGGCAAGGCATCGGGCCGCATCACTGCCGAAGGCGTGGTCACGGCATTCGTCGATGGCGCTGCCGGCGGCATGATCGAAATCAACTGCGAAACCGACTTCGTCACCAAGAACGACAGCTTCCTGGCCATGGCCAACGCTGCCGCGATGCTGGTCGCCAAGAACAACCCGGCCGACATCGCTGCGCTGGGCGCGCTGCCTTACGAGCAGGACGGCTTCGGCCCGACGCTCGAGGATGTGCGCAAGGGCCTGATTGGCAAGATCGGCGAGAACATGAGCTTTCGCCGCTTCAAGCACTTTGCCGGCAACGGCAAGCTGGCTTCGTACCTGCACGGCACGCGCATCGGCGTGATGGTCGAGTTCGAGGGCGACGATACGTCGGCCAAGGACGTGGCGATGCACATTGCCGCCATGAAGCCGGTCGCCATCCAGGCGTCGGACGTGCCTGTCGAGCTGATCGAAAAAGAGCGCGCTGTGGCTGCCGGCAAGGCTGCCGAAGACCGCAAGGTGGCCGAGGCCGAAGGCAAGAAGCCGCAGCCCGACGACATCGTTGCCAAGCGCATCGAAGGCGGCGTGCAGAAGTACCTGAAGGAAGTCTCGCTGCACAACCAGCCGTTCGTGAAGAACGACAAGCAGACCGTCGAGCAGATGCTCAAGGCCGCCGACACCTCGATCAAGGGCTTTACCTTGTACGTGGTCGGCGAAGGCATTGAGAAGAAAGTTGACGACTTCGCTGCGGAAGTTGCCGCGCAGGTCGCAGCAGCCAAGGCCGCTGCCTAAGCCTTTCGGGCTCCAGCGACGGTGCGCCATGCGTGCCGTCGCTTTTTCATCGCTACGTTTTACACTCGTCCCCGCCAAATCAAAGGAAATTGCCCATGTCTGATGCCCGCCCAGCCCACAAGCGAATCTTGTTGAAGCTGTCGGGAGAGGCATTGATGGGCGATGACGCCTTCGGCATCAACCGCGCCACCATCGTGCGCATGGTGCAGGAAGTGGCCGAGGTCGTGAACATGGGCGTCCAGGTGGCGGTCGTGATCGGGGGCGGCAACATCTTCCGCGGCGTCGCGGGTGGCTCGGTCGGCATGGACCGCGCCACGGCCGACTACATGGGCATGCTGGCCACCGTGATGAACTCGCTGGCGCTGGCCGACGCAATGGACAAGCAGGGGCTCGTAGCCCGCGTGATGTCCGCCATTGCCATCGAGCAGGTGGTCGAGCCCTATGTGCGCCCCAAGGCCCTGCAGTACCTCGAAGAGGGCAAGGTCGTGGTGTTCGCGGCCGGCACGGGCAATCCGTTCTTCACCACCGATACGGCCGCCGCGCTGCGCGGCGCCGAGATCGGCGCCGAGCTCGTGCTCAAGGCGACCAAGGTCGACGGCGTCTATACCGCCGACCCCAAGACCAACCCCGATGCAACGCGCTACGCCACGCTGACTTTCGACGAGGCGATCGCAAAAAATCTCGGCATCATGGACGCCACGGCCTTCGCGCTGTGCCGCGACCAGAAGCTGCCGATCAAGGTGTTCTCGATCCTCAAGAACGGTGCGCTCAAGCGCGTCGTGATGGGCGAGGACGAGGGCACGCTGGTGCATGCCTAGGAGTATTTGAGATGACCATTGCAGACATCCGCAGTGCGACCGACGCGAAGATGAATCAGTCGCTCGCCGCATTCCAGAACAACCTCACCAAGATCCGAACGGGCCGCGCCAATTCGGCGCTGCTCGACTCGATCCACGTCGAGTACTACGGTTCGCAGGTGCCGCTGAGCCAGGTGGCCAACGTGTCGGTGCTCGACTCGCGCACCATCAGCGTCCAGCCCTGGGAAAAGGGCATGGGCGCCAAGATCGAGAAGGCCATCCGCGAAAGCGACCTGGGCCTGAATCCCGCCTCGATGGGCGACCTGATCCGCGTGCCGCTGCCCGCCATGAGCGAAGAGCGCCGCAAGGAAATGACCAAGCTGGTCCGCAACGAAGGCGAAACCGCCAAGATCGCCACGCGCAACCTGCGCCGTGACGCGAACGAGTCGGTCAAGAAGCTGGTCAAGGACAAGCTGGCCTCCGAAGACGACCAGAAGCGTGCCGAAGCCGAGATCCAGAAGGTTACCGACCGCCACATCGCGGAAATCGACCGCCTGGTCGCGGCCAAGGAAGCGGAGATCATGGCCGTTTGAGGCTCGCCATGGCCTCGTCAGCGCCGCGCATTCCCCACCACGTTGCCATCGTCATGGACGGCAACGGCCGTTGGGCGACGCGACGTTTCCTGCCTCGCGTCGCGGGGCACAAACAGGGCGTCGAAGCGCTGCGGCGCTGTGTCAAGGCCTGCGCCGATCGCGGCGTGGGCGTGCTCACGGTGTTTGCGTTCTCCTCCGAGAACTGGAATCGGCCCGTCGAGGAAGTCTCCGGGCTTATGGAGCTGATGGTCGGGGCGCTCGCCCGCGAGGTGCCCAAGCTCAGCAGCGACGGTGTGCGGCTGCATTTCGTCGGCGAGCGGGGCGGCCTGTCGCCGAAGATGGTGAAGGGCCTGGTCGACGCCGAGGTTGCCACGGCACACAACACGCGCATGGTGCTCAACGTCTGCTTCAACTACGGCGGCCGCTGGGACATCGCGCAGGCCGCCGCCAGATTGGTGGCGCAGGGCGAAGCGATCACCGAGATCAACCTCGACCGCGCCATGGCCCTGGCCCACGTGCCCGACCCCGACCTGTTCATCCGAACGGGCGGCGAGCAGCGGTTGTCCAATTTCCTGCTCTGGCAGAGTGCCTACGCCGAGCTCTTCTTCAGCGACAAGCTGTGGCCCGAATTCGACGAGGCCGCGCTGGACGAGGCGATTGCCGCGTTCCAGGGCCGCGAGCGCCGCTTCGGCCAGACCTCGGCACAGGTTTCGACGGCTGCGGCCTGAAGACCCCACAACCTCACGCATGCTCAAACAACGCATCCTCACGGCGATCGTGCTGCTCGCGATCCTGCTGCCGGCGCTGTTCTACCGAAACTACATTCCTTTTGCCTGCGTCATGCTGGTCTTGATCGGCGCGGCCGCTTGGGAGTGGGGGCGCCTGAACGGATACGGCCAGCGGCTGTCGGTATTCCTCGGCTTCGAGATGGTGGTGCTGTGTGCGTTGTCCTGGTGGCTGGGGTTGCTGGAGCGGCCGCTGGTGCTGGTGTGGACCCTGGCCAGCGCAGCCTGGGTGCTGGGCGGTGCGGCCCTGCTGCGCGTGGCGGTGCCGGGCTGGCCCCGCATTCCGCGTGGGCTGCGGCTGGTCGGCGGCCTGCTTGCGCTCTGGGTGGCGTGGCTTGCCGCGGTGCAGGCGCGCATGATCGGCATCAACTTCCTGCTGTCGATCCTGGTGCTGGTATGGGTGGCCGACGTGTTCGCCTATTTCGCCGGCCGTGCCTTCGGCCTCAGGTTCACGCGCAACAAGCTCGCGCCCGCGATCAGTCCCGGCAAGAGCTGGGAAGGTGTCTGGGGCGGCATGATCGGCGTGGTGGTACTGGCCTTTGCCTGGGCCTGGGCCGACAAGGCAACCGGCGCCGCCGTGGCCAGCCTCTACACCCGTCTCAACGAGCGTGGCTGGTGGCTCCTGCTGCTCGCCGCGTTGTTCCTCTCGGCCATGAGCGTCGTGGGCGACCTCGTCGAATCTCTCATCAAGCGCAGTGCCGGCGCCAAGGACAGCAGCCGGCTGTTGCCCGGCCACGGTGGTGTTCTCGACCGCGTGGATGCCCTCTTGCCGGCGCTTCCCATTGCCATGATGCTGGCTTTCCTGTGAACTCACTCAGAAGACAACGCGTCACGGTGCTCGGCTCGACCGGCTCGGTCGGCGTAAGCACGCTCGACGTCATTTCGCGCCACCCCGAGCGCTTTGAGGTGTTCGCGCTTTCGGCTGCCACCAAGGTCGACGAGTTGCTGGCGCAGTGCGCCCAGTTCTTGCCGCGGTTCGCGGTGATGGCCAGCGCGCCGCATGCCGCGATGCTGGCTGAAAAGCTGAAGCAGAACAGCCTGAAGACGGTTGTCCTGATGGGTGGCGATGCTCTCGAAACGATAGCGTCCCACGACGAAACGGATGCCGTCATGGCCGCCATCGTCGGTGCCGCGGGCCTGGGCCCGTGCCTGGCCGCCGCGCGCGCCGGCAAGCGCCTGCTGCTGGCCAACAAGGAGGCGCTGGTCGTCGGCGGCGAGCTCTTCATGCGTACCGTGCGCGAGGGCGGCGCCACGCTGCTGCCTATCGACAGCGAGCATTCGGCCATCTTCCAGTCGCTGCCCGAAGATCCATCCACCTGGGCACGGCGCATCGACAAGATCATCCTGACCGCCTCGGGCGGTCCGTTCCGTACGCGTGCTCCGGAAACCCTGGGCACGGTAACGCCCGAGCAGGCCTGTGCCCATCCGAACTGGGTCATGGGCCGCAAGATTTCGGTCGACTCGGCCACCATGATGAACAAGGCGCTCGAGGTGATCGAGGCGCGTCACCTGTTCGGCGTCTCGCCCGAGCAGATCGAGGTCGTCATCCATCCGCAGAGCGTGGTGCACTCGATGGTGCAGTTCACCGATGCATCGGTCATCGCACAGCTCGGTACACCCGACATGCGGGTGCCGATCGCGGTGGGTCTGGCCTGGCCCGAACGCATCGAGAGCGGCGCCGCGCGGCTCGACTTCCGCCAGATGGCCTCGCTGACCTTCGATGCACCCGATGCGGCGCTCTTTCCAGGGCTGGGCTTGGCATGGCACGCGCTGCGGGCCGCACCGGGCACGACGGCGGTGCTCAACGCTGCCAACGAGGTTGCGGTGGAAGCTTTCCTGAGCCGCCGCCTTCGGTTCGATTGCATTCATGCGGTCAACATGGAAACTTTGGAAGCAGTCTCTCCCTCCAAGCCGGCATCGCTGGCCGACCTGCTGGCGATCGATGCCAGCGCCCGTGCGGCGGCCAATGCCGCTGCGCTGCGCTTCGCAGCCTGACGTACCCCCTCAAGAGACCAAGGATCCCGATGCTGCTCACAGTCATAGCCTTCGTGGTCGCGCTCGGTGTCCTGATCGCGGTGCACGAATACGGGCACTACCGCGTGGCCGTTGCCTGTGGCGTCAAGGTCGAGCGCTTCTCCGTCGGATTCGGCAAGGCGCTGTTTCGCTGGCAACCGAAGCGCCAGCATCCGGGACAGCAGACCGAATTCGTCATCGGCGCCTTTCCATTGGGCGGCTACGTCAAGATGCTCGACGAGCGCGAAGGGCCGGTTGCGCCCGAAGAGCGTCATCGCGCCTTCAACACCCAGCCGCTGCGTTCGCGAGCGGCCATCGTTGCGGCGGGGCCTATTGCCAATCTGCTGCTGGCCGTCGTGCTTTACACCGCGGTCAACTGGATCGGCGTGCAGGAGCCGGTCGCCAGGCTTGCGCGGCCGGTGGCGGCTTCTCTGGCCGAGGCAGCGGGCCTGCGCGGTGGCGAACAGATCACCCGGGCGGGCTTCGATGGCGACCTTTCGCCGGTGCAGTCCTTCGAGGACCTGCGATGGCGCATGACGCGCGGCGCGCTGGACGGACACGACCTGACGCTCGAAGTGGCGGGCGAGGGCGGCCGGCCGGCGCGGCAACTGGTGCTGCCGCTGAGCCGCATGGAGGCCAAGGACGCTGATCCTCAAATGTTCCGCAAGATCGGCGTGCTGGCACCTCTGACCAGGCCCGAGATCGGTGAAGTCATGGCAGGTGGCGCGGCCGAGAGTGCCGGTCTTCGCAACGGCGACGTGGTGCGTGCCATCGGCGGCACGGCCATCGTCGACGGGCAGCAGCTGCGTGAAGCGATCCGGGCGTCGGTCGATGGCGGCGAGCCGCGCACGCAGGCCTGGCAGGTCGAGCGCGGTGGCAGGTCGCTCACGATCGACGTGAAACCCGAGGTGCGGGAAGAGGGCAGCAACAAGGTCGGTCGCATCGGCGCGTACGTCGGTGCACCGCCCGAAATGGTGACGGTGCGCCAGGGGCCGATCGACGGTGTCTGGCGCGGCGTGGTGCGCACCTGGGAGGTCTCCGCGCTGACCGTGCGCATGATGGGCAAGATGGTCATCGGCGAGGTTTCGCTCAAGAACCTGAGCGGTCCGCTCACGATCGCCGACTACGCGGGCAAGTCCGCAAGCCTCGGCTTCACTCAGTATCTGATCTTCCTGGCGCTCATCAGCGTGAGCCTCGGGGTCCTCAATCTCATGCCGCTGCCGGTCCTCGATGGTGGACACCTGATGTATTATCTTTGGGAGGGCCTGACCGGCAAGAGCGTCTCCGACGCCTGGATGGAACGGCTTCAGCGCGGGGGTGTGGCCCTGCTGCTGGTCATGATGTCGGTCGCACTCTTCAACGACGTCACGCGGCTCTTTGGTTAACTTTCAGCCGGCCCTTTCCGTGCCGGTTCAATTCACAGATGAACAAAAACTTCAGTCGCTTTCGCCTGCGTAGCGTTGCCGCGGTGGTCGCCAGTGCGCTCGCCGCCACGGCAGCTTGGGCCGTCGAGCCTTTCACGGTGCGCGACATTCGCGTCGAAGGCCTGCAACGCGTCGAAGCCGGCACGATCTTCGCATCGCTGCCGCTGCGCGTGGGCGATACCTACAGCGACGAGCGCGGCTCAGCCGCCATTCGCGCGCTGTTCGATCTGGGGTTGTTCAAGGATGTGCGCATCGACGTGAACGGCAACGTGCTGGTGGTGATCGTCGAAGAACGTCCGACCATTGCAGACGTCGATTTCGTTGGTGCGAAGGAGTTCGACAAGGCGGCTCTGCAGAAGGCGCTGCGCGAAGTCGGTCTGGCTGATGGCCGTCCCTACGACAAGGCGCTGGCTGACCGTGCCGAGCAGGAACTCAAGCGCCAGTACGTGAGCAAGAGCCTCTACAACGCGCAGGTCGTGACCACCGTCACGCCCATCGAGCGCAACCGCGTCAACCTGACCTTCACCGTGACCGAAGGCGATTCGGCCCGCATCCGCGAAGTGCACGTGGTGGGCAACAAGGCCTTCAGCGAATCGACGCTGCTGAGCCTGTTCGACCAGGACAGCGGCGGCTTCATGAGCTGGTACACCAAGTCGAACCAGTACTCGCGCGCCAAGCTCAACGCCGACCTCGAAACCCTGCGCTCGTACTACATCACGCGCGGCTATCTGGAGTTCCGCATCGACTCGACCCAGGTCGCCATCTCGCCGGACCGCAAGGACCTGACGGTGACCGTGAACATCACCGAAGGCGAGAAGTTCGTGGTGTCGAGCGTCAAGCTCGACGGCAACTATCTCGGCCGCGACGAGGAGTTCAAGTCGCTCATTACCATCAAGCCGGGCGAGCCCTACAACGGCGAGCAGGTCACCGAGACCACCAAGGCCTTCAACGACTATTTCGGCACCTTCGGCTACGCGTTCGCACGCGTGCAGGCGCGCCCCGAGATCGACCGTGTCAACAACCGGGTCGCGCTCACGCTGCAGGCCGAACCTTCGCGCCGCGTGTACGTGCGGCGCGTGTCGGTGGGCGGCAACAACAAGACCCGCGACGAAGTCATTCGCCGCGAGTTCCGCCAGTACGAGGCCTCCTGGTACGACGGCGACAAGATCAAGCTCTCGCGCGACCGCGTGGACCGCCTGGGGTTCTTCACCGAGGTGAATGTCGATACGCAGGAAGTGCCCGGCTCGCCTGATCAGGTGGACCTGACAGTCAACGTGGCCGAAAAGCCCACTGGCAGCCTGCAGCTCGGCGCCGGCTACTCGAGCGCCGAGAAGGTCGCACTGACCTTCGGTATTTCGCAGGAAAACGTGTTCGGCTCGGGCAACTTCCTGGGCGTGCAGGTCAACACCAGCAAGTACAACCGCACGTTGTCGCTGACGACGACCGACCCGTACTTCACGCCTGACGGCATCTCGCGCACGATCAGCGTGTATCACACGACGACACGGCCGTATTCGACGACCATCGACGGCGACTACAAGCTGGTCAACCAGGGCGCTTCCATCCGCTTTGGTGTTCCGTTCAGCGAGGTCGATACGGTCTTCTTCGGCATCGGCCTGGAGCGGTATGCGTTCGATCCGAACAAGACGACGGCACTCGCGGGCTTGACCACGCCGCGTTCCTACCTCGACTACTTCCAGTGCCATCTCAACACGAGCCCTGTGAGCAACGGTCCGCTGCTGCCGCCGACACCGGCCGGCTGGCTCGTTACGGGCTGCTCGCAGGACAGCGTCTGGGGCGTGCCGCTGAGCGTAGGCTGGGGCCGGGACAACCGCGACAGCGCGCTGATTCCGACCACCGGGCGGCTGCAGCGTGCCAACCTCGAACTGGGGGTGGCGGGCGACATGAAATACGTCAAGACGAACTACCAGTACCAGCAGTTCTTCGCGATCAACAAGCAGTACACCTTCTCGATCAACGGCGAAGTCGGCTATGCCAAGGCGCTGGGCGGCAAGGTCTATCCGATCTTCAAGAACTTCTACGCGGGTGGTCTCGGCTCCATTCGCGGCTTCGAGCAAAACTCGCTGGGTCCACGCGACGTGCCGCTGTTGGGCCAGAGCGAAGGTGCTGCTTTGGGCGGCACCAAGAAGGCCATCTTCAACGCGGAGCTGAGCACGCCGTTCCCGGGGGCCGGCAACGACCGCACGCTGCGCCTGTACGGCTTCTTCGACGTCGGCAATGTGTTCGGCTCGCGTGCCGCCGGACTGACCGACGAGCAATGGAAGGCCGAGAAGAAGCTGCGCGCTTCCGTCGGCCTGGGCATCAGCTGGATCTCGCCGCTGGGCCCGCTGCGCCTCGCCTACGCCTTCCCCATCAAGTCCCAGAAGGAAGTAGGGGTCCCGCTGACGCCCGGCTACATCCCGAAGGATAGAATTCAGCGCCTCCAATTCCAGATCGGAACGTCTTTCTAAATGAAGCATTTGATTCGCGCCGCGGCAGGCGTGTTGTTGATTCCCGCTCTCGCGTTCGCTGCGGTGCCCGCCCAGGCGCAGGAAACCTTTCGCATCGGTTTCGTGAACCCGGACCGCGTGCTGCGCGAGGCGCAGCCGGCCAAGACTGCCCAGGCAAAACTCGAAGCCGAATTCCTGAAGCGCGAGAAGGATCTGACTTCGCAGGGCGACGCCCTGAAAGCGGCCTCGGAGAAGTTCGAGCGCGAGGCACCCACCCTGTCGGAAAGCCAGCGGGCAGCGCGCCAGCGCGGGCTGGTTGACCAGGACCGCGACTTTCAGCGCAAGCGGCGCGAGTTCCAGGAAGACCTGAACTCGCGCAAGAATGAAGAGCTCCAGCAGGTCTACGAGCGCGCCAACCGCGTGGTGAAGCAGGTGGCCGAGGCCGAGAAGTACGACGCCATCCTGCAGGAGGCGATCTACATCAATCCGAAGCACGACATCACCGACAAGGTGATCAAGGCGCTGAACGCGTCGGTCAGCTCTTCTGCGCCTGCGGCCGGCAAGTAACGCCGGGAGCCGGCGTGTCACTGCAGCTCGGAGCCATCGTTGACGCCCTTGGGGGCGAACTTCATGGCGATGCGGCGCTGTCCATCGAGCGGTTGGCGCCGCTGCAGAATGCGCAGCCCGATGCGCTCAGTTTCCTGAGCCATCCCAAATACCAGCAGGAATTGGCGGCTTCGAAGGCCGCTTGCGTGATCGTGTCGCCGGCCATGCGCGAGGCGGCTGCGGCGCGTGGCGCTTTCATCCTCACGCCGGATCCGTACTTCTACTTTGCCCGCCTGACACAGCTCTGGAAGGCGCACCACGCGCGTCCGGAAGCCGATCGCATCCATCCCAGCGCAGTGATCCATGCTGAGGCGCAAGTCGATGCCACTGCGCGCATCGGCGCGCTGTGCGTGGTGGAGCGGGGCGCGCGCATCGGTGCGGGCACTGTGCTGAAGTCCCGGGTGACGGTCAGCGAAGACTGCACCATCGGCGAGCGCTGCCTGCTGCACCCGGGCGTGGTCATCGGCGCCGACGGCTTCGGCCTGGCGCCGCACGAGGGGCGCTGGATCAAGATCGAACAGTTGGGTGCGGTGCGCATCGGCAACGACGTCGAGATCGGCGCCAACACCTGCATCGACCGCGGCGCGCTCGACGACACAGTGATCGACGACGGCGTGAAGCTCGACAACCTGATCCAGATCGGCCACAACGTGCGCGTCGGCAAGAATACCGCCATGGCGGGCTGTGTCGGCGTGGCTGGCAGCGCCACCATCGGTGCCAACTGCACCTTCGGCGGCGGCGCCATCGTGCTGGGCCATCTGACGGTGGCCGACGGCGTCCACGTGTCCGCCGCAACCGTGGTTACCCGTTCGATCCACAAGGCCGGCCAATACACCGGCATGTTTCCCATCGATGACAATGCGAGCTGGGAAAAGAATGCGGCAACGCTCAAGCAGTTGCACAGCCTGCGCGAACGACTGAAGGCGCTGGAGAAGGCTCCCTCGAAAAAATGACGACGATGCAGGAACAGAAAATCATGACAAAGCCAGCGATAGCGCTCGATATCCATCAAATCCTCAAGCTGCTGCCCCACCGCTACCCGTTCCTGCTGGTGGACCGCGTACTGGACATGGAAAAGGGCAAGCGCATCACGGCGCTGAAGAACGTGACGATGAACGAGCCGTTCTTCAACGGCCATTTCCCGCACCGTCCGGTGATGCCGGGCGTGCTGATGCTCGAAGCCATGGCCCAGGCCGCGGCCCTGCTGTCGTTCCACTCGCTCGACATCGTGCCGGACGACAACACCGTCTATTACTTTGCCGCCATCGACGGCGCACGCTTCAAGCGGCCCGTGGAGCCCGGTGACCAGTTGACGCTCGAAGTCGAGATCGAGCGCATGAAGGCCGGCATTTCCAAGTTCAAGGGCCGGGCCCTGGTGGGCAGCGAACTCGCCTGCGAGGCGACGCTGATGTGCGCCATGCGCCAGATCAACTGATCCGGCCGCAGTCGTTTCCACAAGGCATGACCCAGGTTCATTCGACCGCACTCGTCGACCCCCAGGCCGAACTCCACGCCTCGGTGTCGGTCGGCCCCTATACCGTGATCGGTCCGCACGTGCGGGTGGGCGCGGGCACTACCATCGGCGCGCATTGCGTGATCGAGGGGCGCACGACCATCGGGCGCGACAACAGGATCTTCCAGTTCTCGTCGCTCGGCGCCATTCCCCAGGACAAGAAGTACGCGGGCGAACCGACCGAGCTCGTTATCGGCGACCGCAACGTCATTCGCGAGTTCTGCACGTTCAATCTCGGCGTGCCGGGGGCGGGCGGCGTGACGCGCGTGGGCGACGACAACTGGATCATGGCGTACACGCACATCGCGCATGACTGCCAGGTCGACAACCACACCACGCTGGCCAACAACACCACGCTGGCCGGGCACGTTCACCTCGCAGACTGGGTGACGGTCGGCGGGCTCACCGGCATTCACCAGTTCGTCTCGGTGGGAGCGCATGCCATGCTCGGCTTCGCAAGCGCGGTGTCGCAGGACGTGCCGCCTTTCATGCTGGTCGACGGCAATCCACTGGCAGTGCGCGGCTTCAACATCGTCGGCCTGCGGCGGCGCGACTTCTCTGCCCAGCGGCTTGCAGCGGTGAAGCAGATGCATCGCCTGCTATACCGCCAGGGCAAGACGCTCGAAGAAGCGCGCATGGCCATTGCCGCGCTCGCGACGGAAATGCCGGAAGCCGCAGGTGACGTCGCGCTGATGGAGTCCTTCCTCGCCAACTCGACGCGCGGCATCGCGCGCTGACGTGACGGCGATGCAGAAGGACGGACAGCGACGCTTCGCGCTGGTCGCGGGCGAAGCCTCCGGCGATCTGCTCGCGGGTTTGCTGCTCGATGGCCTCCAGGCCCGTTGGCCGGATCTCCAGACCGTCGGCATCGGCGGCCCCCGCATGCTGGCCCACGGCTTCCAGAGCTGGTGGCCGCAAGAAAAGCTCGCGGTGCGCGGCTACGTCGAGGTGCTGCGGCACTATGCCGAGATCGCCGGCATCCGCCGCCGGCTGAAGACCCGTTTGCTGAGCGAACGGCCCGAGCTGTTCATCGGCGTCGATGCGCCCGATTTCAATCTCGATCTCGAAGCCGGGCTGCGCAGCCAGGGCATCAAGACCGTGCATTTCATCTGCCCTTCGATCTGGGCCTGGCGGCCGAAGCGCATCGAGAAGGTCCGGGCTGCGGCCGACCATGTGCTGTGCATCTTCCCGTTCGAGCCCGAACTGCTCGAAAAGCAGGGTGTTGCCGCGAGCTACGTGGGGCATCCGATTGCCAACGTGATCCCGATGACGCCCGACCGCGCCGCGGCCCGCACCGCGATCGGGTTGGCGTCCGACGCTCAGGTCGTCGCCTTGTTGCCGGGCAGCCGCCGCTCCGAGATACGCTACCTGGCGGACCGATTCTTCGCCGCCGCCGCGCTGATGCAGAAGGCCCGGCCGGCGCTCCAGTTCGTGGCGCCCATCCTTCCGGGGCTGCGCTCCGAGGTCGAGGCCTTGCTCCAGGCCACCGGCATGACGGGCCGGGTGAAGCTGCTCGACGGCCAGTCGCACGCCGCACTGGCCGCCTGCGACGCCACGCTGATCGCCAGCGGCACCGCCACGCTCGAGGCGGCGCTGTTCAAGCGGCCGATGGTCATCGCCTACAACATGAACGCGCTCTCGTGGCGCCTGATGCAGCGCAAGCAGTTGCAACCGTGGGTCGGCTTGCCCAACATCCTGTGCCGCGAGTTCGTGGTGCCCGAACTGCTGCAGGAAGCCGCCACGCCCGAGGCGCTGGCCCAGGCCACGCTCGCCTGGCTCGACGAGCCCGAAAAGACGCGGGCCCTGCAACAAAGATTTTCCGAGCTGCACGTGCAATTGCAGCGCGATACGCCGACACTTTGCGCCGATGCGATCCAGAAAGTTCTTGAAAGCTGAGCAAGCCCGTTTGGTGTGGGACGCGCCGGGCCTGCTCGCAGGCGTGGACGAGGCCGGTCGCGGGCCGCTGGCGGGCCCCGTGGTGGCCGCGGCGGTGATCCTCGACGACACCCGGCCGATCCGCGGACTGGCCGATTCCAAGACCCTCACACCTTTGCAGCGCGAGCGCCTGCACGACCAGATCCTGGCCAAGGCCCTTTGCTGCTCCATCGCCCAGGCGAGCGTCGAGGAAATCGATACGCACAACATCCTGCAGGCCACGATGCTTGCGATGCGGCGCGCGGTCGAGGGCTTGCGCCTGAAGCCGGCCAAGGTGCTGGTCGACGGCAACCGCCTGCCCACGCTGGACGTGCTGGCCGAAGCCGTGGTCAAGGGCGATGCGCTGGTCAAGGCGATTTCGGCTGCGTCCATCCTGGCCAAGGTCCATCGCGACCGTCTCTGCGAGCAATTGCACGTCGAATTTCCGAACTACGGCTTTGCCGGCCACAAGGGCTACGGCACGCCGGAGCACCTGGAAGCGCTGCGGCGCCACGGCGCCTGTGTGCATCACCGCAGGTCGTTCAGCCCGGTTGCCGCCGCGCTGGCTCGGACGGCAGCGGGTACCGCGCAGGTCGTCGAGACTGAGTCTGCCGCGCCCACGGTGTTCGCGGCAACGGTCGAGACCGTGCACCTCGACCTGCGCGCTGCGCCCTGACTCTCATGACCACCGATCCCGGCGCGAGCCTCATCAGTTCGCGCGACAACCCACTCCTCAAGGACCTGCGCAAACTGGCCCAGGACCCGGGCGCCTATCGCAAGCTGCGCCGCATCTGGCTCGAAGGTGACCATCTGTGCCGGGCGGCGCTGGCGCGCGGCGTGAAGCCGGCGATTGCGGTGTTTTCGGAGTCTTTCTGGCCCACAGCCCCTGCCGAATGGGTAAGTAGTGCTATTAAAACCGTAGTAGTCAGCGACGATCTGCTGCGCGGCGCCAGCGGCCTGGAGTCGCCTGCGCCGATGGGCTTCGTGCTCGACCTGCCAGCGCGGCCGGAGCTGATCCCCGATGCGCCCAGCGTGGTGTTCGACCGTCTGCAGGACGCCGGCAACGCCGGCTCCATCCTTCGCAGCGCAGCCGCTTTCGGCTTCATCCAGGTGATCGCGCTCAAGGGTACGGCGGCCCTGTGGGCGCCGAAGGTGCTGCGTGCAGGCATGGGTGCGCATTTTGGCCTGCGGCTGATCGAAGGCGTGGATGCCGACGTGCTCGACGGCCTGAAAGTGCCGTTGGTGGCGACCAGCTCGCACCACGGCGAGTGGCTTCACAAGGCTGAGCTGCCGCATCCCTGCGCCTGGCTGATGGGCCATGAAGGGCAGGGCGTGTCGCCCGCGCTCGAGGCGCGCGCCACGCACCATATCCGCATCGCCCAGCCAGGCGGCGAGGAGTCGCTCAACGTCGCGGCAGCTGCCGCGATCTGCCTGCATGCTAGCGGAGCAGCCCTGCAGGCCAAATAACACACCCAGTCCGGGCTACAATCGGGGGCTTACTCGCAAATCAGCGTCGCCCGGCCGCCTTTAACGCCAAAATCCCCTGAAGCAGCAGTCCGCAGGCAACGCGCCTGGGGCTCCGGGCGACCGTAACCATCCGGAGAACCCAGTGCTTTTGTCTCTCAAGGGAAGTTTCCCGCCCGCCATCCTGGCGCTCGC
>Ga0182007_10000300_pt1 | contig 32109 bp, 47 predicted proteins | sample Sormic07211113_1_FD_123023 | JGI IMG/M metagenome (GOLD analysis project Ga0182007, IMG submission 123023) | Rhizosphere microbial communities from Sorghum bicolor, Mead, Nebraska, USA - 072115-113_1 MetaG | ecosystem: Host-associated > Plants > Roots > Rhizosphere | place: USA: Nebraska...
AGGTAGACTTCCAGGTCTGATTACGGCCCCTTAGGCGAGAGCGCAAGCTGTAGTCGATGGGTCTGAAGGAAAGTAAATCTCTTCGTGAACGCCCGACCTGTCTTTAAATACGGGCCAAGAAAGGGGGTAAATTCCGTCCTCCTTGGCGGCGGACACGTGGAGCGAGAAGATTAAACTTCAGCAACCGTACTAAAAATCACCACAGATGGGCTGGCATCGTATGCTAAGACGTTGGAAGAACGGTATCGAAGGAACTCTGCAAAATTGCTCCGTAACTTCGGAATATGGTGAACCAAACGGGTAACCCTAACCCGGGCCTGAATGGTGTCACGAAAGCGGGTGAAGCGACTGTTTACTAAAAACACAGGACTTTGCGAAGTATGATAACACGATGTATAAGGTCTGAGGTCTGCCCGGTGCTCTAAGGTTAATGGAACAGGTTAACGCCTCGAACGGAACCCAGGGTAAACGGCGGCTGTAACTCTGACGGTCCTAAGGTAGCGAAATTCCTTGGCGGGTAAGTTCCGTCCTGCATGAATGATATAACGACTTCTCCACTGTCTCCGGTACCGATCCAGTGAAATTGACCTTTCCGTGAAGATGCGGAATTCTCTGGAGCTAGACGGAAAGACCCCATGCACCTTCACTATACGTTCTGCATAGTGATATCCATATCAAACTAGTTGTGTAGGCTAAGTGGAAGCGAACGATGGTCTGCGCAAGCAACCCGTTATGCGCAAGGTGAAAGACCACTCTACTATTCTTGAGGCGCTAAGGCACGAGCCTGACAATGCAGGCGAGGTAGTTTGACTGGGGCGGTCGCCTTCCAGACAGCAACGAGGGTTTACAAAAGTACCTTCAGACCTAGGGAACTAGGTTTACGAGCGCAATGGTAGAACTTTACTTGACAGCTAGACTTTGCAGTCGCACTGAGACGAGAGTCGGTCATAGTGACCGGGTGTCATAGTCGAAACGTGGCATCGCTCAAAAGATAAAAGGTACGCTGGGGATAACAGGCTTACCACTCTTTAGAGTCCCTATCGATGGAGTGATCTGGCACCTCGATGTCGGCTTATCGCATCCCGGAGCTGAAAGCGGTTCCAAGGGTTTGGCTGTTCGCCAATTAAAGCGGTACATGAGCTGGGTTTAGAACGTTGTGAAACAGTTCGGTCCCTATCTACTCTAGATAAATATAACATCGAGGCCCTATTCTCAGTACGAGAGGACCGGGTAAGGTCGAATCCCTTGTGAACCAGTCGTGAAAATCTCGCGACGCTGGTTAGCTACATTTATAATCGCTAATCGCTGGCACCAGCTAAGTGAGAAATGCAACTCGAATGTACCGTGTATACAGCGAAAGACCACCGTTATCCAAGGCTACCCTTAGCAGCCTGTAAAGGCTGTACTGAATAAAGCCTGTGTATCATTGTTTTTTCCGCGGCATATAGGACCCCAGAGCGCAACAAAATTTTGGCCCCGATCCCTAACGATCTCGACCTGCGCACTTGAAGGGCGCATGAATACGTACTGCATGGAAGGATGCGCCCTTCATCCCGTACTTTAAAACCTACGTAAGATGTTTTCTACGACAGAGCAAGAAACCTTTCTTAAAAACACAACTGAGCTTCTTCAAAACTGCCAGCAGGAAATTCCTGCGCTAATCTCTCTTACCAGCGTTACACCGGAGGGAATTCTTCTAAGGACTACCCCCTCGAAAATTCGCCCCCTGGCCCTGTACATTCGTAATAATAGCTTGTTACAGTTTCGAACCCTAGTAGATATCGCAGTTGTAGACAAGCTCCTCCCTGCGGGCCGTTTCGCTGTAAACTACTCCTTTCTTTCTATGGTTACAAACCAGAGAATAACTTTGCAGCTGTACGCCGCTGAAACAACAACGGTCCCGAGCTTAGCCGCGCCTTTTGCGAACACGCAGCGTCTTTTCGCTTCCGCCAGCTGACTCGAGCGCGAAGTCTGAGATATGTATGGTCTTTACTTCTCTGATCACGGGGATCTTCGTCGTATTCTCACCGACTATGGTTTTACCGGGCACCCCCTGCGTAAAGACTTTCCTCTTACCGGTTTTCATGAACTCGTATACAATGATGCTGAGGGCCGTGTAACATCGGAGCCCGTTGAGCTAGCACAGGAGTTCCGTGTTTTCCACCTGTAAAAGTCGCGGAGACTGCTCACCAGTCTACCGCCGAGTTAGCCCACGCAGAATAGTTTTAAACAGCCCGCTAGGGGGGAGTAGCTTAAAGGTAGAGCACCACTTTGTCAAAGTGGGTGGTGAGGGTTCAACTCCCTTCTTCCCCGCCTGGGTGTAAAAGATTTTGCACTTTTACCCGTAAAGTTAAGTCGACGGGAACAAACCCCCTTGGTGGAACGGTAGACACGGCAGACTCAAAATCTGATTCTTACCGGTTCAAGTCCGGTAGGGGGTAGACCGCTGTAAAAAATTTCTTTTTTAATTACCTCGCCCTGGTGACGGAATGGTAGACGTGCCTGACTTAGGATCAGGATTTTGGGAGTTCAAGTCTCCCCCAGGGCAGACCCGCTCGCTTGGTGGAACGGTAGACACGGTGGCCTTAAAAGCCACTCTTTCGAGGTATCGGTTCAAGTCCGATAGCGGGTACCATGAGCTTAGCGCGTCACAGCAACCATCTTGCTCAAAACTGGGGGAGACTTGAACTCACCGAGGGCTATAGTTTAGTGGTAAAATGGTCGATTGTGGATCGATTGTGTTGGGTTCGATTCCCAATAGTCCTCCGCGTAAAATTTTTTGGGGCGATGGCTGATCGGTGAAAGCAATAGACTGTAAATCTATCGGATGAACTCCCTGGCAGGTTCGACTCCTGCTCGCCCCCGGAGTGTACTACATAAAAAGATTGTTCTAAGATTTAAGACTTTACGGTAGAACGAAAACATTTTAAGTTTATGGGCAGCACGGTTTATTAAGAAACTAAGAAAGAAGTAAAAGATGGCAACACTTAACACACACAACAAAAATACTGACCTTCTACAAAAGAGTACGAACACAAAACCGTTAAGAACTCGTAACGCCCTACCGCTGCGGACCGAGTTACTCCTTTTAGTGGTATTTATCTCGTTAGTCTTGTTTACTGCTGTGATTGCTCTTGCGCATACCCTCTCTTTCTTTGCCGTATCGCTTGGATCCCCGCTGTTTACCTTACTAACGCCAGGCGCGGCTATTGTTTTCGCTTCGCTCGTACCAATTATGGCTAACCCCGTTCATGCGCTACTCTGTTTGCTGGGCCTTTTTGGCTCCAACGCCGCGATTTATCTAAGTCTTGGTGCGGAGTATTTAGGCTTGGTGTTTACCATTGTGTACCTCGGGGCAGTCGCTATTCTCTTTCTTTACGTTATTATGCTCTTAAACGTTAAAGACATTATGTCCGCTCAGAGGTCTGTTAAAGCTCTTGGATACCGGTACGCTGCTTCCGGCGTTGTCGGCGGGTTGCTGCTTTATCGGCTGCCTGTTAGTGTACAGAACGGCCTTAACGAGATTTTTCTTTTTTCTCCGGAAAACACCAGAGCGTACCTTACACCTAGTGAGGAGCTTATTTACCGCCTGCAGACAGATATTTTAAGTCTTAGGGATTTATACGGGGGGGGCTGACCGCTGTTCATGCTACTCACGCTTATCTTGCTACTCTCCATGCTTGGGGCAATCATTCTTGCGACCGGCAGCGTCGAGGATACCGAGACACCCAGGCCCCAAAAATTTCTAAAGTAAGCTAAACCCCTACTACTGATTTTCGTAACTTCGCCAGAAACCGGGGCTGTTGCGGGTGCTGCTAGCTACAAAAACGGCAACACCGAGGACTAAACTACTTAAATTTTCTTGCTTGATTTTACCGCGCAGTTTTCCACAGACAGAACCAAAGAATTGCAGCACCTTTCGAAAAGCCAGAAGATGTAACACCCGTTAGCAGGTATATGAAATTACGCCGCGCTACAGACCCATTACTGTTTTTGCATAGAACGTACCCCTGTCGTCGCCCCGTACTTAACAAAGTTTCAGTTCGCTTACCTGGGGATAAAATTTAATTGGTTTGTCTATTGTTAGCAGAAGACTGTATAAGGAGAAATGCGCCACTATTTTCCACGGTAAACAAAAAGGTGGGTTTCACTTTTCTACCTCAGCAGGGCGTAAATCACTCCCTGCCTACCAGCGTACCCCAACACCCCGCGGCTTATGCAGGGCCTACAGCCTGGTGCGAACGCGCGTCGCTGCATGGAGTGTAAAAAAAAAGAAAGAAATAACAAAGAATAAAGACTCTCGATAACTGTGTAAATATAAAAACAACACAGGGTGCGCGTAGTGCTCTGCTTAAAAGCACGCGCTTAATTTCCGTGCGGGGTAATTTTTATAAACCGCCGAAGGCGTATAACAAAAACACGTAGTAAAATAATAACATAAAAAGCCCTCCGGGGTATACTGGCGGTTGGTACTCTTTTGTAAATCGCCGGCACCTAGTGAAAGCCTGCAGCACGCGTGTAATGTAGTTTAAACAGAGGGAGTCACGACCCACTAAAAAGCTTTTATGCTACTTCAAGCTTCTAAATTCATTGGTGCAGGTCTTGCAACTATTTCTCTTGCCGGTTCTGGCGTTGGTATTGGTATCGTTTTCTCCGCTCTTGTTTCCGCTACTGCTCGCAACCCTTCTCTAAGTAAACAACTTTTCATCTACACCATTCTAGGATTCGCCCTTACCGAAGCTATTGCTCTTTTCGGTCTTATGATGGCTTTCCTAATCCTTTTCGGCTTCTAATTGGCTTTAAGGAATAGCCGCTTAGAGAAGCCACCGGGCTCACGCCCGCGCAAGATAATACCGTCCTATTTGCCCAACTACCGAAAAACATAGATTGTATCCTACCCTACAGCGGGCCATGACCTTTTTTATTCTCCTACTGCCACTTCTTAATTTTCTCCTTATGCTTACGTTGAGTCGCCTAATCCATTGAAAACAGCTGGCGTCGTTGATTATTCTCTCGATGTGCGCAACTCTTGCTTACCTCGTCTCGCGCTTCAGCGCACTCACCACCGGTGAGGTGGCCACTGCCACGGTTGGCAGCTGGGTTCATTCCGGATTGTTTGAAGTTAACTGAACCTTTTCCGTCGATACACTTACGTACACTATGCTAATCGTCGTTCTCACCGTCTCCACACTGGTCCATCTTTACTCAACTGAGTACATGAGTGAGGATCCTCACGTTAGCCGGTTTATTAGTTACCTATCACTTTTTACCTTCTTTATGCTCCTTCTTATTACCTCCGACAACTTTGTAAATTTATTCCTGGGCTGAGAAGGTGTTGGTCTTTGCTCCTATCTTCTCATTAGCTTCTGATTCACCCGTATTCAGGCAAATAAGGCCGCAATTAAGGCTATGGTGGTCAATCGTATTGCCGACCTCGCCTTTACAGTGGGAATGCTGGCGCTATTCTACACTTTCCAGACAACCGAATTTAACGTCGTCTTTGGGCTAACCCCGTATATGATGGACACTACGATTCTTTTTGCCGGCAGTCAGATCTCCCCGCTCACGCTGACCGCAACGCTGCTTTTCCTAGGTGCAATGGGTAAATCGGCCCAGATTGGTTTGCATACCTGACTACCTGACGCGATGGAGGGCCCTACCCCAGTTTCCGCGCTTATTCATGCCGCAACCATGGTAACAGCGGGGGTCTTTCTCCTTATCCGTTCTTCCGGCTTGTACGAGTTTACACCCGGCGTTCTAAATTTTATCTCTACCGTGGGGGCGGCTACAGCGTTTATGGCTGCGACCTCCGGGCTGCTGCAGAATGACCTAAAAAAGGTTATTGCCTACTCCACCTGTTCTCAATTAGGGTACATGGTTTTCGCTTGCGGACTTTCTAGCTACGCCCTAAGCCTATTCCACCTATCGAATCACGCCTTCTTTAAAGCCCTACTCTTCCTGAGCGCAGGTGCCGTCATTCACGCCATTTCCAGTGAGCAGGACATGCGCCGTCTAGGCGGTCTTCTCCGCGTACTACCGTACACTTACGGGATGTTTTTAATCGGCTCCCTTGCCCTCATGGGTTTCCCGTTTCTGACGGGGTATTACTCCAAAGACCTAATTTTGGAGGTAGCAGCAGGTACACCTACTACTGTGGGTTACTATGCGTACTGACTAGGACTTATTACAGCTTTCTTCACCGCGTTTTATTCTTTCCGCCTTTTAAATTTAGTCTTTTACGGAACTTCTCGCAGTCCTAGAACCTACCTACTTCATGCCCATGAGCTTACCCCGCGCATGGCTGTAGCCCTAGCAGTTCTTTCTTTGGGTAGCATCTTCTTTGGCTTCTTTTTCCGCGACCTTTTTGTTGGTTTTGGAACGCCCGTATGGGCCGGAGTTATTTCTCACTCCCCCGAAACTACCGGTGCCCAACTTGCGGGGGAGTTCCTCCCGCTGAATCAGAAACTTACTCCGCTTTACGGATCACTTTACTCCGTCGGGTTGCTTTTCTTCTCTGAGCATTTCCACAAACAGGAGCTATCTCGCTTCTACACCTCTACCTTAAACGGACTCCACCGCTTCCTCAGTAGCAAATGAGGATTTGATATCGTATACAATAGGCTTGTAAACCAACCGCTGCTAAAAGGCGCGTACAACATTACCTTCTCCCTTATCGACAAAGGAATTCTAGAGGTCGCTGGTCCCACCGGAGGGAGCAAATTAACATACCGTCTAGGTATCCTACTTAGTCGTATCCAGACAGGCCGCGTTTACGATTACGCAGCCTTTATGCTAGCAGTCGTTCTTTTCATCTTAATTAGTTTTGACTCCAACGTTCTTTTTACTCTTCTGCCGTTTAGAAACGCGCAGGACTGCGCCCCACTGGCGTTCACTGTACTTTCTGTCAAAAACTCGAAGCGTACTCCGACGCACCGCAGCAATTTTTTATGCCGTTTCCTCCACCGACTAGCGCCAATTTCTCCCTCAGGTGTTGTGTATAAATCTTTTAACTTTTCTATCAGAAAAATGCTGATCCACACACTACTCCTTACTGGTACCACACCTACCTCCTTCAGAAGCCAACAACACCCCTTACACATCCTAGACGCCTCCCCCTTCCCCTTCTTAACAGGGCTCTTTCTAGCTACCCTATTAGTACCTTTCGTGTGCTTCCTACACTGTGCGGATCTTCTCAGCCTATCTACGCAGGCATCCGTTCCGCTTTTCATACTACCAGCCGCGGCTGTTTCCACCTACAAAAAGGTTTGTCTTGTCCTGTCAACAGCCTGCAGACCCCTCTTCATCCAGCTGTTTACGTGCGCTCGTTTTCCAGCAAAATTTTTTGGTTACCGGTCTAGTAAACATTTCGTTGTCGAAATCTACATCGGGTCTCTTTTTCTACTAACAGGAGCAACCCTGATCTACCTAATGCAAGTACAGGCCGAGTTAAACGAAGTTTCGAGGCTCGCCGCTATTGAAGCCGCGCGTCTTCTTGAGGAAAGTCTCCTCCCCACTAAGCGCACGGCGGGCGCAACCACAGGGGCGTGGGGGGTTTGCAATTCTCCTTGCCGCGCTCACTAGCCCTGCCTGAGTTCCTTTTATCGCCCCTGCGGCCGCCCCGACACTTGGAGTCGAGGTAGTTCGCGCGGTGGTGTACATAGGTCTTGGATTTATTGTAGGGGGCCCGGCCGCGACTGGGCTGCTTGAATCATTAACATCATGAATGGATGATGTTGCACCGCTTGACGGTGTGGAAGCCGCTGTTCCCACCGTGCAGGCCGCTTCCACTGAGTGGGGTTCTATATTTCTTCCTTGGTTTTTACGTATAATGATTCTTCAGGTAGGTTACGAACTGTATGTTTATATTGGGTAGCATTGATCCGTGTTGGTTAAACGGCTTTAACGCCGGCTAGCAGTTTGCAGTTACCTCCATTAATACCCGCCTAAAGTACATCATTGCTGTGGACCCCAAGGGATAGAATTCTCAGCCGGGGCGCTGCGTACTTAAGCAAGTATACTGGCACCTCCGGTTACCATATAGACCACAGGTATCCAAATTCGGGGTGCCACCGGGTTTGGCCCGAACCCGGTTATCAAAAGGGGCATGCTTACTACCTCCCTACTTAAAAACGCCGCTACCCTTTCTCAGACCGAAACTACTACCTCTTCCCAAAGCAGTGCTCTACAATTTATGAATCGATGACTATTCTCGACGAACCACAAAGACATTGGTATTCTATACTTCCTTTTTGGTGCTATTTCCGGCGTTATTGGAACTGCACTAAGCGTTCTTATCCGCTTAGAGCTTTCCTCCCCGGCTAACGGCTTCCTTCTAGGAAACAATCAACTGTATAACGTTCTCGTTACGGCGCACGCCTTTATCATGATTTTCTTCATGGTAATGCCGGTTCTTGTTGGCGGGTTCGGTAACTGATTTGTACCCATCCTTATCGGGGCTCCCGATATGGCCTTCCCGCGCCTAAACAACCTTAGCTTCTGATTACTGCCACCCTCCCTTACCCTACTCCTACTTTCCTCTTTCGTTGAAGTTGGTGTAGGTACGGGTTGAACTGTCTACCCCCCGCTAAGTGGAATTGAAGCCCACTCCGGCCCTGCGGTCGATTTCGGTATCTTCAGTCTACACCTTGCGGGTATCTCCTCCCTTCTGGGCGCCATTAACTTCATCGTTACTATCTTTAATATGCGCGCGCAGGGTATGACCCTTCACACTATGCCGCTATTTGTTTGATCCATCCTTATTACCGCGTTCTTACTCCTACTCTCCCTCCCTGTACTTGCCGGAGCAATTACGATGTTACTAATGGACCGTAACTTCAAAACAGTGTTCTTCAACCCTATTGGTGGCGGAGACCCCGTTCTTTACCAACATCTATTCTGATTCTTTGGCCACCCCGAGGTATACATTCTTATCCTACCCGGTTTCGGTATCATTAGCCACGTAGTTGAAACCTTCTCCCGCAAACCAATTTTCGGTACCTTGGGTATGATCTATGCTATGCTGTCTATTGGTTTACTAGGCTTCTTAGTTTGAGCACACCACATGTTCGTTGTTGGTTTAGACGTGGATACGCGTGCCTACTTTACTGCGGCAACTATGATTATCGCTGTCCCCACAGGTATTAAAATCTTTAGCTGACTAGCAACTATGTGAGGGGGCTCTCTTGATTTCCGCACCCCTATGCTTTTCGCTATTGGTTTTATCTTTCTTTTCACCGTTGGGGGCGTTACCGGCGTTGTTATTGCTAATGCAGGCCTTGACGTAGCTTTCCACGACACTTACTACATCGTTGCCCACTTCCACTACGTTCTTTCTATGGGTGCTGTCTTCGCTGTCTTTGCTGGCTTCTACTACTGAGTAGAGAAGATGGTTGGCCTTGCCTATGATGAAACTCTTGGTAAGATTCACTTCTGAACCTTCTTTATCGGTGTAAATCTTACCTTCTTCCCTATGCACTTCTTAGGTCTTGCCGGTATGCCTCGCCGTATTTCCGACTACCCCGATGCATTCGCAGGCTGAAACTACATCTCTTCCTTAGGCTCTATGGTTTCTGTGGTTGCTGCCCTTTTCTTCTTCTATGTTGTTTTAAATATGTTCACCGTTCAATACCCAGTAGCTCAGCGTAATCCCTGACGTGTCTATGCGTCTCGTGTTGAAAACGGCCGCTCTTTCGGTGGTGAAGTAGCAAAAAGCGGACTGTCTTTCCTCGTGCTTGATGCGGCTGCGCCCTGACAGATTAATTTCCAGACCCCAGCAACGGAAATCATGGAAAAAATCGTTGATCTTCACCACGACCTTATGTTCTTTCTTGTTGTTATCGTAGTATTTGTTTCCTGAATGCTTGCTCGTATCATCTCTGTATACGGACAAAGCAACAAGGCTTCTGTCCGCGCTGGATTTGTTCACCACACCGGACTCGAAATTGTCTGAACCATTATTCCTGCCGTTATTCTTTTTTTTATTGCGATCCCCTCATTTTCCCTACTGTACTCCATTGACGCCATTAATGAACCTAAGCTTACAGTAAAAGTCGTAGGCCACCAGTGATACTGATCCTACGAAACAACTGATATGGTCAGCTCCCAGGATGTTAACTTCGACAGCTACATGCTACTTGAGGCCGATCTACCCAAAGGTGCACTTCGCCTACTTGAGGTTGATAACCGCCTTGCTCTACCTGTCCGCACCGAGGTTCGCGTTCTTCTTACTGCAGCGGACGTCCTGCACAGCTGAGCTATCCCCGCCCTTGGTGTAAAAATGGATTGCTGTCCCGGCCGCCTTAACCAGGTCAGCCTTAATATTAACCGCGCCGGTACCTTTTACGGTCAGTGTAGCGAGCTTTGTGGTATTAACCACAGCTTCATGCCCATCGTTATTGATTGCGTTAGTGCAGAGCAGTACAGCGCTTGACTTGCTGCTCAAAACTAAGTAACTTGCCCTGGGCGGCTGATGCGCATTACAAAAAACCGGAAACCGCACTCGTCCCTACACGAGGGAAAACAGAAACCCTGTCTGCCAGCGGCAGTACAAGGGGTGCCCCAAGTTGACAAAGCGACCTTCCTTCCTATCGTCTTTTGAACTTTTGTACTCTATATTGGCGGATTCCTTTTCCTAAACAGTACCTACCTTTATACCTTCATCTCCGCTATGAAGCTCAACTTCAAACGCGCAAGCCGTAAATTCGCCTCTACCCTTGTAGAACGCCGATTTATTTCCACAACGCTACTGTTTCCCTGAATCTCCCTATAATTTTACACAAATTCTTACCCTTTACAGCCAACTATGCTTACAAAACTAAAAACTCTAAAAAAACTAACCTCCCCTACTAGTAGAACCAGTACTAAAACGCTCGAACAGATGCGTTCCTTTAATTTAAACTTTGGCCCACAGCACCCATCAGCACACGGTGTCCTCCGACTAGTTCTTGAACTAAGTGGTGAACACGTTCGCAAAGCAACGCCGCACATCGGCCTTCTACATCGAGGTACTGAGAAACTTATTGAGTACAAAAACTATACCCAGGCCCTCCCCTACTTTGACCGCCTCGATTACGTCTCTATGATGGCACAAGAGCAGGTCTACTCACTAGCAGTTGAAAAGTTGCTCCGTTGCACCATCCCCTTACGTGCGCAGTTTATCCGTGTACTCTTCGCGGAGCTTACACGAATCTTAAACCATTTAATGGCACTAACGACTCATGCTATGGATGTAGGGGCCCTTACACCTTTCCTTTGAGCCTTCGAAGAAAGAGAAAAACTAATGGAATTCTACGAGCGCGTCTCTGGAGCGCGCATGCACGCCGCGTACGTGCGGCCCGGCGGCGTCTCTCTTGACCTACCATTGGGTACGCTTTCTGACATCCACCACTTTGCTCGGCAGTTTAACGACCGCTTAAACGAAATGGAAGAGCTCCTTACGGGTAACCGTATTTGAAAACAACGCCTTCAGGGCGTCGCGCTAGTCTCCGCGAAAGAAGCCTCCGCTTGAGGGTTCAGTGGAGTTCTCGCCCGAGGGTCTGGCATCGATTTTGATCTTCGTCGTGACCAACCATACGAGATTTACAGCCAACTGAAATTTAAGGTGCCTGTAGGGGCTCGGGGGGATTGCTACGATCGTTATTTTTTACGCGTGGAAGAAATGCGCCAGAGTTTGAGTATTATCGGCCAATGTTTGAACCTTATGCCTTCCGGGCCGGTTAAAGCAGACAACCAGAAGGTCACCCCTCCAACACGCTTACAGCTAAAACAATCGATGGAAGCCCTAATTCATCACTTTAAACTTTATACTGACGGGTACATTGTACCTGCAGGCGAAAGCTACGCTGCAGCCGAAGCGCCTAAAGGCGAATTCGGCGTGTTCATTGCTGCGGATTCTACTTCTCGCCCCTACCGATGTAAAATTAAGGCTCCTGGTTTTCTCCATCTACAAGGCATCGACTTCATGACTCGAGGTCATCTTATTGCAGATGTTGTAACCGCCATCGGTACGCAGGACATCGTTTTTGGTGAAGTTGACAGATAACGGTGATTAGTATGTCTATGACCTTCCCCACGACGCTTGACTACAACGCGCTGCTTGCTTTCTTCCTTGACCAACTAACTGGGCCTGCGGAGGCGTTAAATAGATTTATGTGCTCTACTGAGCCCTATGTCTTCCCTTGTGCGCGTAAAAAGGTTCTTTTCCTACTTTTCTTTGAAACAACCGTTGTTTTCGCCTTTCTATATGAAGCGCGACGCGCTAAACATCTGGCGTTAACCTACCTCCCCTTTAAGATTTACGCGCTAACAGCTGTGGTTCACCCCCTGTCTGGTTACTGACTCTTCGCCGCCTGAATGATTATCTTTGCTACTGCTATTGTTGATCTAATTGTTGTTAATTTTGCCATCATTTGTTTTGCCTGAGGTAACGAAAAAGGGCGCCGTATCTGAATGCGTGTTACCCCCAAGCGTAAGTTGCTTGAAACCATCGCGATGTCCGTATACAACCCTGTTAAGATTCTTGTCTTAACTGACAACTTATGTGAAGGGCGCGCCTATAAGGAATTCTTTGCAGAGATGAAAGTCTGGTTCGGAACTAACCCTAGCGTGTGTTACCGAATGTCTCCGCCAAGGTCTATGAGCGAATACCTTAGCTATCAACACGAGCACAAGGTTGTACCTTATTTCGACTACTCCTTTGTCCGGTACCGCAGGGCCGTGAAGAAACTTTTCTTGGCGGATCCTGATTCTATCATTTTCCAAGAGGTGTTTAACGGCTACCACAGGGGGGGTCTTTGACCTACTTTTGCGGACTTCCGCAGCGCGGTTGAACTTGACTCTGTCAGTAACCTGCGCTACGGTGTTCTCTTTATTTTGGCACTGAGCTCTTTAACTGTTTATAGCATTATTTTAGCCGGCTGATCTAGTAATTCAAAGTACGCTTTTCTAGGTGCTCTCCGCTCAGCAGCGCAGATGATCTCTTACGAGGTTTCAATTTCTCTCGCCCTTCTTCCGGTAATTCTGCTTTCCGGCTCTTTAAATCTTACGGAGATCGTTTTCTCCCAGGCCAATACCTTATGGTACATCTTTCCGCTACTTCCTATTGCTCTTATTTTCCTAGTATCTATGCTGGCTGAAACAAATAGGACCCCCTTCGATTTACCCGAAGCAGAAGCAGAACTCGTTGCAGGGTATAACGTCGACTACTCCTCCCTCCCCTTTGCGATGTTCTTTCTTGGGGAGTACGCTAACATGATCTTAATTTCCGTCTTCTTCTGTATTTTATTCCTCGGCGGCTGAGAGTTCGCAGGGTTTACACAAGGGGCCCCCTTTATTTTAGCCTTTAAAGCAACGGCCCCCTGGGTATTTTTCGTGCTAGTCCGAGCCACATTGCCACGTTACAGGTACGACCAGCTAATGGATATCGGCTGAAAAGCCTTCTTACCCATTACCGGTGCGTTCCTTGTACTAGCTCTTGGGTTAGTGGTCTTCCTCGACGTTGCCCCTGTAGTTGAGGAGCTACCCTTTTAATTTTTTTGACTCTGCCCTTGTGAAGAAGCTCAATTCCCGTATATCCCATGCTTTACACCTTACTAGCATACAGCAACCTCTTACCCCCCCAAAAAACTGATCTGATCTGCCTCGATTTAACCGATTTTGAGCATTTTACCACTGCGTCTGCTCATGACCGTGTTCAACAACTCCCTTCCTGACTTGTGGTAACTCTTGTCCTTTTCCTGTGTGGCCTACTGGGTATGGTCTATAACTATAAGAATTTTTTAGTAACAATCATGTGTGTTGAGGTAATGTACCTAGGGGCGGTTACCAGCTTCGTTCTCTACGGTCTAGCCTTTCGCGACCCGAGCGCTTTTATCTTTGGACTGCTCATCCTAATCTTTGGCGCCTGTGAGTCGGCCGTTGGCCTAGGCCTACTAGTCGCTGTTTATCGATTTGACCATAAGATCGATTTTGACTTCTTTAACCTCTTAGGTGGATAAATGAAGAGCGCTTTTGTTGTTTTTACTGCACTTTCCGTCTATGATTTTACCGCGCTTCAAGTAAACGCCCCTGATTTCTTTTCTAGGGCGCTGCTATCACCGATGTCTAGCCAGCATACCCAAACGTACTACTCCCTAACCGTCTATTTTTTCCTTGCCTTTGCACTTTGCGGTCTTCTTGCTGGCCTGGCTTACCTTTTTTCAATTTCTACCGCGCAAGAAACAGAGAAGCGTAGCGAGTACGAGTGTGGCTTCGCCCCCTTTGACAGCGCGACGCGTTTACCCTTTGACGTGCACTTCTACCTTGTCGGCATTCTTTTTTTAATTTTTGACGTAGAAGTTGCCCTCCTCTTTCCCTGAGTTCTAGCTCTTCGCACCGTTGGGTGATTCGGCTTCTACCTTATGATAGCTTTCCTTGCTATTCTCTCGTTAGGCTTCCTTTACGAGTGAAAACGCGGGGCCTTGATTTGACCTACAAGATACAGTAAGAAAAACATCCCACTCGCATTTGCTTTCACCTTTGCCGATGTTGTGAAAAGCGATATCTTTGAGGCTATTGTCTACGGCCCCTTTGCCTGACCCTGAGCGCTGTTTACCTCTGTTTTTGTGTTGCACCGCCTCGCCCTTCTGTACAAATTTATCAGAGCAAGTAAGCACCCACGGCGCACAACGGGCCTTCGCCTTCTGTGGTCTACGGCGGCGGTAATTTTTATCTCCTCTCTATTCTTCTCTTACTACCTTTCCGCGGCCTTAGTTATCGTCGCTGTAGTCTCTTACCGCTTGGATGCAAACCCATTTTGACCCGCGCGCGCTTACTGGTGGGCCCGCGCAGCTCTCTTCTCCTTCCCCTTCTTTGTTCGAACATACCGTTACAGGGTGCTCCGTTTATTCTGACGGTTAGTTCTTGCGCTGTTCTTCTTTTGTGGAGCCGTTCTTACCTACAGCTATTATCCGGCCATCCGATATCCCCAAGGAAGAACTACGGTCTTTTACGAGATTTTTGAAACCACTCTCGTAGAGACTATTTACAATCGAAATGCGCTACCCGTTTACCACTATTCGAAGTACGTATGATTCTTCATTTTACCTTACGCCTCCCTTGCTGTGCTCAGCCCGGCGCTTATTGCTTTCGTCGATTTCATGGGTTTCTTATGCAACATGGTGGGTGACTTCGACGCCCTCGCTGCGCTACTCCTCTTCTGAACTCTTGTCTCCCTAGCGTTCGCCTACGTTTACGGGGGGATTAAGTTTACCTTTCTAGGTAACCTTTACGAGAAGCGTCCTGGCGATCTTCCGGTCGCAGTTACTATGCGCTACCTGTGAATAGAGAGCCTTATTCTTTGCACCTTCTTGGCACTGTCTACTTTTCTCTATCTATTCGATTGAGATTGATTTGTTGTCGCTGCGAACCCTCTTCTTATTACCACTCGCGCCGCGGTAGTAGACGGCTTTTACGATCTAATCACCTGAACTCTGGCAGCACCAGGTAGAAGCTTTGATTTCATCCACTTATGGCGTATGCGTATTACAGCTTTTACAGATTACGTAGTCTACATGGTTAGTGCTGCCTGACGTGATCTTCAACGTATCCCTGTACATACCTGAGAGTTTAAGGTGGTAGTCTTGTGGCTCCTTTACTGAGTCCGTGGTTTTTATTACACCGTGTACATCCACACAGAAGAGACGCGTTCTTTCTACGGGAAGTGCATCTACTTTTTTTCCTCGCTTCTTTACGCGTTCGTAATGCCTTTCGTCAGTCTTTACTGGTATCTTTCCGAAAAATATCCTTACGCCCGTGATGCGGTTATTACTTACTACAACCGCCACAAGTCAGCCCATACCGAGGAGAAGCGCGCTCAAATTTCTGCTAGTCCTGACTCTGGCGCGCAGAACGCTCAAAAATTCTACAGCGCTTTCCCTAGAATTGTTGTTGTCGACGAGTACGGTAACCCTACTGGGATGAGCTACGTAGACATGTATATGCGCAGCGTTCCCCAAAGAGATCTCATGGACCGCCTAATGAACGAAATCGCTTCCGCTAAAGTTCTTTCCGAAGATCTGGAGTACGTCCGCGATATCCTTATTTTCACCGCGTTCTGTTTAGCGCTTCGCGCTGTTTATCTTTTCATTCGTTGCTACACACTCCCTACGATTCCTACAGCTGCCTCGGCTGCGCTCATCAAGAAATATTCCCATCATCCTAGAAAGGCTTTCTTTTTCGGCTGACTCCAAGACTGACTTTTTGCCAAGCCTGCTGTCCAGAAGGAGGTGATTGTTATCGACCCGTACGACAACTTTCTCCGAACCAACGAGTTTCTGTCCGAGGAGTTAGCGAAGGCGGAGGGCGTCCTTTACGCTCTGTGCGCGCAAGTTACCGCCCTGTCCGCCCTCTGTCTTACCATCTTTGCTGTAAATTGCTACATGTCTCGAAAACGCCAGCATCATGCTGCCGTACTACACGGAATTTTAACTGACGGTGCTCTGGTTGTTGTCCCCCAAAAGGTAGAAAAAAAGAGCTCTGTCCGGGCTAAAAAGGGTGTACTCCTTTTCGCCAGCACCGGTGCTGTAGAGCTGCTTTCCCCCGCAGCTTCCCAACTTACTAGCAGCTACTCGTTCGAGACCCCCCTACTCGCTGAGGCCCTTCTATTCACTCTTATTTGTCTGGTTATTACCAAGCTTTCTTCCGATCTTGGAAAAGCGCACAATAAACGCCTTCTTGCCTTTACCTCCTGACGCGTACTCTCTTTCGGGCTTTTCGCTACAGCGGCTGTTTACGCCTGACAGTTCGTTTTCGACGCAAACAGCGCCAGTATTCTTGGAGGGTATTTTGCTACAAGCCGTACGATCACCCTGTTGAAACTTATTACCTTGCTTTCTGCCGCCTTTGTGCTGGATGCTTCCGAAACATTCATGCGACAGCACAGCCGACACTTGCTTGAGTATCCGGTTATGGTAGCGCTTACAACACTCTTCATGCTTCTACTTATTGGGGCTAACCACGTAATGTCCGCCTTCCTCTCCTTAGTAGGTTTCAGCCTAGGCCTTTACGTTCTTATTCTTTATGACGCCAATAAACGTCCCTCCCGTGAAGCGGGGTTAAAGTACTACTATCTGAGTACATTAAGCTCCGGCCTTATTCTTTACGGTGTTTTACTAGTATACGTGCTTACCGGGACTGGTAATTTCGATGAGCTCTTCTTAGTGCTTAATACTAAAACATCGTTCCAGGAGAATACACTTCTACGAACAGCGTTAGTTCTCATCCTAATCGGCTTCTTCTTCAAGCTGTCTGCATTTCCGGGACATCTTTGAGCAGCAGACGTCTACGAAGGAAGCCCGTCTCCAGTCACAGCGTTCTTTATGCTTCCCGTTAAAGTTGTCGTCCTTGGTGCATTTGTTCGTCTATTTTCAGTCGCACTCGCCCCTCTAGCTACGTACTGACTACCAGTGCTTACCTTGGCTGTTACTATCTCCATTATCTGAGGAGCCCTTGCCTCAGTTCAAGAAAAAAAAGTTCGTCGCTTCCTGGCGTACGCATCTATTAACCAGATGGGTTTCCTTTTAATGGGGTTCACGACAGATTCTGACGAGGGGTATCAGGCTGCCCTTCTTTACATAGGGGTTTACGCAGTCATGACTTGCGCATTCCTCACGGTCTTCTTATCTGCAAGGCGCCAGGATGGTGCTGAACTTCTCTACATATCTGATTTCCGCACACTAGCCAGTCGGAACTGATTGGTAGGCTGGTCCTTAGCTATTGTTTTATTCTCTATGGCCGGAATCCCGCCCCTTGGAGGTTTCTTTGCTAAGTACCTTGTCCTTCTCCATGCGTTCGAAAAAAATCTTATCTTCGAGGTTGTTGTAGGCCTAGCGACCAGTCTAATTTCAACCTATTACTACTTACGGATCATTAAGATTATTAAGTTCGAGCAACCTGACGGCGCTATGCCCTCGTCCCCTTCTCTGACTCCGCGTAGACAGAGTCAGCTCTTTATTGCAGAAGCTCTTCTCTGGTCTTTCATCGTGTTCGCCCCCGCGATCTTGGGCCTTACTTACACGCTAGCGATTACGCAGGGTCCCGCCTCCTTCTTAGTTTAAATCCACCGTTGTAGGTATCGCGTTTACTACTTATTTTTACTAACCTACTTTTTAGTGCCTCCGCTAGCGCCCCGTAGCAATACTGCTACAATCACCTGCCACTATGGCAACCTACAGCTACACTAATCGCATCCTGAATGGCTCTACGAAACCTTTAGCAAACACCGCGTCTAACCATTTTTTCTACTACCCAACCCCCAGCAACTTAAACTACAATTGAAGCTACGGTTCATTGGCAGGTCTTTTCTTCGCCCTTCAACTAGTAACCGGGATCTTTCTAGCAATGCACTACACTCCGCATGTTGAATGAGCTTTTGCTTCCGTTGAGCACATTATGACCGACGTGACCGGAGGGTACATCTTCCGTTACTTTCACGCCAATGGGGCTTCCATGATTTTTATTTTAATCTATGCCCATATGGGGCGTAATCTGTACTTCCAGTCTTACCTTACCCGCAGAGTGCTATGACACACAGGCGTTGTTATCTTTCTTTTAATGATGGGGACAGCATTCATTGGTTACGTTCTACCCTGAGGCCAGATGAGTTTCTGAGGGGCTACTGTTATTACAAGCCTTGTAACCGCAGTCCCTTTCGTAGGGGAGGATATCGCCTACTGAGTCTGAGGAGGTTTTTCTATTAACAACGCAACCCTAACCCGCTTTTTCAGTTTACACTACCTTCTGCCCTTCCTGATTCTTGGCCTAATTTGCGGGCACCTTGTAATGCTCCATACAGATGGCTCTAGCGATCCTCTAACACTTTCTAGTACTGCGGATAAGGTTACCTTCCACCCATACTACACCTTCAAAGATACCTTTATTTTCTTTGTTGCCTTCGCACTTTTCGCAGCCCTTGTTTTCTACAGCCCGAATAAGCTCGGCCACTCCGATAACTTCTTACCGGCTAACCCGCTAGTTACCCCGGCACACATTGTACCGGAATGGTATTTCACCCCGTTCTATGCTATTCTGCGAGCTTGCCCAAATAAGCTTGGGGGTGCAATCGGTATGTTTGCAGCTATCTTACTGCTCTTCTTTGTCCCCTACTACGTGGACGCACGCAACCCCCAGGCGTTAACTGTATTCGCACCGTACTCCACCGCGCACAAAGTTCTGTTCTGAGGTTTTGCCGGTGTCTTCCTTACCCTGCTATTCCTCGGTTCTCGCGCAGCCGCAGCGCCTTACGTGTGAGCGAGTAAAATTTTTACAGCGCTATACTTCGCGTACTTTCTGCTTGTTATTCCCTCCCTTGCTTGATTTAACACACAGTTCTTTTCGACCAAAGCTGTCTTTTATTGCTCGCGTCGCGCTTTCCATTTTACAGCAAGCCAGGAGATCTTTTCTAACTAGTGTGATCAAAATTTAGTTGTTACCTGTGCAGCAATCCCAGGCCCGTAAAGGTAGAAAGCGCAGTCTGTTCTACCTTACTGGGGCGAAAGGTAAGAATACTAATTTTTACCTACCACCGCAAACAACCACCTTTCTGGGGCCATAGTTTAGTGGTAAAATGGGCGCCTTGCAAGCGCTTGCTGCCAGTTCGATTCTGGCTGGCTCCATCTTTTTAGTTTCAGTGCTGCTACGATTGCTAAATGCTACACAAGCTAAAACAAGGAATCAACAGGTACAGATTCACCCCGTCTAACCGTCTGCCGTTACGTCGCGCGCGCCAGTTTTTAATGAATCGTTTTCGTACCATCCGCTCCGATACGCCCTCTGCACCGTTGCGTGCTGCGATGGGGCTCGTCCGTTGAAGTATTATGCGCTCTTTTCACAAAGAGAACCGTATCTCCTTCCGCGCTTCTTGCTTCATTACCGGCCGCTCCCGGGGTACAACGCAACGTTTCACCGTAGCCCGTACACGCGTTAAACAGTTTGCCTCCGAAGGTAAGCTTTTCGGCGTTCGTAAATCTAGCTGGTAAACACGTTTAAACATAATGACCTTTTCTCAACTACAACGTAGGTATCCAAGAGTCCCGAAAAAGCATAATACACGCCGTCGCGATCTTAAACTCTGCCCTCAAAAAAAAGGAACCTGCCTTAAGGTGTTTATTACTACCCCCCGTAAGCCAAACTCAGCGCTTCGAAAAGTTGCGCGCGTCCTGTTAAGTGGTTACGCACGTGTAACCGCATACATCCCAGGGATGTCGCACAATTTACAGAAGCATTCCGTTGTGCTCGTTCGCGGGGGTCGTGTTAAGGATCTGCCGGGGGTTCGTTATACAATCATTCGGGGTAAGTACGATCTACACAGACTGATCGACCGCCGTAAACGCCGTAGTAAGTACGGTACAACACTACCTGGGGGGGATACCAACCGCGGCCCCTACCACAAAGTCAAAGTCTGATAATCACAAAGTAGCCCATTATGCGTGCAAGACCCAGAGACATCACTGAAAAATATAAAGCTTTTCGTCTGCAACCAGAAAGTCTATTCTTATCGCGCCTAGTACAGACACTCTTTAGCAAGTTTACAAAAAAAGGAAAAAAGGCGCTTGCACGCCGCCACATTTACCAGGCGCTCACGCAGTTTCGTCTTCTTCTTCGTCGCCCCAAAATGTACGTCATGCTTCTTCGAATTCTTATGCGCCTGCGCGTGCAATTCATTCTACCGCTCCGCCGTAAAGGGCGACAGCTTATCTCTGTTCCAGTCCCAGTGCGGCGGAACAAGCGAGATGTTCTTAATATCCAGGCCCTTTACCACGCAATTCAAAAACGTCGTGAACGTTCTTTATCGGAGCGCGTAGCCTTAGAGCTTACTGCACTAGCCTTTAAACATCGTCAGGCGAGTACTACTCGACAACGCAGTGCAGACCTTCGTAAGGTCTATGAGGCGCGGGTTGACATGGAACTTAGATGAAAGTAATTTACAATTCTTTACCCACTCACAGCTGTACCCGTTTAAAGGGGTCGGCAGTTACATCACTAAAGGTTTCGTACCCGCCAGCGATACGTTTCTGCCTTTCTGCTGCTTGCAGCGGGAACTGCCGGTGTTACTACGAACACGGTAACGCCTGCGGGCGTTGTGTTGAGGAGCACTCGAGTTAGTTCTGTGACATCCATACTGGTGGAGTGATCAAACAGGTGAAAAGGAACAATACCTCATGCAAGGAAAGCGCACCCTAGTACCCCCATAGGGGCGAAAATAAAGATTCTGCTGTTAGCATGACTAGGGATAACTAGCTCTTTACCAAATAACTTTAGCCCGTCTGCTAAGGGCTGTAGCAGGCCTCAAAAACCGACAGCGTTTGGCCCTAAACGACGCTGCACGCTAGCCATAATCTTACGTTCAGCAAGCGTGTAGTACGCAATAGTAACCAGTAGACATACAATCTTAATGATCAACGTAACCAAGGTTACGGTAAAGAGGTTAGTAAGCATCATGGTATTAGTCGTGAAGATTTAGCACGTCATTAATGTACAAGGTAATTAGGATAGTAAAAACGTAAGCCTGCAAGAAAGCAATAAGAAGCTCTAAGAACATAATAGCAGTAACAATGACTCAAGGGAAAGCTGCTAAAAGAACCATAACACTGCCGGAGGTAAGAAGGGCTCAAGAGAAGCCGATCAGAATCTTTAAAAGTGCGTGACCGGACATCATATTAGCAAAAAGTCGAATACTTAAACTAAACACTCGTGCTACGTAGGAGACGGCCTCAATAAAAATAAGGAAGGGGGCAATCATTAGGGGTGCTCCGGACGGAAGGAACAGATCGGCAACCTGTCATTTGTGTTTTACCGCCGCAAGGTGGTTAATTGCAACAAAGTGGGTCATAGCAAGGAAGAAAGTTACAATAAAAGAGCTAGTAATTGTAAAGGAATAAGGAACCATACCGAACAGATTAGCTAGAAGAATTGTAAAGAAAAGATAAAATAACACAGCGAAGTACTGCTGTTTGCGGATATAAAGGTTTTCTTTTACGATGGAGCGCACTAATTGATACAGCGTGCGTAACGCAAAATCGTAGTTATTTGTCAGTTGGGTGCTGAAACTTGCGAATCAGCTTCCCATTACAACAATGTTAAAGGCTAATAGCAGCGCTAGATTGGTAAAACCGATATCTCCAATAAGAGGAAGAGAGATCGCTAGTACGTCGAATTGTTCTAGTGGGTCCATCTGGGTAATTACTGCAGTTACGAAAGTAGTCTCAAGTACTTCTGGAAGAAGGCTGTTTAGCATGCTGGTATTCCCACGCTCTCTTCGTCTAGTGGTAGGACGCTACCTTTTCACGGTAGTAACGAGGGTTCAATTCCCTCAGAGAGTACAACTTTAAATTCTGGGCGCATAACTCAATGGTAGAGTGCCGGCCTTTTAAGCCGTCAGTTCCGAGTTCGACTCTCGGTGCGCTCACATTACCGGGGGAATAGTTCAACGGCTAGAATTCTAGGCTTCAAACTTAGAGGTGGGGGTTCGATTCCCTCTTCCCCTGCCGGAGTAAATAATTACGTGTACGCCTGGGGTATAGCCAAGTGGCAAGGCAGTGGTCTTTGGAACCATCACCGAAGGTTCGAATCCTTCTACCCCAATGAAGATCCACGAGCCTGTAACTCAATGGTAGAGTGTTCGTTTGATAGACGAAAAGTTAGCAGTTCAAGTCTGCTCAGGCTCACTTCCTACCTAAACTCCTGTCCGGCGCAAAGGTAGTAACAAATAAATTTATGTCTGGTGTTTACTCTGATTTTGCCGCACCTCAGCTGAATTCCCGCACCCCCTTCAAAAGTTGCCGGTACGCCCCTTGAAAGCGAAAAGGCTTTGTGGAATACCACCAGCTAAACAATTTACAAAAGTAGGATCCCCGCGCAGCATACTATTACGTAGCCAACGCTCTCCGGCCCCCGCGGTCAGCGCTTTACGAACCTTGCCGGCTCAGCGAAAGCTGCTGTTAATTATTTTCACTGTTTGCTTGCCGTCGTACCGGCGCCCCGCCCCCGAACACATTAGTTACCTGCTGTTACAGCCGGCATGACAACCCGTACACTAGCGCTTGCCAACACCGCGACTACCTCCTTCAGAAGCCAACAACACCCCTTTCACATCCTAGACGCCTCCCCCTTCCCCTTCTTAACAGGGCTCTTTCTAGCTACCCTATTAGTACCGCTAACATTCGCCTTACACGGTGTCGACCTTTTCGGATTACCCCAAGCCGAAATTATTCACGCCAGCTTCTTTGGACTATTCTTAACTGCTATGGTGTGATTCAGCTCTATCGTTCTTGAGTCCGGTCAAGGGTACCACACGAAAAAGGTCCAGGAAGGCCTTCGTATGGGTATGCTACTGTTTATTCTTTCCGAGGTAATGCTATTTTTTGCTTTCTTCTGAGGCTTCTTCCACGTTAGCCTTGTTCCTGCTGTAAATGTAGGAAACATCTGACCCCCCATGGATACACAACCTCTTAACATCTGAGGACTTCCGCTCGTTAACACCCTGCTTCTTCTTTCCTCTGGCGTGACTATCACCCTTGGGCACGCACAGCTTGTACGAGGAAATACCTCAGCGTTCTTCTGACAACTGTTCCTAACAATTCTACTGGGTGCGGTGTTCCTATTCTGCCAGGCGTATGAGTACCAGTACGGTGTTCTTTTCTCTTTCCGAGACAACATCTACGGATCAATTTTTTTTCTTACCACTGGGTTCCATGGAATGCATGTAACTATCGGTACCCTGTTCCTACTGTACTGTGCTGTCCGACATCTGCTTACTGTTAAAAGTAGCCAAGCAGAAACGCAGTCTGCTTTTGCTCTAGCTCCGGGGCACCACTTCGGATTCGAAGCAGCCGCGTGATACTGACATTTTGTTGATGTCGTCTGATTATTCCTCTTCCTTTCCATCTACTGATGAGGAGGAAAATAAATGTCGATCTTTCTACAGAGCCCAATGTCTGCAATTTCACTGCTTTTAGTGGTGACACTCCTTGCTACGCTGTTACTTCCCGCGCGTAGTATTGCGACAATCCGGTATCTAACTCTTTCGTCTTCCGTAATCGCCCTTTTTTTAGGTATCTTTGCTTGCCTTGCATTTGATAAATCCGACATTGGGTTTCAATTTTTAACCACCCTTAATTTTATACCCGAGTATAACCTTGCGTTCACACTGGGAGCAGACGGGCTTTCAATGGTTTTCCTTCTTCTTACACTTTTCATCTTCCCGATCTTGTTTCTGTCCTCTTGATCTGTCGCTCTTCGCCCAAAACAGTTTTGAAACTACCTTTTAGCGATGGAGCTACTACTAGTTTTAACATTCGCAACGTTAGACATCCTTTACTTTTTTATTCTGTTTGAAAGTCTGCTCATTCCTATGTTTATCCTTATTGGAGTTTGGGGCGCGCGTGAGCGAAAAATTAAGGCCGCGTACTACTTTTTTCTTTACACGCTGTTTGGTTCTCTTTTTATGCTCTTTGGTATCTTTTATCTATACTTCCTCACTGGAAGTACAAACTACTTCGTCCTACTAAACAGTCAGTTAGGCACAGAACAGCAAAAACTAATCTGACTCTGCTTCTTCTTAGCTTTTGCTGTAAAAATGCCCCTATTCCCTTTGCATATCTGACTTCCCGAAGCACACGTGGAAGCACCTACTGTTGGTTCCATGCTATTAGCAAGCTTACTGCTAAAGCTTGGAGGCTACGGGTTTTTGCGTTTTTCCCTAACCTTCCTTTCGGAAGGATCGAGCCAATACGCGCCCTTGGTATCTACTTGCGCACTATTGGGAGTTATCTACGGGTCGCTCTCTACTATCCGGCAGATAGATCTCAAAAGGATCATCGCATACTCCTCAGTGGCGCACATGAATCTTGTCATGCTTGGCCTCTTTAGCTACAACCAGCAGGGGCTCGAAGGTGCAATTTACCTGATGGTGGGTCACGGGGTTGTATCCGCGGCACTCTTCTTCTGCGTTGGCGTTCTGTATGATCGCCACCATAGCCGCCTGCTGCGTTACTATGGGGGCGTGGTTACCGTTATGCCGCTTTTTTGCAGTATGTTTTTTGCGTTTACCCTAGCAAACATGAGTTTCCCAGGAACTTCTAATTTTCTGGGTGAGCTACTTCTTTTCTTGGGCATTTTTGCGGGAAACAGTACAGTTCTTCTGTTCTCTACTGCGGGTATTGTTTTAGGGGCCGTTTATTCAACGTGACTGTTTAATCGCGTTGCCTTCGGTACATTGAAAACAATATATATTTCTGAGTTTACAGATCTTAGTCGTAGGGAATTTCTTATTTTGCTATCGCTGCTTATCCCGATGATTGTGCTTGGCCTGACAGCTAGCTTTGTCCTTGACTTTGTACAGTTACCTGTAAAGGCAATTGTTACTTCCGCGCAAACGTCTAAGTAAGGAGGGTGGTGACGCGTGTATACAAAAGTTTTGTAGGAAAAGTACGGGGGAGCAAAAAGCAATGTTTTTTCTTGAGATATAAGCATCTAATGCTGGTGGCACGTTATTTAATGTAAACCGCAATGCTTTCCACTAACCAAACAAAATGACAAATTAAAAATACTAAAAAAGCTAAGAAATTACACCAAAAGTACAAATTAAACCTAGCAGCGCGCAAGAAAGCAATTTGCCTTTACCGAGTAAGGTCTTTGAAAAGCTACAACGCTCGCTCTCTACTGGCGGCTGGTACGCCTTTGAGCGCAGACGCTAGCGTAGTGACCGGTCTTAAAAAGACGTGTACCCTTCGGGAAGTCAATCGCTATCTGTACGACAAAAAGTGCTTAACCAGATGCGCTGCCCCCGCAAAACATGCGTCTCGCGGCGCTAGGATCTCCAACAAGGGGGTAATCTTGAAGCCTACCTTACGCGCAACTTACCAATTAAAACAAGCAGCGGCACGGGCCGTAGATCGTTACCGCCGCCACTTACAGCAGCAACCTTCCGCACCCCAGCAAGTTGCTACATCGAGGAAAACGGGCCAGTCTGTTCATACAGCTAACAGGTATAAGAAACGTTACAACCGTGTCAGGACCAAAATGCTCGGTCTTGCACTTCTTGCGCAAAGCGCTGCTCCAGCGCTACGTGTAACTAGATTACCTGCACCGACTACTGGCTCTAGCTACGCGGGTTCCACGCTTTTTGATAACCAGTTTACCAGCACATCGGCGGGGTACGCAGCCAACCAGCTACCGTTACTTGTCCGCGCGGGAAGCGGGAATCTCACTGTCTCTAGAAAGTTAAAACCGGCCAGCCGTCGCCGCAAAAAGATCGAAACCTACTTAGGGACCAAACGCACGTTTCTTACGGTAGACAAAGACCTACGCAAGCTTAAAAATTTTTGTAGTCACCTCCGCACTGCTACAGTAGCCGCAGGCGTAAAAACATATTTTCAGGACTATCAAAAAATTAAATCCTCTTTGCGAGGGCGTTTCTTTACATACAAGGTCTGAACTACAAAACTTGCCAACCGTACGCGTGGACTGCCAACGCTAAACCGGCCACAGGTGTACAACTACAAGCGTTTCGCTGACCTTCGCGTACAGCAGAAGTTACTCCGGTTGGATGCTCGCAAAAAAAGCAGGTCGCTACTTTCAGTAACTCGTAAAACCGTAGAGGCGGCCCGCAAAAAAAAGCTATTACGGGCTGCAATTTCAAAATACTGCCACAAGCGAATTCCGCTCCCCATCCCCGCACGAACGGCGGCAATTAAGCGCGGGGCCTCCATCCGCGCTTTTGTCAGGCCAGGGGCGGTGTCAACAAGGCCCAGGCTACAGCCGCGCGCACTTACTAAAAGACAGCGGCGTGTTGTTGCAAAAGCTATCAGGCGGAGAAAGAATATCAGTAAAGGGCAGTTGAAACGTTTACGTCTTGGCCGCGTTCGCCAGCATGTAAAAATCAGAACTTACCCCAATTTACTGCGTGTTTTCCCCCGAGTCCCAGCAGTCCAATGAAAACGGAAGCCTGCAAGGAAGCAGCGTTTCCGTGCTTATAGACAACTTAGTGCAATTAAAGCAGCTTTATTGCTTCTCACCAAAGTAAAGGCCCGCCGTTTGGCTTTTAATCCTACCGGGGCGGTAGCAAAAAAAACCCCACAAAATTTAAATCCTGTCCGCACTACACTTCGTTCACTACTCTTTATTACCACGAAATGCCGAACCGCGGGGAGTCTTATCGGGGAAAAGCAAGCTCTTACAGAAAAGCTCATCCGCCAACTGCGCCGCGCCCTTCGAACCGGCGTACAACCGACGAACGGCTGAATCACGAGTGCGTTTAGTTTCCTCCGGAGTGCCCTACTGGGTGGAAGTCCTTCAAAAGCATTATTAGATAGAGAACTCGCAGTCTGAAAAAAAGCACAAAAAACCACAGCGCCTGTAAAAGCTAGCAAAAAAGGTAACACCTTTTTGACAACTTTCCACGCGTTAGATTCTAAAAGATTCTTTTTTCGTAAACTACTCACTTCGAAGGTACCGTTATCAACCAATGTTACCAATCCAGTGTCTGTCTCAGTATCAACGGTGGGTCGATCTGCTCCTAAAGAGGAGGTCACCCTCTTTGGTAATGAGCTTGCTTCCCCGCGTATCAATAGCAATGTTAGCACTCTAGACACAAATTTAGTTTCTAAGTCGATCTACTTTGTAAGCCATCACGCTGCTCTGACTCCAGCGTATGCGCACCCGAAAAAACGGCTTCTGTACCGTTTAGCGGGGCGAAGGTCTAGGTTTCGTAGGTTTATACCCAATTTCGTTAGAAATCGTTTAACACGAGAAGCATCTGGGCTCTCTGATAAGCTTGCTTCGCCCGGCAATCCTACCCCTACGATACGCTATTACCGCCACGTTTACCCTAAAGGGACACGCGTCTTTGCTGGGTATTACAAAAAAGGGCGTCGCATTAGGGCTCACCGCCTTGTAACACAACAGCGTTGAAGCCGGGCTACTGCTCTGCACCTTAGCCGACGGCGCTTAGCCTGAAGACACACCCCGCAAACACTTCGGACAAGAACCTCCACAGGCCGAATTGCGACTTGCGCGCGATACGCTGCGGGTAACAAAGGTTGACGGGCTCGTAAAATTCGGGCAAAAGTTCGTAGCACCCAACGCCTTCGGGTTGAACAAAACGCGGCGGTTTTGCGACAACTCGCGGATCTGCAGTCAGCGAAAGTTTTGCGTGCTCAAAATAATATCCCCCCCAGAGCCCTCCTGCTTCTAACTGGTAACGACTGTCTACACCAGTTGCCCGCTGGGGCGGCTAAGAATACCGAACCCGTAACTATTAGAGCCTTTTGCACTGCGCAGCAGCGCTTAGCAAACCAGCAAAAACTGCGCACGGTAAGCGCTAGGACTAAATTTAGTTTTGCCTCTCAGCAATACTCTAAAGGCTTTTATACGCGACGAAGAGGTAAATTTACTTCTCCAAAGGACAAGAGGCGTAAAAAACCAAGAACACCCCGTGCTATTAGGTCCATTTCTAAGTGCCCCGCCAACAGGCTTCGCTTTTCTGCGCAAACCCCGGAATTTCTCCTTGTTAAAAAAGAGAGCTTTTCCCCCCTCAGCACTAGCCCCGAACAGCTGCGAGCTCAGTTGCGCGGAAGTACACCGGAGCGGGTGACTTTAGCAAAAAAAATGCGCCGACTTTTCCTGATCAAGTCCCTCCTACAAAGGAATAAATTCACCAAGTTGGCAAGGCTTGGTGAGTTGGGCGTTCTCGAAGAATACGCCTGCTTAGGAAAGCTTGGTGAACTTTTTCTGCTCGGGGGGTTAACGGACGAGCTTAAAGAGCAGCTACTACTTAAGCTTGCGATTGATATTAAACTTTGCGCCAGCCGTTACGTATCCTATGCGGGGCCTGCTAGCCCCGTACTTGCTGCTACTATGCACACCGGCCCCAGGATTGCGCTAGTTTACAATAGCGTCCCCCCCGCCAGCGGAAGGGACCCTGAATTTTTCCAGGTAGACGGCCCGGCCACAAAAGTTGCACCCAAAGATAGATTAAGGGTAACCGCGCTTCTTCGCGGTCTAACACGTGTAAGGGGTAAAACTTCCCTTTTCACCGGGGCGGAAAGCTGCGCAGTTGTCCGCACAGCGCGCTCTGTTAAGCTATCGACCGTCAAACGTCTTCGCCACTACCGTAACGCTTTAGCGCCCCGCGAGAAGGCCGAGCAGATCGAACTCCTATGAAGGCGAACGCGCGCGCGCCGGCGGTCTACCCGACCAGCGCCACGCTTGCAACGAACGCGCGTTCGCGGCCAGCAAAACATTAAGTTTACTTCTGCTAAAAACCTACCAGCTGTGTTTACGAGAACCTACGGTCTTGTTGTTGCTCCGAGAGTTTGAACAACTAAGCTGGGTCGATGATCGTCTACTACGAAACACACCGGAGTGCGCTTGCTACCAAAAGATTTTTCCGCCGCACGCCCGTGAGGTGTAAAAACTCTATACGCACGGGGTATTTCAGAGGAGTACGCTAGATTTACTTCGGGTAGCGCTGCTACTTTATTAGCTTTGAAACGGGCTAAAAGGTTGTCTCATACTAAAGCGGGTCACCTAGCTGCGATTACTTCCACAAGAAAAGTCTTACTGCGAGTAGTGGACGCACATAGTCCCATGAAAGTTCTGCACCACAGCCCTGCGAGCACTGGGCGTGCTTTTTGACAGCTACGCTACCAAACACGGGAACAGGTGCGATTACGCGCGGAGGAGTATTCTCGCGCGCTAGCTCTGCGCAGTAAAAATAAAAATACACCCGCGATTAAAAGAACTAAACCCACTAGAAATCCTCGCTTGGTTAAAAAGGCTAGACCCTCTAAGGTTGTGCGGGCAGTTAAAACTTCGCCAGTAAAGGTTGCCACCGAACGAGGGGCGCTACCAGTAAAAATTAAGCTGCCTTCTACCTATCTGCGAATCCTGGAGCTTAATATCCCAGTTTTTGACCCTACCGTACAGAGTAGTTTACTTAAATTTAGCAATCTGCCAGCCATAGCTCGCGGGGGGCAACAGGAGTATGACCTGATTAAGCGCGCGTACAAAGCGGCGCTCTCCTCCCAGATAAAGAATCCTGCGCTGGCTACACCAGACTTCGAAAAGCAGAAAGCTGGTGTCTACGCCCTGTTTGTGAAAAGCACTGGTTTCACACCTGCAAACGCTTCCGTCCCCGAGTGGAAACAGCTCCCCAGAAATGCGGTAACAGCTGTTAAAACGGTGACTCTACCTTCAGCAGCGCCAACCACAAGCAGGCCGTCGATCTCACACGGGGAGTTGACAGCAAGGGAGGTTGAAGCTATTCTTGATGCTGCAACCAGACAAAATTTACAGGATTTTTTAGCAACCGCCTTGCAGAATCGTCGGTCTGAACGCGCGCATACTCTAGTTAGAAAGGCAGTTTTGCGCTCTTGAACACTCGTTGAAAACGCCGGCAGTCCAGAAGAAAGCCCTTACTACGCGGACTTGCTTGCCTCTATTAAGGCTTACAGCTTTTACGGCGTAGCCCTTGACCTCACTAGCAAAGCAGCAACCGTTTCTAAACTCGCGCCTAAGTTTTCTAAATTACCTAAATAATGGTTACCTCATCTAATAGTAACGGAGTTTCAACTAAAGGCTACAGTGAACAGTCGTCTCCCGCAAAAGCGCGCTTAATCTCAAAGGGCTTTGACCAGCCTTCTACACGCATTCAACCCAGTAACAAAGGCGGTCGTAAGGCGCCTTTTTCCAAAAGGTCTTCGAAAGTAATTACGCTTTCACGTAAACCTTACGGAAAATTTCAAAAAAAATTTAAAAGAAACGCCCCGAGTAACTACGAAGCTAATGTTGCAGTAACGCACGGGATCTCCTTATTACCTTTGAAGAAGGAGAAGTTTTTACCACAACAAAAGGTAAAAGGCTCAACTCCCGCAGCACGTCGCCGACCTATTGTTGGGTATAACGACGCAGTCGAGCAGCAGCTTCCCGTGATTCGCCGGATCGTCGTTCACCGCGGGCAGCTCAACACACCTGGTAGCACCACACCCTCGCCCCTTCCTACCGAAAAACTAACCCCCCAGTACACCACAGTTCGGTATCTGCTAGCGGGCGCACCGCGCGCACGTGCTCTAGTTAAAGTAGCCTGCGGCGTCGCTAAGACCTCCCGTGTTTTGCGGTGGTCAGCCAAAAAACGGTCCGCCGCGCTTTATGCGCCGGATGCGCGAGAACTCGGTAGAAGGGCCCGCCGAAAGGGCAAACCCCGTGTTGGTTTGACTCCACTTCGCGCTGTGCTTGCGCGTCAGCTAGTTCGTAAATTTCGCGCTTCCCGCAGCGCTAAACACTCAGCAGTACGCCGCAGGCTCACACGCTTTCGCTGGTTTAACCGAAAATACCTAAAAAGCTTACGTTACCCTGCACGCCGTCGAATGCTCAAACGAAGCATCCGCCGCGCTTCTCGTTATCTGCAAACATCTGTTGCTGTTCTCTCCGCCGCTGCACAGCGACATGCGATTTCCCGTAAGCTGTTACGAACTCACCGTCTGCTAACACAACGCACAATCGCTGGTGCTGACTACCTACTAACTTATTGCCCAGTACCACTTACTGCACGGCAGCGGCTTTTCGCCCAGAGGCATCTCGCTCGCAAAGCCCGTGCGTCGCGATTTTTAAAGAGAAAAACTAGATTTATGCATTCCACTTACCGGGTAAAAAACGCAAGAAGCTTTACACAAGCATATCGTGCAGCCCGAAGCTTAAAGCGGAAGCTTATTACTCGCCCCGCCGCAAGAACACTCACCCCCAGACACTATAGATTTTCTGATCTACTGTTCCGACGAACAGCAGCTAGAAGTAGCCGGTGACTTCAGCTACGCAGCTCTCGAGTACAGAAACGTGCAGTATTCACCAAAAAATACTTAACTTCCACCCTCCCCTCGTTGCAGCGATTCCAATTAAATAGGCTTATCCGCGGTATCGCGCGTCAGAATCAACAGCCGCAGCCCACTGTTACTGCTGGAAGTTTTCAACTCCAACAGGAAGGGGCCCAAAACCGATACTCCGAACTACACCGCCGGCTAGATTTTAAACGCCGTGTAGCTAACGAACTGGCTGGACGCCCCGCAGCTTCCGCTACTC
>Ga0182007_10000301_pt1 | contig 32101 bp, 29 predicted proteins | sample Sormic07211113_1_FD_123023 | JGI IMG/M metagenome (GOLD analysis project Ga0182007, IMG submission 123023) | Rhizosphere microbial communities from Sorghum bicolor, Mead, Nebraska, USA - 072115-113_1 MetaG | ecosystem: Host-associated > Plants > Roots > Rhizosphere | place: USA: Nebraska...
CTTGGGAATGTTCAGATGGTTGGCCACCACCGGCTTGAAACCGGTCAGCTTGGACTGCGAGACGTACGAGTTCATCCATGCACCGCCGCGCTTGGAGGCACGTGCGTACGGGTCGAAGATGAAGATCGCCAGCTGGCTGCCATCGGCATCGAACACGTCGTAGACGGTGACGTCGTCGTGGTAGACCGGCAGGTCGGTGCGCTGCTTGAAGGTCAGGCCGAACTCGAGCTGGGCGGCGTGGAAGACGCCGTTCTCGAGCACGTTCTTCATTTCGAAGTACGGCTTGAGCTGGGATTCGTCGAAGTTGTACTTGGCCTGGCGCACCTTCTCGCTGTAGAAGGCCCAGTCCCACGCTTCCAGCTTGAAGGTCGGCTTGCCGGCGGCCTTCTGCTCCTTGTCGATCATCGTCTGCAGATCGGCGGCTTCGCGCTTGGCGTTGGCCACCGCGGCCGGTGCCAGCTGGCCGAGCATCGCGTTGACGGCTTCGGGCGTCTTGGCGGTCTGGTTGGTGAGGTTGTAGGCGGCGAAGTTCGCAAAGCCCATCAGCTTGGCCTTGTCGGCACGCAGCTGCATGATGCGCGAGACCAGGGCGGTGTTGTCGTACTCGCCGCCGCGGCTGCCGCGGGTCACCGAGGCTTCGTAGATCTTCTGGCGCAGCGCGCGGTTGGCCAGGTTGGTCAGCGGCGGCTGGCCGGTGGTGTTGAGCAGGGTGATGACGTACTTGCCGTCCTGGCCACGCGCCTTGGCGGCTTCGGCGGCGGCGGAGATCTGTTCCTGCGAGAGGCCGTCCAGTTCCTTGACGTCGTCGACGGTGATCGCCGAGGCATTCACTTCGGCCAGCACGTTCTGGCTGAACTTGGTGCCCAGGTTGGCCAGTTCGGCGTTCATTTCCTTGAGCTTGGTCTTGTCCGCTTCGGACAGCTTGGCGCCGGCGCGGACGTAGTTCTCGTAGTACTTCTCGACCAGGCGCACGCCTTCGGCGTCGAGGCCGAGCTGGGTGCGGGTGTCGTACAGGGTCTGGATGCGGGCGAACAGCTTGCCGTTCAGCGCGATGGCGTCGCTGTGCGCGGCGAAGCGCGCGGAGTAATCGGCCTGCAGCTTCTTGCGTGCGTCGTTGGTGTCGGCGCCGACCAGGCTGAAGAACACGGTGGTGGCGCGATCCAGGGTGTCACCGCTCTTTTCCAGGGCGATGAGGGTGTTTTCGAAGGTCGGCTTGGCCTTGTTGTTGGCGATCGCCTCGACTTCCTTCAGCTGCTGGGCCATGCCGGCGTCGAAGGCGGGGGCGAAGTCGCTGTCCTTGATCTTGTCGAACTGCGGGAAGTGCAGCGGCAGCGGGCTGTCGGCGAAGAACGGGTTGGCCTGCTGGGCGGCGGTCGCGGCCGGGGTGGCGGCGGTGGCGGAATAGGCGGGCAGGGCAAGGCCGAGGGTCACGGCAACGGCGAGGGCAAGACGGGTGGTCAAGGGGAAATCTCCGGTCAGACAAGTCTTTGAGGGTAACCCGAGCCGTTGCGGAGCGGCTTGTGTCGAAAGGCATGTTTTGGCCGGACCACGGCCGGGGCATTAGCAACAGCAATAGCGGCGGTGGGCTGCTGCGAGGCGCGGGGCGGGTGGGGGGCCGGCGCCTCGAAAAGCGGCGTGCGGCCCAGAGTGGGAGCGGTAGTGCCGGCCGCTGGCCGGCTCCCCAGTCGTGCAGGACAAGGCCAGCAGGCGAGCTAAGATGAGGTCTTTCCACCGGAACCCCTGCCATGACCACTGCCTTCGATTTCCCGTTCGTGGATCTGTCCGGTCAGCCGCAGGCGTTGGCGCAGTACCAGGGCAAGGTGTTGCTGCTGGTCAATGTGGCCAGCAAGTGCGGCTTTACGCCGCAGTACGAGGGGCTGGAAGCGCTGTGGCGGGAGTTCGGGTCGCGCGGGCTGGTGGTGATCGGGTTTCCCTGCGATCAGTTCGGGCACCAGGAGCCGGGGGATGCGGCGCAGATCGGGGAGTTCTGTTCACTGACCTACGGGGTCAGTTTCCCGATGTCGGACAAGGTCCAGGTCAACGGCCCGGGCGCTGATCCGCTGTGGCAGTGGCTCAAGGCCGAGAAGGCCGGAGTGCTGGGGACGCGCGGGATCAAGTGGAACTTCAGCAAGTTCCTGGTCGGCCGCGAGGGGCAGGTGCTTCATCGCTATGCGCCGACCGACAAACCCGAATCCCTGCGCGGGGATATCGAGGCCGCGCTGGGTTGAGGACCTCGCCCGGCCAGGACCGCGGCGACGCGTAGAGCCGGCCGATGGCCGGCTGCTCGGGTTGCATCACCTTGACGGGGTCCAGCCACGCATGGCGTGGCTCTACCTCATTTCTCGACGAACGCGCGCTCGAACACGTAATGGCCGGGGGTTCCGATGCGCGGCGAGGTGTGGAAGCCGCGGCTGTCCAGCACGGTGCGCAGGTCGGCCAGCATCTGCGGGCTGCCGCAGATCATGGCGCGGTCGTTTTCCGGGTCCAGCGGCGGCAGGCCGAGGGTTTTCTGCATCTCGCCGCTTTCCATCAGCGAGGTCAGGCGGCCCTGGTTCGGGAAGGCTTCGCGGGTCACGGCCGGGTAGTAGAGCAGCTTGTCGCCGATCATCTCGCCGAGGAATTCGTGCTCGCGCAGTTCCTTCTCGAACAGGTCGCGGTAGGCCAGGTCCTTTTCGTAGCGCACGCCGTGGGTGAGGATCACCTTGTCGAAGCGCTCGTAGGTTTCCGGGTCCTTGATCACCGACAGCCACGGCGCCAGGCCGGTGCCGGTGCCGAGCAGGTAGAGGTGCTTGCCCGGGTGCAGATCGCTGATCAGCAGGGTGCCGGTAGGCTTTTTGCCGACCAGTACCTTGTCGCCCGGCTGGATGTGCTGCAGGCGCGAGGTCAGCGGACCGTCCTGGACCTTGATGCTGAAGAACTCCAGGTTCTCTTCCCAGTTGGCACTGGCGATGGAGTACGCGCGCAGCAGCGGCCGCGCTTCGGTTTCCAGCCCGATCATCACGAACTGGCCGTTCTCGAAGCGGAAGCCGCTGTCGCGGGTCGTGGTGAAGCTGAAGTAGGCGTCGGTCCAGTGACGGACCTCAAGCACCGTTTCGGCGCCAAAAGCGGAAGACATGGGGGTGGGGTTCTGGTCGGTTTCGTCGGGTCTAGTTTATCTCAAATGAGATAAATTCTCATTGACTGGCCGGACAGGCCCGTCAGGCGGGGGTTTCAGCGGTAGCCGGCCGCCTGCAGCTCGAACAGTTCGGCATAGCGGCCGCCCTGGGTCATCAGTTCGGCGTGGGTACCGCTGGCCTCGATACGGCCGCCGGCCAGCACCAGGATGCGGTCGGCCATGCGCACCGAGGAGAAGCGGTGCGAGATCAGCACGGCGGTGCGGTTGTCGGACAGTTCCTTGAACCGCTGGAACACCTCGAACTCGCTGCGCGCATCCAGTGCCGCGGTGGGTTCGTCCAGGATCATGACCTGCGCATCGCGCATGTAGGCACGCGCGATCGCGATCTTCTGCCATTGCCCGCCGGACAGGTCCACGCCCATCTTGAAGCGGCGGCCGATGAGCTGGTCGTAGCCACCGGGCAGGCCGGCGATCACTTCATCGGCCATGCCACGCCGGGCGGCATCGCGGATGCGGGCGTCATCGCTCATCGCCTCGACCAGGCCGACGCCGATGTTCTCGCCTGCGCTGAGGTTGTAGCGCACGAAATCCTGGAAGATCACGCCCATGTTGGCGCGCAGGTCATCCAGGTCGTAATCGCGCAGGTCGCGGCCATCGAGCAGGATGCGGCCTTCGTCGGGGTCGTACAGGCGGGCCAGCAGCTTGACCAGGGTGGTCTTGCCGGCACCGTTCTCGCCGACCAGGGCCAGCACTTCGCCGGCGCGCAGTTCGAAGTCCAGGTGGCGCACTGCCCAGCTTTCAGCATCGGGATAGCGGAAACCGACGTTCTCGAACACGAAGCCTTCGGTGATCGGCTGCGGGATGGCGACCGCGTCCGGGCGCGAATGGATCTCCGGTTCGATCTGGAAGAACGAGAACAGATCGTCCAGATACAACGCCTGCCCGGCGACCTGCGAAAACCCGATCAGCAGGCCTTCGAGCAGTTGGCGCAGGCGCAGGAAACTGCCGGCAAGAAAGGTCAGGTCGCCGATCGAGAAATCGCCGCGCACGGTGCGCCACGCGATGTAGGCATACGCGGCGTAATAGCCCAGCGTCCCCAGCGCGGCCAGCAGCGTGCCCCAGATCGCGCGCTTGCGGGCCAGCGCGCGGTTGGCGAGATAGAACTTCTCCGCCAGCAGTTTGTAGCGGTCGATCAGGAACCGATGGAGGTTGAAGATCTTCACCTCCTTGGCGGTTTCCACGCTGGCCCCGATCTGGCGCAGGTATTCCAGCTGCCGGCGCTCCGGCGTCCACTGGAAGTTGAGGCTGTAGCCGGCGGCGTTGAAATGCGATTCGCCGATGAACGCCGGGATCAGCGCCACCGCGAGCAGCAGGATCAACCACGGCGCGTACACGATCAGGCCGACTGCCAGGCTGGCCACGGTGATGCTGTCCTGCACCTGGCCGAACAGCTGGCTCATCAGGTTCATGCGGCCCATGGTCTGGCGCCGTGCGCGGTCCAGCTTGTCCTGCAGGTCGGGGTCTTCGAAGTCCTCGAGATCCAGCTCGGCCGCGTGTTCCATCAGGCGCACGCTGGTGACGTTGGTGAACAGCTCCGACAGCAGCGTATCGGCGTAGCTGACCATGCGGCCGAGCAGGTCCGAGGCCATCGCCAGACCGAACTCGAGTGCGAGCAGCCCGAGCAGCGGGTTCAGCAGCCCGCTGGTGAGCGCTTCGCCGAACGGCGGGAAACCCGCATCGTGCTGGCTGAGCAGCACTGCCGCATCGATGATCAGTTTGCCGACATAGAGCATCGCCACCGGCAGCAGTGCGCGGATCACGCGCAGGCCCAGGCTGGCCAGGGTCAGCCCGGGGCTGGTCTGCCAGACCTGGCGCAGGAACGGGGGCAGGTTGCGCATCGCATTGACGCGCTCGCGCAGGCTGGGGTTCTTCTGGCCGGGTGCACCGGCAGCGGGGGAGGCGGGCATGGACGGTATTGTGCGCGCCGTGGCCGTGGTTGATGCATGAAGTCAGTGCACGCGCACCAGCCCGGTAGTGCCGGCCGCTGGCCGGCTCCAGGTTGCATCCAGCATCGTGCGGAGCCGGCCAGCGGCCGGCACTACCCGCCCCCCTTACGGCAGCGGCGGCAGCAGCCCGGCGCCGAGGCGGTTCCAGGCGTTGATCACTGCGATGCCCATGCTCAGGTCGCTGATGCCCTTCTCGTCGAAGTGCGGCGCCAGCGCCTCGTAGGCGGCGTCGGAGGGGGCCGCACTGCTCAACCGGGTCAGCGCCTCGGCCCAGCCCAGCGCGGCGCGCTCGCGCGCATCGAAGAAGCGGCTTTCGTGCCAGGCTGGCAGCGTATCCAGCTTGCGTGGTTCGATCCCGCCCTTGCGCAGGGTGGTGCCGTGCATGTCCATGCAGTACCCGCAGCCATTGATCTGCGAGACACGCAGGAACACCAGCTCCATCAACGTCGGATCGATCGAGCTGTCATGCACGGCCTTGCTGGTGGCCAGCAGGCCCTTGATCGCCTCATTGGCCAGGCGGAAATAGGGAACGCGGGGAGAAGCAGACATGACGGACTCCATGACGGCCGCAGCGGCCGTCTTCATCAGGAGGACGCGCCAGCACCGCGCGCTGTGACAAGCGCAGTGAGTTTTTCCGGATTGAGCACACTGAGCACGCGCACGATGCGCCCCGCATCGACCGTGATCATCGTGACCGAGTGCAGCTGGTCGCCGGCGAAACGCAGGATCGCCGGCTCGCCATTGACCTGGCCGAGCCGGGCCGGATGCTGCCCGTTGCGGCGCGCGATCGCCCAGTACAGCTGTGCGATGCGCTCGGCCCCCAGCAGGGGACGGATCGCCGCAGTGACGCGGCCACCGCCGTCGGAGATCATCTCGGCATTGGCATCGAGCAGGGAGCGGATCGCGGCCAGATCGCCCTGCTGCGAGGCGTCCATGAAGCGTGCCAGCAGGTCGCGGTGCTGCGCGGCCGATACCGTGAAGCGCGGGGCGCCGGTCTGCAGCCGCTGGCGCGCCCGGTGCACCAGCTGCCGGCAGTTCGCGGGCGAGTGCTCCAGCAGGGGCGCGATATCCGGGTAGTCGTAGTCGAACACGTCCTTGAGCAGGAAGGCGGCACGCTCGTCCGGCTTGAGCTGCTCCAGCAGCGCCAGGAAGGCCACCGAGACCTCGTCGGCCAGCGCATGCCGCTGGGCCGGGTCCTGCAGCGGGTCCGGATCCAGGGCGATCTCCAGCGGTTCGGGCAGCCAGGGCCCGACGTACTCCAGGCGCGCGCTGCGCATCGCGCGCAGCCGGTCCAGGCCGAGCCGGGTGGTGGCGGTGACCAGCCAGCCCTGCGGATCACGGATCGCGGCGATGTCGGTGCCCTGCCAGCGCAGCCAGGCGTCCTGGACGATGTCCTCGGCGTCGCTGCGGCTGCCCAGCAGGCGGTAGGCCAGGGCGAACAGGCGGGGGCGGTGGGTCTGGAAGGTATCGGTCGGGGTCATGCCGCGAAGACGCGGCCGGGCGGGCCGCTGTGACAAGGCTGGGCGGCCACTGTGCACCAAAAGCCGCGGCCGCGAGCGATTCTCAACGCCGCCGGGCGGTCCTTGTTAAAATCGGCGGTTCAACCCCCGCCAGCCTCCAGCAAGCGAGCAAGTCGTGACATCGATCAAGCAGGAAGACCTCATCCAGTCCATCGCCGACGCGCTGCAGTACATTTCGTACTACCACCCGGTCGATTACATCAAGAGCCTCAACGCTGCCTATGAGCGCGAAGAGTCGCCGGCCGCGAAGGAAGCGATGGCGCAGATCCTGATCAACTCGCGCATGTGTGCCGAAGGCCACCGGCCGATCTGCCAGGACACCGGCATCGTCACCGTGTTCCTGGAAATCGGCATGAACGTGCGCTGGGACGACGCCACGATGGGCGTGGAGGACATGGCCAACGAAGGCGTGCGCCGTGCCTACAACTACCCGGACAACAAGCTGCGCGCCTCGGTGCTGGCGGATCCGGCCGGCAAGCGCGTCAACACAAGGGACAACACCCCGGGCGTGGTCAACGTCAAGGTCGTGCCGGGCGACACCGTCGAGGTGATCGTCGCTGCCAAGGGCGGCGGTTCGGAAGCCAAGAGCAAGTTCGCCATGCTCAACCCGTCCGATTCGATCGTGGATTGGGTGCTCAAGACCGTGCCGACCATGGGCGCCGGCTGGTGCCCGCCGGGCATGCTCGGCATCGGCATCGGTGGCACCGCCGAGAAGGCGATGCTGCTGGCCAAGGAGTCGCTGATGGAGCCGATCGACATCAACGAGCTGAAGGCACGTGGCGCCTCCAACCGTGCCGAAGAGCTGCGTCTGGAGCTGTTCGACAAGGTCAACGCGCTGGGCATCGGCGCGCAGGGCCTGGGCGGCCTCACCACGGTGCTGGACATCAAGGTCAAGGATTTCCCGACCCACGCCGCCAACCTGCCGGTCGCGATGATCCCGAACTGCGCGGCCACCCGCCATGCGCACTTCACCCTGGATGGCAGCGGCCCGGTGATGCTGGATCCGCCGTCGCTGGAAGACTGGCCGCAGATCACCTATGACGCCTCCAAGGGTACCCGTGTCGATCTGGACACGATCACCCCGGAAGACGTCGCCAGCTGGAAGCCGGGCCAGACGCTGCTGCTCAACGGCAAGCTGCTGACCGGCCGCGACGCCGCGCACAAGCGCATGGTGGAAATGCTGGACAAGGGCGAACCGCTGCCGGTCGACCTCAAGGGCCGCTTCATCTACTACGTGGGCCCGGTCGACCCGGTGCGTGACGAAGTGGTGGGCCCGGCCGGCCCGACCACGGCCACGCGGATGGACAAGTTCACCCGCCAGGTGCTGGAACAGACCGGCCTGCTGGGCATGGTCGGCAAGGCCGAGCGCGGCCCGGCGGCGATCGAGGCGATCCGTGACAACAAGTCGGCGTACCTGATGGCGGTCGGTGGCTCGGCCTACCTGGTCTCCAAGGCGATCAAGGCCGCCAAGGTGGTGGGCTTCGCCGACCTGGGCATGGAAGCGATCTACGAATTCACCGTGCAGGACATGCCGGTGACCGTGGCGGTGGATTCCACCGGCGAGTCCGTGCACCAGACCGGCCCGCGCGAATGGCAGGCCCGCATCGGCAAGATTCCGGTCGTCGTCGCCTGAGGCCGCCGGTCTCGGCAACGTTGAAAACGAAAACGGCGCCCCAGGGCGCCGTTTTTCGTGGCTGGCGCGCATCCCTCAGCGGCGCGCATCCACCAGCATGCGCACCGCCAGCGCGCCGAGCACCGTGCCCATCAGGCCGCGCTGCACTGTCTGCCAGCGCGGGCGCCCGGCCAGGAAGGTGGCAATACTGCCGGCGGCCAATACGATCAGTGCGTTGACACTGACGCTGGTCGCGATCTGCACCAGCCCCAACACCACCGATTGCACCATCACGCTGCCATGCCCGTGGGGCTGGATGAACTGCGGCAGCAGCGAGAGATACATCACCGCGATCTTCGGATTGAGCAGCGCGGTGAACAGGCCCATGCCGAACAATCTGCGCGGGCTGTCGTGGTCCAGGGTGCGCAGCTGGAACGGCGACCGTCCGCCGGGGCGCAGCGCCTGCCAGGCGAGGTAAAGCAGGTACGCCGCGCCGGCGAGACGCAGCACGTCGTAGGCATGCGGCACCGCCATCAGCAGCGCGGTGATGCCCAGTGCCGCGCACGCCAGGTACACCAGAAAACCCAGCGCGACACCGCCCAGCGAGATCAGCCCAGCGGTGCGGCCCTGGCAGATCGAACGTGAGATCAGATAAAGCATGTTCGGCCCGGGCGTCAGCACCATCCCCAGCGAAATCAGACCGAAGGCGAGCAGGGCGGACGAACCGGGCATGGGAGGATCCTGGGCTGGCGACGGGGCAGAGGAAACATTCTGCGAGCGCCCGCGGCGCAGTGGCAGGGACAGAACGCGCGCCCATTTCCGGTGCTCTGTACCCATGGGATGACACGGAGTGCGGGCGCATACTGTGCGCCTCCCTCACGAGGCCCTATGCATGCGCACCACGTTGTATGGATCACCGAGTACCGCCGCCCTGGTCGTGCACTGGCTGCTGCTGGAACTGCAGATCGAGCACGATCTGGTGATGTTGGATTTCGACAAGCGCGAGCACAAGGATGCCGCGTATCTCGCCTTGAATCCCGCAGGCCTGGTGCCGACGCTGGTGCTGGATGGGCAGGTATTGACCGAAGCGGCCGCGATCGCGCTGCATCTGGCCGACCGGCATCCGGACGCGGCCCTGCTGCCGGCCCCGGGGACTGCCGACCGCGCCGAGGCCTATCGCTGGATGTTCTGGTGTGCCAATACCGTGCAACCGGCGTATCGGGCGTGGTTCTACCCGCAGGAAATGGTCGGCCCCGAGCATGTGGACGCGACCCGGCAGCGGGCGCGCGAGCGGCTGGAAGGCGCCTGGCAGCATCTGGCCGGGCACCTGTCCACGCGCGGCCCGCATGTGCTGGGCGAGTCGTTGAGCGTGGTCGATTTCATGCTGGTGATGCTGATGCGCTGGTCGCGCAACATGCCCACGCCGAGTGACACCTGGCCGGCGTTGAAGGCCTACGCCGATCGTCTGAAAGCCCGCCCGGCGTTCGCCGAGGTCTACCGTCGCGAGGGCATCACCGACTGGCGCTGATTCAGGTCAGACGACGAATTCGTTGACGGTGGGGCGCGCGCCGTAGCCGGCGTAACGGAAGAGGCGTTTGCGGCAGCGCTGGCCGCCCGGGTCTCAGCCCGGCACGCGGGGAATGCTACATTCCGGGCATGTACGCATGCGGCGATGACCGGGTGCTTTCGACACGGAGTACGACGATGCCAAGGACGCTGTCCGCGCTGCTGCTGACCCTGCTGCTCTCCGCCTGCAGCAGTGATGGCGATTTCCACGCCGACCCGCCCAGCCTGCGCGATGTCACCGCTGCCAACCAGTGCATGCAGCAGTGCCAACGCCAGTACGACAGTTGCATGGCCAGCCGTACGGGATTTGGCAGCGGCGACAGCTGTGGCGCCGGGGTGGCGAACCAGCGCGACGCGAAGTGCGACAGGATCGACAATCCGGACCTGCGTAAATCGTGCCAGGCCAGCAGCGACTATTGCCGCAACCGGCTGCCCGCGCTGACCTGTGGCGAGGATAACAATCGATGCACCAGCCGCTGCGGCGGCGGCTGAGCTCCGGCGCTCATGCCGGCAGGAGCTCCAGCACCGTCTCCGGCGGTCGGCACAGGCGTGCCCCGCGCGGGGTCTCCACGATCGGGCGGTTGATCAGTTCAGGGTGGGCGACCATCGCCTCGATCAGCGCGGCATCGGACAGCGCGGCGTCGTCCAGCCCCAGCGAACCATAGGCCGGCTCCTTGCTGCGCAGCAACTCACGCGGCGCGATACCCATGCGCGTGATCAACGCAGCCAGCGTCGGGCGGTCCGGCGGCGTCTTCAGATACTCGATCACCACCGGCTCGATGCCGTGCTCACGCAGCAGTTCCAGCGCCCCGCGTGAATTGCTGCAGCGCGGGTTGTGCCAGATCGTCACCGCCATCAATACCACTCCAGCAGCGAGACACCCAGGCCGACATACGTGGCCTTGTGGTTGTAGTCGATCATGCTCTCGCCGTAGCCATCGAAGATCTGCACGTGGCCGCGCAGCAGGTTGCTGATCGGGAAGCCGTAATCGAGCTGCAGCGCACCGTGAGAGCGGTCGCCCCCGCGCAGCGAGTGACGCGCCATCAGCGAGACTTCGTGACCGTTCTTGTTCCAGGTCAGGGTGGCATCACCGCGGCCCATGTAATCGGAGATGTCCGGGTTGTTGTCGTCCTTGCGGTCTTCCGGGATGCGATACCACGGGCGCAGCACCAGCGCCCAGTTCTCGCGGTCCAGGCCGACGGTGGCGATCACCCGGTTCCAGCTGCGCGACAGGGGATCGGCGCGGCCGTTGGACATGTGGTTGATGCTGATCCCGCTCATGCGCCCGCGCCAGCCGCCGATCGAGTAGCCGTTGCGGAACAGCATCATCACTTCCGGCTCGTAATTGGTCTCGCGGAACGGGCGCGAGTTGTCGGCGTTGTAGGCCTGCCAGCGCGAGCTCTGCGTATAGCCGGCCCAGATGTCGCCGTTGTCGCCGAACAGATTTTCCACGATTTTGGTCTTGAAGCTGAGCTGGAACTTCAGTTCCGCGCTGTCCAGCTGCTGCGAGGTGGTGACCGTGTTGACCGGGTTGGGGGACTGCGGCATCTGGTTCTTGTCGCTGGTCCAGAACGCGGGCAGCAGGTAGACCGGCTTGTAGGCGCGCAGCTGGAAGGCGCCGAGCTTGGAGTCCTGCGCGAGCTCCCAACGGCTGTCCAGCAGCGAGCCCTTGCCGGCATTGGCCAGCGCGTCTTCATGGCCGTCGTTCTTAAACACTTCGCCGAGGCGCTGCTTGACCCGCTGCGTCGCGGGCGCGCCGGCGTCGGCACTGCGGGAGGCCTGACGTTCTTCCCGACGTTCCTGCTTGGCGGCGGTGGCAGCGGCATCGGCGGCCAGGGTGACCTCCGGCGTACGCCCGAACAGCTTGTCGTAGCAGGCCAGGCGCGCTGCGTCAGTGTCCACCAGGGCGCAGGCCTCCGGCGAGGCCGGGGTGGGCGCGGCCTCCTGGGCAGCAGCAGGCAGCGCCGCGCAGGCCAGGGCCAGGGCGGTGAACAGGGCGGAACGGGAATGGAGCATGGTCATGGGAGCAGGGCCGCGTGACAAGAATGAATGGGTCTAACCGCACAGTGTCGCCGCTGCCCGGATTTCCCGCCAGCGCACGACAGCATCGATCTGACCGGGTTTATGCCGGTCAATGGTGTGCTCAGGGCGTGAAGCCGCCCCGCCGCGGTACCGTCAGAAGAACCAGGCGAACGCGAACAGCCCCAGCATCGCGATCACCAGCGCGAGCTTCAGGGCGAAGCCCAGCAGGATGCCCAGCCACGTCGCCAGGCCCACCTTGGTCGAACGCCCGAGCTCCCGGGTATGCCAGTACTCGCCCAGCAGGGCGCCGGCCAACGGCCCCACGAACAGCCCGATCGGCATGAAGAACACCCCGACGATGCTGCCCAGGAAGGTGCCCCATAGCGCCTTGCGGCTGGCGCCGACCCGCTGTGCCCCGACCACGGTGGCCAGGATGTCGACTGCGAAGGAGAGCAGCGTCAGCAGGCCCAGGACCGTCAGGGGCAACCAGCCGACATGGACGAAATCGTCCGCCCACGCGGCCAGCAGCAATCCGGCGAACACCAGGGGAATGCCGGGAAGGGCGGGAAGAATGACGCCGGCGATGCCGACCAGCACCAGAACGATGGCTAGCAGGTACAAGATGAATGAATGGTCCATGCTGTCCAGTATGGTTCCTGAAATGGGGTTGACATCCGAAGGTTTTGGCCAGTTGCTTTTTCGTTTTGCTCGGGTTAAGTTGCAGACGCTGAGCTTGGCAAGGTCACCGTGGATCGTGGCCTGATGATGGTAGATCGTCCAGATCCGCTGCATCGTTGCACCTCGCTTCCCCCTTGCTGTCAGCCGCCTGTACGGGTGTATCCAACAACAAGACAGTTAGGGAGTAGCTGAGATGGCTGAGAAGGGCACCGTCAAGTGGTTCAACGACGCGAAGGGTTTCGGATTCATCAGCCGTGAGAGCGGCGAAGATGTGTTCGTGCATTTCCGCGCGATCGAATCCCAGGGCTTCAAGAGCCTGAAGGAAGGTCAAGCGGTCGAGTTCGAAGTGGTCACCGGTCAGAAGGGCCTGCAGGCCGACAAGGTGAAGCCGCTCTGAGCGCAGACCGGGTCCTGCCTGGTTGACACACGAAAAGGGCCCGCTTCCGCGGGCCCTTTTTTATCGCCTGCGAGTGACGTTGCGCTGATCAGCGCAGGATCACCTTGCCGTTGACCACGCGGACGTAGGTGTTCTCGCGGATACCGCCCAGATCGCGCTGGTTCACGACGACGGTACGGCCATCGTCCATGCGCACGGTGATGTCGAAGGTATCGCTGGTGACGTTCTTCTGGATCTGGTTGCCAGCCAGCGCGCCACCGACTGCGCCTGCGGCGGCTGCGATGTTCTTGTTGCCGCGGCTGCCACCGGTATGGTCGGAGATTTCATGGCCGGCGACCGCGCCGACGATGCCACCCAGGACTGCGCCGGTCGCGCTCGGTGCGCTGCGGCCCGAAGCGACCTGGTTGATGCGGGTCACGATGCCGCAGTCGGCACAGCGGTTGGTGTTGTAGTTGCCGCCGGAATTGCCGTAACCGTTGTTGTAACCACTGCTGCCGTAACCCGGCGAGGTGGTGGCACAGCCAGCCAGGGCGACGGTGGCAACGGCAGCGGCGGCAATCAGTTGAATCTTCATGGTGTATCTCCTGGCCAGAGGGGTGGTCGAATGCGTCTGGTGCGCATGGAGCTGATCGTGTCCTGTGCTGCGTGAACAGCGTGCCAATCCCGGGCCGCCAGCGTGGCTGGAAGATGAATCAGCGGAAATCCTGGTGGCAGGCCTTGCAGTCGGTCTGGATCTTCTCGACCAGCGTGGCCATGCCCGGGCAGTCGGTCGGCGGTGCGGCGAGAGCCTCGTTGAGCGTGGCGCGCAGGGCGCTGGCGTGCTGCTGGAAGCCCTGGCTGTCCTTCAGGCCGGGAAAGGCCAGGTCCAGGTCATTGGACAGCGAGCGCAGGGTCTGCAGGCGCGGCACGGTGTCGGCCAGGCTGCAGCGGTTCTGCGCCTGCGCCGCCTGCAGCAGTTCCACCTGGCGGTTCATCACGTGCATGAGCGACTCCGGGAAGGGGTCCTGGCGGGCCTGGATCGCGCGCGAGACCATCACCGTGGCGATCAGGCCGATCACCAGGCCAAGCAGGCCGACGAACAGGTAGCGGTACGCGGCGGACGGGCGGCGCTGCGGGGTCACGGGGGCGTTCATGGTGAGGGCTTCCTTGAGGGGGCTGCGGCGATGGTACGACGCGTCCTGTCCACGGCGCGTCCCGGCCGGGGCTGGGCGCATTAAAATAGGCGCATGAACGACGTACTGCGCGAACGATTTGCCGGCATCGACCGGTTGTATGGAGTAGGCACCGTGGATCTGCTCGCCAGCCGCCGGGTGGTGGTGGTGGGCATGGGCGGCGTGGGCTCGTGGGTGGTCGAGGCGCTGGCGCGCACGGCGGTCGGGCACCTGACCCTGATCGATGCCGATGACATCTGCGTGTCCAACACCAACCGCCAGCTGCCGGCGCTGGCCGGCCAGTACGGCCGCAACAAGGCCGAGGCGATGGCCGAGCGTTGCCGGGCGATCAACCCCGACATCAGCGTCGATGCGATCGCCTCGTTCCTGACCGTGTCCAACATGGTCGAACTGCTGGACCGCGATTTCGATCTGGTGATCGACGCCTGCGACAGCTTCCGGGTCAAGGTCGAAACCATTGCCTGGTGCCGTCGCCGCAAGCTGCCGATCCTGACCGTGGGCGCGGCCGGGGGACGCACCGATCCGACCCTGGTGCGGATCCGCGATGTCTCGCGCACCGAACACGACGCGATGATGGCGCTGATCCGCAAGAAGCTGCGCAGCGACTTCAACTTCCCCAAGAACGCCTCGCGCTACTTCGGCGTGCCGGCGGTGTACTCGCTGGAAAACGTGAAATACCCGCAGGCTGACGGCAGCGTATGTGGCATCCGCCCGAACCTCGGTGCGGACGCGGCGCTGAAGCTCGACTGCGGCGCAGGTCTGGGTGCGGCGACCCACATCACCGGTGCGTTTGCGTTCGCGGCGGTTGGCAAGGCGCTGGAGATGCTGATGAAGAAGCCGGCCAAGGCGGTCACGGCCGACTGAGCCGCTGCGGTCAGGGCAGTGGACCGGCTTACGCCTCCAACCCAAGGCCGGGCCGGTCCGCGACCACTTTCGCCACAAAGTCCATGACCGTGCGTACCGAGGGGGACCGCCGGAGGTCACGGTGCACCACCAGCCAGATGTCACGCGAGAACGGCGCCCCGTCATGCTCCAGCGGAGTCAGTCCGGGCGCGGCATCACCCAGAAAGCGCGGCAACGCGGCCACGCCCGCTCCGGCCAGAGCGGCTGCCCGATGACTGCTGATGTCGCTCAGTTCGCACGCCACGGTACGGCTTCCCGCGATCTGCAGCAGCCACTGCTGCTGGGGCATGTCAGCAAACTGCGTGTCATAGGCAATGAAGGCCCAGTCTTCGGGCCGACGGGTGGCGACGTACTCGTGGCTGGCATAGAGCGCGAACGGCATTCGTCCGATTCTGCGCACAACGCTGCTGGCTTCCTTGGGACGGACCAGCCGCAGAGCCACATCCGCCTCGCGGCGGGCGAGTGATACCTGCTGGGCCTGCGCCGACACGGAAAGTTGAATGCCGGGCTGCGCTGCCCGGAAGTCGGCAACCCGCTCCGCCAACAGGTGCGCCACCAGCACGGGCGGTGCACTGAGGGTCACCCTGGCGTTGACAGCATCCTGGCTGGCCCGGCTCACGCGCGCGACAGCAAATGCCGAGGCGTCCATGGCCTTGGCGTGCTCGTAAATCTGGACGCCCATCGCGGTAAGGCGGACGGAGCGCGGCAAGCGCTCGACCAGCGCAACCTGCAGTTCGACCTCCAGGGCCGCAACACGACGGCTGACGGTTGCATGGTCGACATGCAGCGCCCGAGCCGCGCCTGACAAGGTGCCGTCGCGCGCAACCGCCAGGAAATGACGGAGATTCTCCCAGTCGAACATCTGTGCGTTTTCGCAGGTATGGAGTGTGATTTCGGAGAATTTTCGAGGGTGCCGGCCAAGCCTAGCATGGACGGTCTCTTCTGCTTGTAGGACCCCAAATGGCAGCTTTTCCTGCTTCCGCGCGCGGTACGCTCTGGGCCGCCGCGCTCGGCTTCATAGTGGTGCTGCTTGACATCAGTGTGGTCAATGTCGCACTGGATGCCCTGCAGCATGAATTTTCAACCGATGTGGCCGGCTTGCAGTGGGTGGTCAATGCCTACACCTTGGCATTCGCCGCACTTCTGCTTACCAGCGGGGCGCTGGGCGACCGCTTCGGCGCGCGCCGGCTCTATCTCTCGGGCTTGGTGGTGTTCACGCTGGCGTCGGCTGCCTGCGGGCTTGCTGGCAGTCTGCCTGTGATGGTCGGGGCCAGGCTGATCCAGGGCATGGGCGCGGCGTTGCTGGTACCCAACTCGCTGGTCATGGTGCAGCAGGCATTTCCGGACAGCCAGGCGCGTAGTCGTGCCGTCGGGTGGTGGGGCGCTCTCGGGGGAGCGGCTCTGGCGGCCGGTCCCGTGCTGGGCGGAGTGCTGGTGGCGCATGCGGGCTGGCGCAGCGTGTTTCTGATCAATCTTCCGATGGGTTTGATCGGAATCTGCCTGACACTCCGGCATGCGGCGCCGTCCGGCGTCGGACATCGGCGTGGCCTCGACTGGCGTGGGCAGGTGGCTGCCATGGTCGCATTGGCAGCGACCACCATGACCTTGATCGAGGCAGGCCAGCTGGGTTGGCAGCATGGCGTGGTGCGCGGAGGGGCGCTGTTGGCGCTCATGTCCCTCGCGGCCTTCCTCTGGATTGAAGCGCGCAGCACCTCACCGATGCTGCCATTGAATCTGTTCCGGAATCACACGTTCTCCATCGTCTCGTTGGCAGGCGTCGCGGTGAATTTCGCCTATTACGGTCTGATCTTCGTATTCAGTCTGTTTTTTCAGATGCAGCAGCATCTGTCGCCGCAACAGACCGGGCTGGCTTTTCTGCCGATGACCCTCGTTCTGGTCGCACTCAATGTGGTGGCGGGGCGCCTGATTACGCGGCTCGGTCCCAGGTTACTGATGTTCATGGGCCTTGCGCTGGCGGGATCGGGTTACCTGTTGTTGATGCGGGTAAGCATCGGGGGCCATTACGCGCTGTTGATCGTGCCGATGCTGATGGCGGCAAGCGGGGTCGCCTTGGTGGTGCCGACCATGACCAACGCGACGCTTGCATCGGTCGAGCGGTCGCGGGCGGGCATCGCTTCCAGCGTACTGAACTGTGCGCGACAGGTCGGCGGCATGCTGGGTGTCGCCCTGTTTGGGAGCCTGGTCGCCGATGGCGCGCCGGATGCGTTCATGCATGGCATGCACATGTCGATCGGCATGGCGGCGGGAGCGCTCCTGCTGGCGAGCGTCCTGTGCTGGTTTGGCATGAGGCCGGGGCCGCTCGATCCGTTGCGCGCTTCAGGAGAAACCGTGAAGCCCGAATAGGGTGCGCGCATTGGCCGTGGTCTGCGCGGCAATCGCCTCGGCCGGTTCCCCGCGCAGGCGTGCCACCGCCGCCAGGATCACCGGCAACCGCGCCGGCTCATTGCGCTGGCCGCGGATGCCCGCATCCGGCTGGTCCGGCGCGTCGGTTTCCAGCAGCAGCTGCTCCAGAGGCATGTTGGCTACGAGGCGGTGCAGGCGCTGGGCGCGGTCATAGGTCAACGGGCCGCCCAGCCCGATCAGGAAGCCCAGCTGGTGCAGCTGCCGCGCCTGCTCGGGGCTGCCGGAGAAGCTGTGCACCACGCCGCGCAGCCCGCCGATCTGCTTGATCGCCGCGATCACCGCATCCACCGCACGGCGCGCATGCACGATCACCGGCAGGTCGAAGTCGCGCGCCAGCCGCAGCTGGCCCAGGAAGTAGTGCAGCTGGGCGTCCGCATCCAGACCCTCGACGAAGAAGTCCAGCCCGCATTCCCCAACCGCGCAGGGGCGTTCGCGTTCGAGCCACGCCCGCAGCTCCTCCAGGTGCTCCGGGCGGTGCTGGTCCAGGAACATGGGGTGCAGCCCGTAGGCGGGGTGCAGACCGTCGGCGAGCCGGCAGGCGTCGCGCAGCCCGGGCCAACTGGCGGCCGTGACCGCCGGCACCACCTGCGCACGCACTCCGGCCGCGCGGGCGCGCGCGATCACGTCAGGGCGATCCGCATCGAACTCGCCCGCATCCAGGTGGCAGTGGCTGTCGATCAATCTCACGCGCGGCGCTTGGCCGGCAGCGGCGGCGGCGTTTTGTCGCCGCGTCGTTTCCAGTTGGCCAGCAGCAGCGTGCCCAGCCCGAACAGGATTTCATCCACGAACGGCAGCGGGTCCGGAATCACCAGGGTCACCGCGAACAGGGCGGCGGTGATCTTGAAAAGGGTGGGGTAGCGCAGCCGACGCGCCCATTCCAGCACCGGCAACAGTATGGGATTGGACATGAGGCACTCCTGGGCAGATGCTGTAAACGCTATCACGAGCTCAAGGCTCACCGAACCTGAATGGGCGGCTGGATGTTCACGATCCGTGGAGATTCCGTTCAGGGTGGCCGTGCTGGAATTCACTCAAGAACGTTGCGGATCGTCCGCAAGGAGCCGGTTATGAAAAGTACAACTACTACTGCGTTGGTCGCTGCGGGTGCACTGCTGGTCGGCGGGATCGCCACCGCTGCCTTCATGAAGGGCGGCAGTTCCTCGCCCGATGCGGTGACCGCTGCTCAGACCCGGCCCACCCTGGACACCACGCCGCTCGCCGACGATGGCGCGCGCACCGATCAGCTGGCCATTGAAGACAAGGCCGGCAAGCTCGAGTACGCCGACATCGTCAAGGTCGATCCGCTGACCAGGAAGGAAAAGGCCTACGCCACCGTGATCGGCACCGAGCCGGTGCGCGAGACGTCCAGCACGCAGACGCCGCACGAAGTCTGCCAGGACGTGGTGGTCCAGGAACGTCTGCCCGAGCGCGACGGCAATGTCGGCGGTACCGTCGCCGGTGCCGTGATCGGCGGTCTGCTGGGCAACCAGGTCGGCGGTGGCAACGGCCGCAAGGCCGCCACGGCCGCAGGTGCTGTCGCCGGCGGCATGATCGGCAACCAGGTCGACAAGCGCCACGTCGGTGGCCGCGTGGTCAACCGTACCGAGCGCCAGTGCCATACCGAAACCGCGACCTCCGAGTCGACCCGCGTCACCGGCTACAACGTGACCTACCGCAATGAAGACGGCACCACCGGCACCATGCGCATGGCCAGCAAGCCGGGCAACCGCATCCCGATGGGCACCACCAATGCGGTCACCGGGTACAACGTGACCTACCGTTACGATGGCGCGGAGAAGACCGTGAGGATGGACAACAAGCCGAGCAGCGATCGCCTGCCGGTGATCGACGGCCAGCTGGTCACCCAGACCGCCGCGCTGGATGCGAACAGGCAGTAATTCGCAGCGGTTCGGATGCATCACCAACACGCCGGCATTCGCCGGCGTGTTGCGTTGTGGGGTCAGCGGCACAGCGCGCCGATCGGTGTTCTGGGATCATCTGCGTATACCTGCACTCACAGAGGACGCCATGAGCATTTTCGACCTCCGGCTGGAGACCGACCGTCTGATCCTGCGCCCACCGCACGCGGAGGATTTCGATGCCTTCCTGCGCTTCTGCTCGGACCCGGAGGTGATGCAGCACCTCGGTGGCGTGCAGCCGCCGTCGCAGGCCTGGCGCAGCTTCAGCTGCCTGGTCGGCAGTTGGCACCTGTATGGGTTTTCGATGTTTTCGTTGATCGAAAAAAGCAGCGGCGACTGGGTAGGTCGCATGGGCCCGTGGCAGCCGCTGGACTGGCCGGGCACCGAGGTCGGCTGGAGCATCCGCCGCGAGAGCTGGGGCAGGGGCTATGCGCCCGAAGCGGCGGTGGCCAGCATGGACTGGGCGTTCGACACGCTCGGCTGGGAAGAGATCATCCACACCATCGATGCCGCCAACGAGAATTCCAAGGTCGTCGCGCGCAAGCTGGGCAGTTCGCTGCTGCGGATGGGGGAGCTGCCGCCGCCGCATGCCGGCAAGCCGATCGAGATCTGGGGCCAGTCGCGCCAGCAATGGCAGCAGCGACGCGCCACGCAGCGGTGATGCTGCACCCGCGCTTGGCAAAGGCGATGCGGTGAGGCCAGACTCGGTATCGCGGGCAGGCCGCCCGCGATGCATGGCCAAGAGGGTGCGATGACGTCCTTGCGTGCGCGAGCAGCCGCGGTCCGTGGGCATGCCCATGCCCACACCGCTGCCGGAGGTGCAGGCCTTGTTCGCGCCGTCCATCTGAGGTCCATCCGGTTGTCCACATCCGCAACACGTCACGGAGGGTGATGCATGTTTGCCGTGGTTCCCGATCCGATTCCCGCACGCATGAAAGGCCTCAACCGGGCCGAGATCTGCGATGCCAATTTCATCGATTTCGTACAGCAGTGGCGCGGCGATCCTGCGCCGACGCCGGCACCCGATGCGCCGATCCTGCCCGGCAGCACGCTGGATGCGCAGGGCTTTGCCGACCTGTTCGAGTCGCAGCTGATCAGCCGCCATCTGGACCTGATGGCGCGCGTGCTGCGCGTGCAGAACAAGGTCTTCTATACGATCGGGTCGTCCGGCCACGAGGGCAATGCGCTGGTGGCGCGGCTGGCCCGTCACACCGATCCGGCGTTCCTGCACTACCGTTCCGGCGGTTTCATGGCCGAGCGCTTCCGCAAGCTGCCGGGCATGGACCCGGTGATGGACGCAGCGCTCTCGTTCGCGGCCAGTCGGGACGATCCGGCCAGCGGTGGGCGGCACAAGGTGTGGGGCAGCAAACCGCTGTGGGTGCTGCCGCAGACCTCGACGATCGCGTCGCACCTGCCCAAGGCGCTGGGCACGGCGCTGGCCATCGAAAGCGGGCGGCGCATCGGCCACACCCTGCCGATTCCCGACGACAGCGTGGTGATCTGTTCCTTCGGCGATGCTTCGGCCAACCACGCCACCGCGCAGACCGCGTTCAATACCGCAGCGTGGGCGGCGTACCAGCGGTTGCCCGCGCCGATCCTGTTCGTCTGCGAGGACAACGGCATCGGCATTTCGGTCAAGACACCCGACGGCTGGATCGCGCAGAGCTTCGCGCACCGGCCGGGCCTGGATTACTTCTTCGCTGACGGTCTGGATCTGGTCGAAGGGCATGCGCAGGTGGAGCGCGCGCTGGCACATTGCCGGCAGACGCGGCGCCCGACTTTCCTGCACCTGCGCACCACGCGTTTGATGGGCCACGCCGGGACGGATTTCGAGATCGAATGGCGGCCGTTGCCGGAGCTGTGTGCGGCCGAGGCCAGCGATCCGCTGCTGCGCTCGGCGGCGATCGCGATGGCGTCCGGCTGGATGACGGCCGGGCAGGTGCTCGATCTGTACGAGCGCGTGCGCGCGCGCTGTTTCGCGGCCGCCGCCGAAGCGGATCGACGCCCGAAACTGACCGATCTCGCGGAAGTGATCGCACCACTGGCGCCGTACTCGCCGGCGGCGGTCCATGCCGAAGCCACGCGGGTGGCTGCCAATGCGGCACGTGCCGCCGCGTTTGGTGGTGAGGCGCAGCTCCCCGAAACACAGCCGCCGCGCCATCTGGCGATCCAGATCAACCAGGCACTGCACGATCTGATGGCCAAGTATCCGTCCACGCTGCTGTTCGGCGAGGACGTCGCGCAGAAGGGCGGGGTGTATACGGTCAGCAAGGGCCTGCTCAAGGCCTTCGGGCCGCGCCGTGTGTTCAATACCCTGCTCGATGAAACGATGATCCTCGGGATGGCGCAGGGTCTGGCCAACCTGGGCATGCTGCCGATCCCCGAGATCCAGTACCTGGCGTATCTGCACAATGCGGCGGACCAGCTGCGGGGCGAGGCCTGCTCGCTGCAGTTCTTCTCCAACGACCAGTACCGCAACCCGATGCTGGTGCGGATCGCCGGGCTGGGGTACCAGAAAGGCTTCGGCGGGCATTTCCACAACGACAACTCGATCGCCGCGCTGCGCGATATTCCCGGGCTGGTGGTCGGCTGTCCGTCGCGCGGCGACGATGCGGCGATGATGCTGCGCACGTTGGCGGCGCTGGCGACCGTCGATGGCCGCGTCGCGGTGTTCCTCGAGCCGATCGCGTTGTACATGACCAAGGACCTGCACGCGCCCGGCGATGGCCAGTGGCTGTTCCCGTATCCAGCCCCCGACCAGGCACTGGTGCTCGGCGAGGGCCGGGTCTACGCGCCGGAGGCCAGTGACCTGGTCATCTTCACCTATGGCAACGGCGTGCCGATGAGCCTGCGCGCGGCGCGGGCGATCGAGCAGCAGTTGGGCTGGCAGGTGCGGGTGGTCGACCTGCGCTGGCTGGTGCCGCTCAATGCGGGGTTCATCGCCGCGCAGGCCGCCGATGCCCAGCGCGTGCTGGTGGTCGATGAGGGCCGGCACAGCGCCGGGGTGGGCGAGGGCGTGATCACCGCGCTGGTCGAGGCGGGGCTGGGGCACCTGCCGATCCGGCGGGTATGCGGCGCCGATACCTACACGCCGCTGGCGGGGGCAGCATTGTGCGTGCTTCCAAGCGACAATGCGGTATTGAACGCCGCCCTCGCGCTGGCGCAGGACCCTTGATACATGTGTGGATTGGCAGGCATGCTGCTGCCCGCTCCGGCAAGAGAGCAGGCAGCACTGGAAGAACAGGCGCGGCGCATGGGCGACGCATTGGTGCACCGCGGCCCGGATGACAGCGGGGTGTGGGCCGATGCCTCGGCCGGCATCGCGCTGGCGCATCGCCGGCTGAGCATCCTGGACCTGTCGCCGCTGGGCCATCAGCCGATGACCTCGGCCGATGGCCGCTACGTGCTGGCCTACAACGGCGAGGTCTACAACTTCGCCGAACTGCGCGCCGAGCTGGAAGCGCTGGGCCACGGCTTCCGTGGCCATTCGGATACCGAAGTGCTGCTCGCCGCCATCACCGAGTGGGGCTTCGACGAGACCCTGCAGCGCAGCAATGGCATGTTCGCCATCGCCCTGTGGGACCGCGCCGAGCGCTGCCTGTGGCTGGCCCGCGACCGCGTCGGCAAGAAACCGCTGTACTACGGCTGGGCCGGTGAAACACTGGTGTTCGGCTCCGAGCTCAAGGCGCTGTGGCAGCACCCGGCCTTCGACAACGAGGTCGACCGCGATGCGCTGACCCTGTTGCTCCGGTTGGACTACATCCCGGCGCCGCACTGCATCCACGAACGCTGCTTCAAGCTGATGCCCGGCCGCGTGCTGCGGCTGGATGCCGAGGCGGTGGCCGCCGGCGCCGCCGCCCATCGCCCGGACCAGCTGCAGCAGCCGTTCTGGAATGCGCGCGAGCGCATGCAGCAGGCGCTCGCCGCGCCCTTCACCGGCAACGAGGCCGAGGCCGAAGAGCGCCTGGATGCCGTGCTGCGCGACGCGGTCGCGCTGCGCATGGTGGCCGATGTGCCGGTCGGCGTGTTCCTCTCCGGCGGCACCGATTCGTCGGTGGTGGCCGCCTTGATGCAGGCGCAGTCGAGCCAGCCGGTGCACAGTTTCAGCATCGGCTTCACCGGCTCGGACCATGACGAGGCACCGTTGGCGAAGTCGCTGGCCCAGCACCTGGGCTGCGATCACACCGAGCTGTATGTCAGCGGTGCCGACGCGCTCGCGGTGGTGCCGAGCCTGCCGGCGATGTTCGACGAACCCTTCGCCGATGCCTCGCAGGTGCCCACGGCGCTGGTCGCCAAGCTGGCGCGGCAGGGCGTGACGGTGGCGCTGTCGGGAGACGGCGGTGATGAACTGTTCTTCGGCTATACCCGTTACCAGCGGGCGATGCGCAACTGGCGCCTGCTCGGCAAGGTGCCGGCGCCGCTGCGGCGCTGGATGGCCCGCCATGCGCACACGCAGGGCGAGGCCTCGCGCACCGGCGGCCTGGCTGCGCTGCTTGCCGAGTCCGGTGCGCGTGGCATTGGGGATGTCTACCGCAACCGCATATCGCGTTGGCGCGACCCGGTGGCCGCCGTTCGCGGTGCACAGGCGGCCGGCAGCTTCTACGACCTGGCCGATCCGCTGCACGGCGCCGGCTCGCCGGCGGACGCGATGATGCTGGCCGATTTCAGTACCTATCTGCCGGATGATCTGCTGTGCAAGGTGGATCGCACCAGCATGGCGGTCAGCCTGGAGGCGCGTGCGCCGCTGCTGGACTGGCGCGTGGCCGAGTTCGCCTGGTCGCTGCCGATGGCGATGAAACAGCGCGACGGGGTCAGCAAGTACCTGCTCAAGCGCGTGCTGGGCCGCTACGTGCCGCAGGACATGGTGCACCGTCCCAAGCGCGGCTTCGGGGCCCCGGTCAGCGCGTGGCTGAAGGGCGACCTGCGTGGCTGGGCCGATGAACTGCTGGATCCGGCGCGGCTGGCCGAGGAGAGCGTGTTCAACGTCGAGGCGGTCGCCCCGCTGTGGCAGCAGTTCAAGCAGGGCGAGCGCAAGTGGCATACCCATCTGTGGAACGTACTGATGTTCCAAGCCTGGCAGGCGCATTGGCGCAACGCACGCGCCGACGTGACACGCGCATAGCGTCGCCTGTGCTGTCAGGTCTGGGCGGAAGGCAGCCACCCATGGGGTGGCTCTACGGGATGTACCGTCGGCTGTAGAGCCACGCCATGCGCGGCTGACGTCGCCTTCACCGCTGCCGAAGGTTGGCCCGCCTAGGCTGGGTCTTTCCCCCGAACGGAGATGACGTGATGGCCGAATACAAGATCGCGGTACTGGTCGGCAGCCTGCGAAAGGGCTCCCACAACAAGGTGCTGGCCCGCGCGCTGGAAAAACTGGCGGCCGGCAAGGCGGTGTTTTCCTACGTGGAGATCGGCGACCTGCCGCTGTACAACCAGGATTTCGACAAGGACTACCCCAGCCAGGGTGTCCGCCTGAAGCAGCAGATCCGCGACGCGGATGCGGTGCTGTTCGTCACCCCCGAATACAACCGCTCGGTCCCGGGCGTGCTCAAAAACGCCATCGACCTCGGCTCGCGCCCGTATGGCGACAGTGCCTTCGCCGGGAAGCCGGCGGCGGTGATCGGCGCTTCGATCGGCGTGATCGGCACCGCGCTGGCCCAGCAGCACCTGCGCAACATCCTGGCCTACCTGGACATGCCGGTGCTGGGCCAGCCCGAGGCCTTCCTGCACTTCAAGGAAGGGCTGATCGACGAAAACGGCACGATCAGCAACGAGGGCACCAAGGACTTCCTGCAGGGCTTCGTGGACAGATTCATTGCCTGGGTCGGCACCCACGGCGGCACGCACTGATCCACCGCGAGCGGGTCATGCTTCTGCGATAATGGCGTGGACGGGCGTCGCAAGGGCGTCCGTCGCACGCGATGCGACGGCCCCGGCCGATCGTACCGGCAGGCGCCGGTATCCCCAGCGCATCCACTGGTTATCCACAGGTTTGTGCATGGCTGCGGGGCTCCCCGCGTGCCTACCATGTCCCACGCCTCACATTGCAGGAAGTACGCCCCCCATGTCCGCCCGTTCTGGCTTCCGTTCCGACCGCAAAGACCGCGGTGACCGCTTTGATCGCGATGAGATGCGCATCGACGCCCTGCGCGTGCCGCCGCATTCGATCGAGGCCGAACAGGCGGTGCTGGGCGGGCTGATGCTGGCCCCGGAGAGCTATGACCGGGTCAACGACCAGCTGACCGAAACCGACTTCTACCGCCGCGATCACCAGATGATCTACCGCGCGATCCGTGAGCTGTCCGAGCGCGACCGTCCGTTCGATGCGGTGACGCTGGGCGAGTGGTTCGAATCGCAGGGCAAGATGGAGCTGGTCGGTGACGGCGCGTACCTGATCGAACTGGCCAGCACCACGCCGTCGGCCGCCAACATCAGTGCCTACGCGGAGATCGTGCGTGACAAGGCGGTGCTGCGGCAGCTGATCCAGGTCGGTACGGACATCGTCAACGACGGCTTCCAGCCCGAAGGCCGAGAGAGCAGCGAGCTGCTCTCGGCAGCGGAAAAATCCGTGTTCGCGATCGCCGAGCAGGGCGCACGTGGCCGCACTGATTTCGTGGCGATGCCCGGCGCGCTGAAAGACGCCTTCGAAGAGCTGCGCAACCGCTTCGAGAACGGCGGCAACATCACCGGCCTGCCGACCGGCTACACCGATTTCGATGCGATGACCGCCGGCCTGCAGCCGACCGATCTGATCATCCTGGCCGCGCGCCCGGCCATGGGCAAGACCACGCTCGCGCTGAACATCGCCGAGTACGCCGCGATCAAGTCCAAGAAGGGCGTGGCGGTGTTCTCGATGGAAATGTCGGCCTCGCAGCTGGCGATGCGCCTGATTTCCTCCAACGGCCGCATCAACGCCCAGCGCCTGCGTACCGGCCAGCTGGAAGACGAGGATTGGAGCCGGGTGACCGGTGCGATCCGGATGCTGAAGGAGACCAAGATCTTCATCGACGACACGCCGGGCGTGTCACCGGAAATCCTGCGCTCCAAGTGCCGTCGCCTCAAGCGCGAGCACGACCTGGGACTGATCGTGATCGACTACCTGCAGCTGATGAGCGTGCCGGGCAACAGCGAGAACCGCGCGACGGAAATCTCGGAGATCTCGCGTTCGTTGAAGGGTCTGGCCAAGGAGCTGAACGTGCCGGTGATCGCGCTGTCCCAGCTCAACCGCTCGCTGGAAACGCGTACCGACAAGCGCCCGGTGATGGCCGATCTTCGTGAATCCGGCGCTATCGAGCAGGATGCGGACATGATCGTGTTCATCTACCGCGACGACTACTACAACAAGGAAACGTCGCCGGACAAGGGCCTGGCCGAGATCATCATCGGCAAGCACCGCGGCGGCCCGACCGGCTCGTGCAAGCTCAAGTTCTTCGGTGAATACACCCGCTTCGACAACCTGTCGCACGATTCGGTGGGTTCGTTCGAGTAACGCCGAAGGCGTTACGGTAGTGCCGGCCGCTGGCCGGCTCCCATTGCACTGTCATCGTGCAGAGCCGGCCAGCGGCCGGCACGACCATTGAAACTGTCATCGTGCAGAGCCGGCCAGTGGCCGGCACTACCGTTTCATCGGCTTATCGCCGGTTTCGTCGCAAACCCGTTGCAGCGCGCCCGCGCCGCGCGCGATGGTGGGCTCCGGGCGGCAGGGTGCCGCCAACGGAGACCGAGGATGAAGACCCTGTTCGCGCTGGGCGTGTGGTGCCTGCTGTTCGTGCTGTGCTGGCCGCTGGCGCTCCTGGCCCTGGTGGCGTGGCCGTTCGTGTGGCTGTTGAGCCTGCCGTTCCGGCTTGTCGGGATTACTTTCTCGGCACTGTTTGCCTTCCTGCGCGCACTGTTGATGCTGCCGGCGCGGCTGCTGGGCGGCGGGCGGGTCGCGACAGCCTGACGTACCCGGCACTACCCACCGCCCACAAAAAACCCCGCCGAGGCGGGGTTTTTCGTTACGCCACCAACAGGGCTCAGTTGGCCTTGTGGATCGCGCGCTTGCTCACGGCCATGGCAGCGTCATGCACCACTTCCGACAGCGACGGGTGGGCGTGGCAGATGCGCGCCAGGTCATCGGCCGAACCGCTGAACTCCATGGTCAGCACGCCTTCGTGCACCAGCTCGGAGACGTTCGCGCCGACCAGGTGCATGCCCAGGATGCGGTCGGTCTCGGCATGCGCCAGGACCTTCACGAAACCCGACGGCTCGATCATCGCCACGGCACGGCCGTTGGCGGCGAACGGGAAGCTGCCCGCCTTGTACGGGATGCCTTCGTCCTTGAGCTGCTGCTCGGTCTTGCCGACCCAGGCCAGCTCCGGCTCGGTGTAGATCACCCACGGGATGGTGTCGAAGTTGACGTGGCCCGGCAGGCCCGCGATCAGCTCGGCCACGGCGATGCCTTCCTCGAAGCCCTTGTGTGCCAGCATCGGGCCGCGCACGCAGTCACCGACCGCCCAGACGCCATCGACGCCGGTGTGGCAGTGGGCGTCCACTTCGATCTGGCCACGCTCGTTGATCTTGACGCCGGTGCCTTCGGCCAGCAGGCCCTTGGTGGCGGCGCGACGGCCGACGGCCACCAGCAGCTTGTCCACGATCAGGCTCTTCTCGCCTTCACCATCGGTGTAGGTCAGGGCGACTTCCTTCTTCTTGCCCTTGCCGGTCACCTCGGCCTTGGAGACCTTGGCGCCCAGGCGGATGTCCAGGCCCTGCTTCTTGAATTCCTTCAAGGCGGTCTTGGCCACTTCGGCATCGGCCGCGGCCAGGAAGTCCGGCAGTGCTTCGAGGATGGTCACTTCCGAACCCAGGCGCTTCCAGACGCTGCCCAGTTCCAGGCCGATCACACCAGCGCCGATCACGGCCAGGCGGGCCGGCACTTCGGTGAAGTCCAGGCCGCCGACGTTGTCGACGATGGTCTCGCCGTCGAACCTGGCGAACGGCAGTTCGATCGAATCCGAACCGGCGGCGATGATGACGTTGGTGCCCTTCAGCTCGACTTCCGAGCCGTCGTGCTGCTTCACCTTGACGATGTTGCCCGGCTGCAGTTCACCGAAACCGTAATACGCGGTGACCTTGTTTGCCTTGAACAGCATGGCGATGCCGCCGGTGAACTGCTTGACGATCTTGTCCTTGCGGCCAACCATCGCCTCGACGTCCATCTTGGCGTCCTTGAAGCTGATGCCGTGGTCGCCAAAGATGTGGCCCATGTTCCAGAACTGGCGCGAGGAATCCAGCAGCGCCTTGGACGGGATGCAGCCCACGCGCAGGCAGGTGCCGCCCAGGGCCGGCTTGCCGTCCTTGCCCAGCGCAGCGTCGATGCAGGCGGTCTTCAGACCCAGCTGCGCGGCGCGGATGGCGGCATGGTAGCCGGCCGGACCGGCACCGATGACGACGACGTCGAATTGTTCAGCCATTGATAGTTCCTTGTTTCTTTACCAGAACCCCTCCGCGCAGGCGCGGAGGGGTGGGAGGTCTTACAGGCCGAACAGCATGCGGCCCGGGTTTTCCAGCTGGTTCTTGATGTCCACCAGGAACTGGACCGAATCCTTGCCGTCGATGATGCGGTGATCGTAGGACAGCGCCAGGTACATCATCGGCGCGATCACGACCTGGCCGTTCTGGGCGATCGGACGTTCCTTGATGGCATGCATGCCCAGGATGGCGCTCTGCGGCGGGTTGATGATCGGGGTCGACAGCAGCGAGCCGAAGGTGCCGCCGTTGGTCACGGTGAAGGTGCCGCCCTGGAGTTCTTCCAGGCTCAGCTTGCCGTCACGGGCCTTCTTGGCGTAGTCGGCGATGGTCTTTTCGATGTCGGCGAACGACATGCGCTCGACGTTGCGCAGCACCGGGGTCACCAGACCCTTCTCGGTCGACACGGCGATCGAGATGTCCGAGTAGCCGTGATAGATGATGTCGTCACCATCGATCGAGGCATTGACCAGCGGGAAACGCTGCAGCGCGTTGGCGGCGGCCTTCACGAAGAAGCTCATGAAGCCCAGCTTGATGCCGTGGGCCTTGACGAACTCGTCCTGCAGATCCTTGCGCGCGGCCGAGACCTTGGACAGGTCGACCTCGTTGAAGGTGGTCAGCATCGCGGTGCCGTTCTTGGACTGCATCAGGCGCTCGGCGATGCGCTTGCGGATGCGGGTCATCGGCACGCGCTCTTCCGGGCGTGCGCCACCGGACTTGCCGGCGCCACCGTTGCGGGCGAAGTTGACGATGTCTTCCTTGGTCACCGCGCCGCGACGGCCGGTGCCGTCCACGTCGGCCGGGTTCACGCCTTCGGTGATGGCGGTGAAGCGCGCGCCCGGGGGCAGGGCGTCGGCGCCGGACTTGGCAGCCGGGGCCGGCGCTGCGGCAGCAGCCGGAGCGGCGGCCTTGGCCGGGGCGGCCTCGGCCTTCTTCTCTTCAGCGGCCGGGGCCGGGGCATCGGCCACGGCGCCTTCTTCGATGATGGCCACGATCTGGCTGGAGGTCACGGTGGCGCCCACCTCGAACTTGATCTCCTTCAGCACGCCATCGACGGGCGACGGCACTTCCAGGACGACCTTGTCGGTTTCCAGATCAAGCAGGTTTTCATCGCGCTTGACGGCATCGCCGACCTTCTTGTGCCAGGTGGCGATGGTGCCGTCGGCGACGGATTCGGGCAGTACCGGGGCTTTGACTTCGGTGGCCATGCGGGAGCTTCCTGGTTTGTCTTTTCTAGAATGAGGGGGAGAGTTATTCAGCGACCGAGTCGTTGAACGGGTTGACCAGGGCATCGGCGATCAGCTTCTGCTGTTCGATGATGTGGTCCGCCATGTGTCCAGCGGCCGGCGATGCCGAACGGGCGCGACCTGCGTAGTGGATGCTCTGGCCGTCGGCCAGGCAGGCCTGCAGGTGGTGGCGGATCTGGTACCAGGCACCCTGGTTCTGCGGTTCTTCCTGACACCACACCACATCGACCGCCTTGCCGTACTTCTTCAGCTCGGCCGCCAGTGCCACGCGCGGGAACGGATACAGCTGTTCGACGCGGATGATGGCGACATCGTCCTGGCCACGCTTGGTCTGGTCTTCCAGCAGGTCGTAGTAGACCTTGCCCGAGCACAGCACCACGCGCTTGACCTTCTTGGCGTCTGCGTTGGCATCGCCGATCAGGTGCTGGAACTCGCCGTTGGCCAGTTCGTCCAGGGTCGATACGGCCAGCTTGTGGCGCAGCAGCGACTTGGGCGACATCACGATCAGCGGCTTGCGGGTGGTCATGCGCATCTGGCGACGCAGCATGTGGTACGCCTGCGCCGGGGTCGACGGCACGCACACCAGCATGTTCTCCAGCGCGCACAGCTGCAGGAAACGCTCCAGACGCGCGGAGCTGTGCTCCGGGCCCTGGCCTTCGTAACCATGCGGCAGCAGCAGGGTCAGGCCGGTGATGCGGCCCCACTTGGCTTCGCCGGCAGCGATGAACTGATCGATCACGACCTGGGCACCGTTGGCGAAATCGCCGAACTGGCCTTCCCAGATGCACAGGGTGTTCGGATCGGTGGTGGAGAAGCCGTACTCATACGCCATCACCGCTTCTTCGCTGAGCAGCGAGTCGATGATGGTGGCCTGTTCCGGCGACTCGACCAGCTGACGCAGCGGCAGGTAGTAGTTGTCGGTCTTCTGGTCGTGCAGGATCGCGTGGCGGTGCGTGAACGTACCGCGGCCGACGTCCTGGCCGACCAGGCGCAGGTTGTTGCCTTCGTCGAGGATCGTGGCGTAGGCCAGGTTCTCGGCAAAGCCCCAGTCGCCCGGGATCTCGCCGGCGGCCATCTTGCGGCGGTCGTCATAGACCTTGGCCACGCGCGAATGCAGTTCCACGCCTTCCGGCACGGTGTTGATCAACTGCGCCAGCTGCTTGACCTTCTCCATGCCCACCGCGGTGGAGATGGCATCGGAGAGCTTGCCGTTGAGCAGCTTGGGCCAGTCGACGTACATCTTGCTGGTGGCCGGGGTCTTTTCGACCTGGGCCAGCTCGGTGGTGACTTCACCGGCATCGAGCTTGTTGCGGTAGGCATCGACCAGCGCCTTGCCACCGCCGGCTTCGATCACCCCGGCCGCTTCCAGCGTCGCGGCGTACAGCTCGCGGGTGGTCTGGTGCTTGCGGATCACCTGGTACATCAGCGGCTGGGTGATCGCCGGTTCGTCGGCCTCGTTGTGGCCCCAGCGGCGGTAGCACATCAGATCGATGACCACGTCCTTGCTGAACTTCTGGCGGAACTCGAAGGCCAGCTTGGCGGCGAACACGACTGCCTCGGGATCATCGCCGTTCACGTGCAGCACGGGCGCGGCGATCATCTTGGCCACGTCGGTGCAGTACAGCGTGGAACGCGAATCTTCCGGGTTGGAGGTGGTGAAGCCGACCTGGTTGTTGACCACGATGTGCACCGTGCCGCCGACGGCGAAGCCGCGGGCCTGGGACATCTGGAACAGCTCCATCACCACGCCCTGACCGGCGAAGGCCGCGTCGCCGTGGATCAGGATCGGCATGACCTGCTTGCGGGCGGTGTCGCCACGGCGTTCCTGGCGCGAACGGACGCTGCCGGCCACGACCGGGTCGGCGATTTCCAGGTGCGACGGGTTGAACGCCAGGGCCAGGTGGACGGCACCACCGGCAGTGGCGACGTCGGCCGAGAAGCCCATGTGGTACTTCACGTCGCCGGCGGAGGCGTGGTCGTCGTGCTCGAACTTGCCTTCGAACTCGTCGAACA
>Ga0182007_10000302_pt1 | contig 31948 bp, 60 predicted proteins | sample Sormic07211113_1_FD_123023 | JGI IMG/M metagenome (GOLD analysis project Ga0182007, IMG submission 123023) | Rhizosphere microbial communities from Sorghum bicolor, Mead, Nebraska, USA - 072115-113_1 MetaG | ecosystem: Host-associated > Plants > Roots > Rhizosphere | place: USA: Nebraska...
ACAAGCAGGCCCAGGCCGCGGCACGGAAGGAATTCGCCTCCGCACTGGAGACGCACGACGCCCAGATCGCCCGGCTGAATGGCCTGCTCGACGACAACGCCCGGGCCCAGCGCGCAACGGAGGCCGTAGGCCAGGCCGATACCGAAATCGCCGGCCTGCGCGAGCAGCGCGCCGCACTCGATGTGCCGGCCAGTTCCCCGCGCGGGCTGGCACTGGCGATGAACGAAGCCTTCCGGCCGCCGCCCGTGCCGCGCGTGCGCACTTCAGTGGAAGCGCCGCCGCGCGCCACCGGCAAGCAAATGTTGGCCGCCGCAGGCGAGTCGAGCACCACCCAGGCGCCAGCGGCCCGCCCCGCCGTTGCTGGCGAGCCTGCTATCAATTCAGGAAAAACGACCGAATCGAGCACCACCCCCGACACCGCCGCGCTCGACCGCGCCGCATCCGAGGTGGCCGAACTGAACCCCGACCTCATGGTGCAACTGGAAGGTATGGACAAGCCGGTGCGCGCGGCTGACTTGCTGGAACAGGTGAAGAAGGAAGCGGCCGACGAGGCGCGTGATAGCTCGCTCGTGGATGTGGCCGCGAATTGCTTCCTACGAAGTAGCTGAGGCCACGAGCATGACGACCGCCAGCACCGCCGCCGCGCCAACCATGAGGCCCATGACCTTCAGGTACGCCTTCGACGCTTCCCATGCGTCCTGCCAGCGCCCACGCGCCGCCCAGGCCGACAGCGGGATCAGGGAAAACATCACGGCCAGGCCGCCGACGAACAGGAAAAAGGAGCGCATGTGAAGCCGAATTGTGTCACCGCCGTGCAGGAAGCGGCAAAAAAGCTGGGCCGGGCCGCACTTTCTCCCGCCCAACTGAAAGCCATCGACGACCGGATTAGCGCCACGATGCGCCAGCTTGCGCGCACCGATCCCGAATGGCAGACCAAATCCACCGACCAGCGCGTGAGCGAAGCCGCACAGGAGGCCATGGCCGCCATTCAGGCCGAAGCCGCCCGGAAGGTGGAGAACGCCCAGCGCCAGATCCTGAAGACCGCAGCCACGGATTTCCGCATCACCGAGGGCATGGCCCAGTTCAAGGAGGGCCGCAGCCGAGGGCTTGTGAACGACATCGACCAGACCGGCCACTACATCAACGGCATCAAGCAGGAAGCCGTGGGCAACATGGTCAACCTGATGGAAGCCGCCAAGACCGGCGAAGGTGCGGGGTTCGGCCGGCGCGTGATGATGTTCCTGTTCGACGCCGATAACCCGGTGATGACGCGCGACCTGGCGACCGAGATCTACCGCAATGGCGACGGCAGCACCGGCAACAAGATCGCTACCGAGGGCGCGAAGGCTTACCTGAAGGTGATCGAGAACTTGCGCCAGCGCTTCAACAGCGCCGGGGGCGACGTGGGCCGGCTGGAATACGGCTACATCCCGCAGCCGCACGACGCCGGCAAGGTGCGCGGCGACGGCATCGCCACGGGCCGTGGCGCCTGGGTGGACAAGATCATGCCGCTGCTCGACCGCTCGCGCTACGTGCTGGAGGACGGCTCCCGCATGGGTGATGCCGAACTGCAGGGTGTGCTCGCCCGCGCGTGGGAAACCATCGCCAGCGACGGCGCGAACAAGCGCGAGCCTGGCGTGTTCGCCGGGACCGGCGCCAAGGCCAACGCCGGCAGCGAGTCGCGCCAGATCCACTTCAAGGACGCCGACAGCTACATGGCCTACATGAAGGACTTCGGCACCGGCAGCATGTACGACGCGGTGATCGGGCACGTGGGCCGCATGGCGCGCGACATCGGGCTCATCGAGCGGTACGGCCCGAACCCTAACGCGCAGATGCGGATGCAATTCGACCTGGCCGACCGTGCGGACGGTGGGGTCAAGCGCGACTTCGGCCTGCGCCCGCAGAGCTACTGGGACCAGTTGAACGGCACGGCCGGCACGCCGCAGAGCGCCAAGCTCGCGCAACTCGGCACCGACGCGCGGAACATCCAAACCTTCGGCAAGCTCGGTTCGGCGGTGATCTCCAGCATCACCGACCTCGGAACCTTCGTCACGACCACCGGCTACAACAAGCTGTCGTACTGGGATGCCGTCTCCAACATCGGCAAGAGCGCCGCGAGCAAGGACGCGCGCGACTTCATGACCACGCACGGGATCATTGCGGAATCGATGATCGGCGACATGAACCGCTGGACGGGCGACAACATCCGCCAGACGTGGAGCGGCCGGCTCGCCAACAGCACCATGAAGCTGTCCCTCATGAACGCCTGGACCGACACGCTCCGGCGCGCGTTCTCGCTCACGATGATGCAGGGCATGGCCCGCATGTCGAAAACCGAATGGGGCAAGCTGACTGAGTGGGACCGCACGCTGATGGAGCGCCGGGGCATCACGGAATCGGATTGGTCCGTCATCAGCAAGGCGGAACTGACCCCGTTCGGCGGCAAGGACCACCTGACCCCCGAGGCCATCCGCGCCACTGGCGACGAGCGCTCAAACGAGGTTGTCGCCAAGGTGCTCGGGCTGATCCAGGACGAGAGCGAATTCGCGGTGCTGAACCCCGACCTCGCCACCAAGACCATTGCGTCTGGCGGCGCCACGCAGCGCGGCACTGTGCGCGGGGAACTGGCGCGCAGCGTCATGCAGTTCAAGAGCTTCCCCATCGCCATGGTGTCGCGCCACTGGCGTCGGATGCTCGAGACGCCCCAGGTGTCCGACAACAGCGCGCCCGCGCTTGGGAATCGTGTCGTCTATGCCGGTGCGCTGATGCTGACCACAACCGCGCTTGGCGCCATCGCGCTGCAGGCTAAGCAGATCGTGTCCGGCAAAGACCCCATCGACATGCAAGGCCCACACGCTGGCAAGTTCTGGGCCAAGTCGGTTGCGCAGGGTGGTGGCCTTTCCATCGTCGGCGACTTCCTGCTGAACGACCCGACCGACCAGCCCGGCGACTCGCTCGGCAACCTGACCAAGACTGCTGCCGGGCCGGCCATCGGCGCCGTGGGCGAACTGGCAACCAAGACGCTCACCAATGCCTACAAGGCCGCGAAGGGCAAGCCCACGCACGCTGCAGCAGAGGCGGTGCAGTGGGGCCGCGCGAACCTCCCGTACACCGGCATCTGGTATGCCAAGGCCGCTATCGACCACGCCGGCATGCACGCCTTGCAGGAGAACCTTTCCCCTGGTTACCTCGGGAAGATGCAGCAGCGTGCGAAGAAAGACTTCGGCCAGGATTATTGGTGGAAGCCCGGCACAGGCGCCCCGGAACGCGCGCCCGACATGGCAAAGGCGGTGGGGCAATGAGGGAAGACCAGAAAATCATGCTCGCCGAGCTGTCCGAAAAGCTCGCCGATGTGTTCCTGCAGGAAGCCGATCCGGCCAACTGGAGCGGCGCCGGCAAGCTGCCAGTCGATCTCACGCGCGAGGAGCGCGGGGACCGCAAATGGGACAAGCAGAACGCGATGGCAACCGGTGGCGTGCTGCGGTACGTCATGGATGTGACCAAGGCATCACAGGACCGGGCGATTGACGACGATGCAGAGCAGGCCGAGCGAGACTCCGACCTCGACCGCCAGATCCGCGAGGCCGAGAAGCGCGCGACCTCGGCAATGAACCGCGTGCTGTCGAAGGCCAAGACCGGAGCCGAATGAGCCGCAAGGTCAACTTCGGTACGTTCTTCGCCATCTGGGCCGAGGAGCGGCAATGGGACGTGCCCGATGTGCACTGGCGCGTGGTGCACTGGCTCGAGCATCGCGGCCTGCTGGCGGTGCTGCGGTGCTTCCGTGGCTTCGGCAAGTCCACCATCCTGGACCTGTACAACGCCTGGCGCTATTACGACGACCCGACCTATCGCATCCTGCTGCAGTCGGAGGCCGACCCCACGGCGTACAAGTCGAGCCGGAACGTTCAGCACATCCTCCGCAAGCACCCGCTCACGAAGGGCATGCTGCCCGACAAGCCGGGGCCGGTGGAGCAGTGGTGGGTGAATGGCGCGACCGACGCGCGCAACGCGAGCATGTACGCCCGCGGCATCCTTTCCAACGTCACCTCCGCTCGAGCGGACGAATGCCAGAACGATGACGTGGAGGTGCCCCGCAACATCGGCAACCCCGAGGCGCGCGAGAAGCTGCGCTACCGCCTTGGCGAGCAGACCCACATTCTGGTCCCCGGCGGACGGAAGCTCTATGTCGGCACGCCGCACACGCACGACAGCCTCTATGACGAGCAGGAAAAGCTCGGGGCCGACTGCCTGACCATCCGCATGTTCGCGCAGGAGCACCGCACGGAGAAGGCCGTGATAGTGATCGACGCCGGCTTTGCGCCCGAGTACGTGTTCATCGGCATCGGCAAAGGCGCGCGCTTGATGGCGCCGGGCGTGGATTATTGGGTGGAGGGCGCGAAGATCCGCTTCGCCGCGCTACCCGAGGGGATGATCGACTGCTACGCCGGGTGCTCCTGGCCGGACCGCTTCAATCGTGCCGAGTTGGAGAAGCGCCGCCGCGAAACCCGCACGATCAACGAATGGGACAGCCAGTACCAGCTCCACAGCAAACCAATCGGTGAAGTCCGGCTCGACCCCGAGCGGATCATTCCCTACGACCTCAAGCCCAAGCTCGCCACCGCGAACCGGCAGGCCGTGCTCACGCTCGGCAATGTGCGGATCATTAGCGCCGCGTGCCGGTGGGACTGCGCGCTGGGCAAGGTGGATGCTGACGCCTCCGCGATCTCGCTGGTGTACAGCGATGCAGCCGGCCGGCTCTACTGGCAGTTCGCCGTTGGCCTGACCGGCGACATCGACGAGCAGTGCAACCAGGTGCGGAACCTAGTTCTCGAGTACCACATCCCGAGCGTTACCGTCGAAACCAACGGGCCGGGTGGGTTCGTCCCGCCGATCCTGCGCAAGCACCTCAAAGGGCAGGGCGGCAAGAAACCCCTGCCCGCAATCGTGTGCGGCGTCGTCGAGGACCACGCCAGCACGAACAAGAACAAGGACATTCTCGATGCCTTCGAGGCTCCGATGTCCATTGGCCTGCTGTGGGCGCACGTCGATGTGCTCGACGGCCCGCTGTGGGACCAAATGAAGGACTGGAACCCGGCCGTCAAAGAACAGCCGGACGATTACCTCGACTCTGGCGCGCGCGCGATCCGCGCCAACCCCGTACGAATTGGAAACGGTCAACTCGCCGGGATTCCGGCAGAGGCACGCGGTGCAATGTGGCGGCCAGATTCTGGCGTCCATGAAGTCACGCTGGAGGCCTAATGACTGTTCCCGCCCAAACACCGGTTTCCAACCACATTGGGAACGGTGTCACCACAACCTTCCCCTACACCTTCCTCCTGTACGACGAGTCCGACCTGACGGTGACGGTGGACAACGTGGTGAAGACCCTGGGCATCGACTACACCGTGACGGGCCTGGACGAGGTGTCGGGCGGCAATGTCATCTTCACCGCGCCGCCCGCCTCGCTGTCGAGCGTGGCCCTGCTGCGACAGGTCGCGATCAAGCGCGACACCGACTATCAGTATTCAGGGGATTTCCAGTCGCCCACGGTGAACCGCGACTTCGACCGGCTGGTGATGATGATCCAGGACAGCGGCATTGCGGTTGCCAACGCGCTGCGATTCCCCCCGGGTGACGCATCGGACGGCTTCCTCCCTGTTGCCGCCTTGCGCGCGCTCAACGTGCTCGGCTTCGATGCCGAGGGGGACATCGTTCTCGCCCCCACGGTTTCCGGCGATGCAACTGGGCTGACTCTGGCACTGGCGAGTGCCTCGACCCTGTTCCAGGGCGCCGCCATGGTGGGCTACAACGGCGCGCTGACCTATGCGCCCGGCTCGATTGGCGCGCAGTTCAACGGCATCGAAAGCCTGTCGGATGCGGCCAAAGGGACGGCGCTGCTCGGGTACAAGATCAACGCCACAGGCGGCGTAGGCCGGAGCCTTTCGAACAAGCTGCGCGAGTTCGTGAGCGTCAAGGACTTCGGGGCCGTGGGCGATGGCGTGGCCGACGACACCGCAGCATTCCAGGCCGCCTTCAATGCGGCGAACAATGTCTTCGTCCCGAGCGGCACCTACAAGCTGACCGCGGGCCTGACGGTCACGAACAAGAGCTTCGCCTTGGTTGGAGCCGGAAAGAGCGGAACGAAGCTGCTATGGACCTCGGCGGTTGCCGCGGGCATTTCGATTGTTTCGAACACCGGCCTCGGTGGAGCGAATCGCTTTCCCTTCGCGATCCGCGACCTGACGCTTTCTGCTGGCGTTGCAAGCGCTGGTGTGGCGCTGCTGTTGACCTACACAATCGCCGCCTCTGGCTTCGTATACACCGGCATCAATTCGATTTCACTCGATAACGTGGACATCCGCGGGGATGACTACTTCGGCGCCTCCCTGTACTACTGGACGACCGGCCTTCGAATGGTCAACACCGGCTCCGTGCAATCCAGCAAGCTTTGCATCATCGGCAAGCAGGGCGTAGCAGGTACGCGGGGCATTCACATCGAGGCGACCAACGGCCCGAACACTGCGTTCTTCTTCAACGATCTCGCAGTCACGTGGGTTGAAACCGGCATCGACATCCACAACAACACGGCTGGCGCGTACACCATCGAAGGGCTGTACCTCAGCGACTTCGAACTGGTTGGGTGTGACCGCGGGATCTTCGCGCGCGGCGGGCCAGTGCATGCGCTGCGCCTCTCCAACGGCCACGTGAACGGCGAGACGGCGGCGATTCAATACGACGCATCAGCCTTGGGCAGCACGACCTTTGGCATGACGAACTGCTACGTGCAGGTCGCAAACCTATTCAGCGGGACGTTCAAGGCCGGCTCGGTAGTCGCGCTCGACCGGGTTCACTACTCGCAGATCCAGGGCTGCTACATCTCCGGCAAACCAGCGCCGTTCACGGTGGCTCAGAACGGGGTGGCATTTCTGAGCGCAGACCGGTGCAGCATCGACGGCTGCACGTTCGTGGACCTGAACGGAACCGGCGTCATCATCGGCAGCAACGGTGTGAACGGCGATTGCATCTTGACCCGAGCCGGCGAGATGAACACGTTCCGTGACGTCAACATCGAGGTGCAGGTTTCCGGGACGACCAACGGCGGCGCCCGCGCGTTGCGCTCAGGGTCTGGGCTGGAAACCTCGGGGAAAGGCATCACCGAGCAATGGGGCTCTGCCGTGGTCACACTGAACGGCAGCGGCGATGCAAACATCACCCTGCCAGAGCCATTCCCCAACGCCATGTTTACCGCCGTTATTTGCAACGGCGACCCGACCGCATCAGGTTCCGCGGTGTTCTCGGTGAACCACGCGGCATCGACTGCATCTGTCATCAACTTTTCAGTTCGGCCAAATCCTGGCGCGGTGTCAGTGCGCGCCCAGTTCATCGCAAAGGGGCACTGAGATGTTCACCTTGCTCCTTCAGTGCTACCGGGCCGGGCAGATCGAAGAGCCCGAGTGGCAGCAGCACCTTGCTGATCCGATGTTTGCAGCGTGGGTGAGGAAACATGGCACTCCCTGATTTCGATGTCGTGGCGGCCAAACTCGCCGGCGTGGCCGGCTCGCTGGTGTCGATGCACTTCCTGCAGGGCTCTTGGCCGCAGCGCGTCAGTACCGCCATCTGTGGTGCGCTGATCAGCTTTTACGCAGCGCCCTACGTCTCTACCCGCGTCGGCATCCCTGAGGGCCTGGGCGGCTTCCTGTTGGGTCTCTTCGGGATGGCTATTGCCTCACGTCTCTGGGAGTGGGTTCAAACCACCCCCATTGCCGGCGTCTGGCAGATCGTCATCGACTGGCTCAAGAAAAGGGCAGGCGTTTGATCATGGAAAGCATCTTCATCACAGTGCACGCGGCCATTTCCGTTCTCTGCTGGTTCATCACCGCAGCCGGCGCGACCCTGGCCGTCTTCTCGAAACGGATCAACGACACCCTGACCGAGCGCATCGGCCTGGCTGCCATCTCCATCGGCGCCGTGGGCACCGGCTGCCGCATCGTGCAGGCCGGCTGGGTGTCCAACGGCGGTCTGTTCATCTCGCTCGCGCTGGCCTTCTACGTGTGCGCGGTGTTCTGGAAGCACTGGGAACGGGTTCCTGGCGGCGGCGCTGACAAGGGGCATTGATGAACTTCGACACAGCTTTTGACCGGCTCATCGGCCACGAAGGGGGCTATGCGAACAGCCCCTCCGATCCCGGGGGCGAGACGATGTGGGGCGTCACCGAGCGCGTTGCTCGATCAAACGGCTACAACGGCTCCATGCGCGCCCTGCCGCGCGAGACGGCGAAGGCCATCTACCGCAAGCAGTACTGGGATGCCATCCAGGCCGACAAGCTGCCCGAAGCGCTGCGCTTCGAGGTGTTCGACGCAGCCGTGAATAGTGGCGTCAAGCAAGCCGTCATGTGGCTGCAGAGCCTGGCCGGCGTGGACCAAGACGGCGCGCTCGGCCCGGTCACGCTGGCAGCAGTTGCGCGGCTCGATGGCGCCAGCGCCGCGGCAGCGTACACCGGCATCCGCCTTCTGTTCATGACCAACCTGACCACTTGGGGCATGTTCGGCCGCGGCTGGGCGCGCCGGCTGGCGTCGAACCTCAGGGCCATGGCGTGATTGCCTGGTTCCTCACCAACTGGAAACTCGCTGTCATGGCGGTCCTTCTGGCGCTGCTTGGCCTTCAGACCGTGCGCGTGGCTGGGCTGAAGCAAGACGCCGCGGACCAGCGCGCCGCCGCGGCCGAGGTCGCCAGCATTGCCGAGCGCGCGAACCGCACAAAAGAACAATCCTGGCAGGACGCCGCCACCCAATCCGCAAAGGCCAAAGATGAAGCTCTGCTCAACATTCACGCTCGCCTTGACGATGCTCTTGGCGAGCTGCGCAACCGTCCCCAGCGCCCCACAGGTGCAATGCCCGCGGCCTCCGGCGATGGGAAAGCAGGAACTGGGGCCGGAATTTATGCCGAGGATGCGGGATTTCTTGTCCGGGAAGCTGCCAGAGCCGACCAACTACGCGCTGCCCTTGGGGCGTGCTATTCCCAATACGACGCGCTGACTCGCTGAGTGAGGGTTAGCCAGCCATTGCAGCGGCTGCGCGGCGGTTCCACTTGGCGACAACCTCTTCCAGGGTATCGGCCGAAATCTCAGCGCCGCATCCGCCGTTGCACCCGGTGCAGTGCATCGCCATGCACCATTGGTCACCGGGTCTGCGCCCCTTGCGAGAGGAATACACCCGCCCCCAGTCCTCCTGGCGCCAGAATGTGCCGTTCGGGTAGAGCGTGTCGGTCAGATCGCCATCGTGGCGTTTGCCACAGAACGGGCATGGCAGCAACCCAAGTTCTTTGCCAGTCAAGGTCATCCCTCTGTCTCCTGTTGGGTTGGCTGGGGTGGGGGCGGTCACAGACTGGTGATGATGTCGAAGATCATCGTGTCGGCAGCGACTTTGTCCACGGTTTTGATGCATCCGTCAGCGTCCAGTTCACCTTCTACAAAGCCGCCAGCGACAAGGGGCGTGTACAGGTCGTACTCCCACCCGCTGTTCCCGAATGGCCGCTTTCCGCTAAACGACTCGCCTTCTGACCATACCGTCTCGAGCAACTTCTTCAGGTAGCCCTTGATGGAAATGTCCTGGTCGAGATCCGAGCAGAAGAAAATGAAGTCGGCCGCCGACACGTCGCCGGTCTGGTCGGGGGCTTGGACGTACAAGACGCCATCAACAGTCACTTTTGGCATAGGTTTCCTTTTTCAGATATACCGACGCGCAGCCCGCGCCAGGGGGTGGCCAGTTGGCCTCAGATTCGTGCGGTAGGAATGCGCACGTAAGTGTTTGATTTCATTGAGTCGCAATGCATTGTTTGGGCTTGCTTTTTGATCCCTCGAAATTAGCCATTTCATTAACAGAATCAACAACTTAGGCTGTTTTAGGTGATATTCTCGGGCAGTATTTCCCATCACCCGGAAACCCGCATAGATGCTAGAGGCGGTAGGAATTCGGTAGGAAATCGGTAGGAACTCACCCGATTTTCACCTTCTTGAACTCGGCCCCGCGGTTGTTGGCGTAGAGGTCCGCGGAACTGTCTGCCAAGTGGCCGAGCAATGCCTTGGTATCCACGCCGCCCTGTGCCTGATACGAGCGCTTGCAGAGGCTGCGCAGCTCGTGGAAGGTCGGCAGGTTCTCGCCTTCGCCCAGCGCCTTTGCGACATATTCAGAAAATCGCATGGTGACGGTGCTGAGGGACATTCTTTGTCCCGGCGAGCTTCGGCCCGTGTGCTCGGTCTGGTGAACCATGTACTGGCTGACGACGCCGGTTCTGCGGCACACGGCGACGGCATCCTTCAGGCTCATCTTCATCGCTTCCGAGTAGAGCGCGAGGGGGATGGCGATCTTCACGATGCCCTGTGATTTCTTCGGCGCAACCAGCAGGTAGTCATCCGCCACATCGGTGAACTTCAGCCCTGCAATGTCTTCGCGGCGCAACCCCGTGATCATCGCCAGCAGCGTTGCATTTCGGAGCCACGGCGGCCCATCTTGCAGCACCGACCAGACCTTCTCGAAAGTGGCGGCCGTGAAGCGCTGGCGAACGACAGGCGTGCTTTTCGCCTCAGTCACCAAAGCCGGATTGGTTTCCATGTGGCCCTTGGTGACTGCGTTGCCAAAGGCTGAAATCAGGACCGCCCGGGCTACCTGAGCCGTGGGTGCCCCGCGCTTCTTCTTGATTTCGTCCAGCGCCTTGGCTGTGTCCTTCACCGTCAGTCGGCCCAGCGCGAGGTCGCCCATCTCTTCGATGATGGCCTTCGACTTCGACCTGTAGCTTTTCAGGGTGTTCTTGGCCAGGGTCAACTCTCCAAGCCACTCTTCAAGCCATGCTCGAACTGTCTTGTCCTTCTGTTGCAGCCTGTCGATCAGGCGAGCTTTGCCAAGTTGCTCGGAGGCCCACAGATTGGCCTCGATGGCTTGCAGGCGAGCGTCAGCCAGCGACTTCCGGCCGATGGCGACGTACTTCTTCGTGAGCGGGTTGAACCACACGAAATAGCCCGGGCGCGATTCATGCAGGCCGGTAGGCCAATCCCGGCGCGGCCGGGCTCGTGGACGTGCTGCCATTACGCTGCTCGCAGTCTGGAAAGAAGGCTGCCGGATTGGACAACCTCGGTGATATGTTGGGCGTTCGGTTCGACATAGTAGGTGCGCCCGATCTTGATCGGAGTAGGGACAATCCGCCCCTGCCGCGCCCAGATGCGAAGCGTATTCTCGACGGGTGGGCGCTCGAAGTGCCGGGCGGCCCAATCGGTAAGTGTGACCTTCATGTCGCACCACCCCCCTCTTGCCCCGAAGCGCCCCTGATGGCAGCAGCAAATGCCATTCGTGCGCCTTCGCCGATCTCGACTCGCCCGCCTTCCATCTTGCGTGGTGGTGCGCCGGACTCCACCACCTTGGCGGCGCGTTCTGTTGCCGCTTGGTAGAACAGCCAGAGCATGCGCGCTTCCTGCGAAGCGTAGATGTTCGCTGGCAGCAGGAACGGCGCGGTGTCGATGCCGTGAAGGCCGGCCAACGCCTCAAAATCTTCGCGTAGTGGGCTCACTTCGCCCCCTTTGCCGCCACCAGGGCAGCATCGATAGCCAGGGCGGCCTTTTGTTCGGTGGTCATTCCGGGTCGTCCTCTTCTTCTGGTGACGGGTTCACCCGGTCGGCGAGCCGACGTAGGCGAGCGATCTCCCGCGTCAAGGCAAGCTCCACGCTGCCGTGGTGCTTCGGGTCCTTGCGGTACTCGTCGCTGAAGCCGGCGATCTCATTTGCGCGGCGGTCCAGGATCTCGGCGACCTGGGCGCGCTCGAATGGCGACAGTTCGGCGCTCATCCCGCATCCCCTGGTACAGCAGTGGGCGCGGTCTTGAGTTGGACAGCAATGCGCTCCAATGTTTCGATGCACACCGCGTTGAAGTTGCCGGACTTTGCATCGGCGATAACACCGAGCAGGTTGTAGTACGGGTCATCTTCGAGCGCCCAGGCCTGCTGCACGGTGGTGGGCTGGGTGAGGGCGGCAGCAAACCGCTCAAGCTGCTCGGGCGTGAAGTCGATTGACTTGCGGAAAGTTGGCGGCCAGATGGTGCGGCGCGCCGTTGTGACACCAACGATTTCCGCCAACGACAGTAGTTCATCAAGACTGCGGCCCGCCGCCTCGCTCGGAGCGGCCGGTATCGCGGCGGCAGGGGTGGCTGCGAGGGCGCGGCGTACATGGCTAAGCGCTTCGGTGTAGCCGGTGGCGTATTCCGCCGGGACCATGCCCACTACTGACTTCTGAAACACCCGCTCCAGACGCTCGATGGCTACTTGCCAAGAATCGCGAGTGCGCCCAGTTCCATTGCAGGCGCCGCACTCAATATCTATGGTTCGCCCATCGGAGCCACAGTCACCATCAATCCCTGTACCGCAGCAGTCTCGGCACTCGACCGCTGGCGCGGGATGGGAGAGGGCGGCGCAAAGACGCTTAATCCTGGCTAGATCAAACATGTAAAGTTGTTCGCCCTGTGTCGCCATCTCTGAAGCCTTGAAGCAGTGTTCGTAAGCTGATGCGCGGATCTGCTCATCCGTCACCTCACCCAGCGCTACCGGTGTTGCGGCGAGTTGGCCTCGGATTGCGTCGAGATTCTTGCCGATCGATTCGGCGTCGGCCGCTATTTGCCGCTGCTGTTCGACCATCGCAGCGGTGACGCGGGGTATCACGGCGGGAGGGGTAGAAGGAATGACGACACGCGACCAGCCGGTAGTGTCTTTGCAATGGAAGCGCACATCGGTATCGCTCCAGACTTGGCCGTTCTGCGGGTTGTGCCAGTAGATTTGGCTCGGCTCGGCTTCGCCAGTATGGGAGGCAAGAGGCAGCACAGCCCGGCAGAACGCAGGGTAGTTCGGCATCTCGTGCGAGCCGTTCAGGTAGACGAAGGGCCGGCAGAACTCGTGCCACTCGCGTTCGGTCTTGTCATCCGCCATGTCTATCTCCTTGGGCTTCTTGGGATTGGTGGGGTGCTGCGGCGAGCATTGCGCGGTAGATCACGGTGATGCTGTTCGTGACCGGGTATCGCGCCTGCTGGCCTGCAAACGTCATTGCATCGGTCGGCGTCGTTGGCACGAACTGCCACCCATCGGCCTCTCTCATCTCGGAGGCGGAGAGGGCGCGCTCAATGCCTTTCTTCAGCGTGTGAAAGTCGATGCCCTCGAAGATGCCGCCGTACTCGATGACCCGATCACAGGCCGCCAGACACGCATTCAGTGCAGAAGCCTCGCCCTCCTGCCTGCTGGCGGAGCGGAGACGGTCGAGTTCGGCGACTATGCCGGCGATGCTCTTTGGATTCGCGGCGACGATGAAGGCGGCGATCTTCATCGCAGCGGGGCTGTCGCTGTAGTTCTCGGTGTCTACCGTGATGACTTCCGCCAGTCCTTCGTCTTCCCACGGATGGCCGATATGCACAACACCACCCCACTCTGTTTCTCTCGCTTCGATGAAAGCAGACTCCCAGCCGTCAGGGAAGTCAGCAAGCGCATCACGAATGGCCTGCTCGCCATCCAAGCATCCAACAGGTGCGGTGGTCATGGAGTGGCTCCTGAGTAGTCGGGCGGGAACGAGGAACGCGCTTCGGCCCATTCGCGGACCTTGACAATGAGGGCGCGACGAGCGACCCGGCGCTGATGAGCATTGCCGGTGAACTCCTTGTCGTCCCAGTAGATGTGCTCGGCGGTGTTGCACCACGGGCAAGGAATGTCGCCGCCACTGGACAGCGAGCCGCCCGGCTCATCGCAGGAATCCAAGTCCCACATGTAGCCGTCGATGCAGGTGCCGTCCGGGTAGTGCGCGCCGAACGTGGGCGCTTCGTAGTTGCAGCCGAGCCCGCTCACGATGTCTCTCCAGTAGCGACGAGGCTGCGATTGGAGTAGTCGTCCTGCACGTCCCGAGCTTCGCGCCCAGTCGCTTTGCAGATCAGGTCGCGGAGGCGGCAGAGCTTCTGCTGACCCTTCATCGTGTGTCGGCCCGGCCAGTCGTTGTGGATGTCGGCGAGTTCGATGTACTGCGCCTCAACCTCGGCCAGCAATTCGCGCTCTACCGTCTCCCCAGAGCACCCAACAGAGGGAGCGCGGAAGATGGGTGTGAGCGGAACGCAGCCGTTCTTGCTGCAATGAGAGACGCACTCGCAGGCGTCACAGATGGCGTGGGTGGTCATAGCGGGTCCTTATCCGGCGTGCTCGTCGGCGATTTGCTTGATGAGGGTTTCGAGGTAGGCGTTGGCCGACTCGACCTTGAACTTGATCCGGTCTTCCAGAGCCTTGTCGCGCGTGTACGGAACGCGGGTGACGCGCAAGAGCGGGTTGATGTGCTCCACGTCATGGATTTCCTCGCGCTCGTAGCCGATCAGTTCTTGGGGCGTGCTGACCATGCAGTAGGCGATTTCGAACTGGTCAACATCCCAGAGCCACATGTACGTGCGCCCTTGCCATTCATAGTCCTTGTCACGGCCCGCCGCGGCAGTCACCGGGAAGGTCGGCAGCGACCACGACGATTTCAGATCGATGATCTTGTCGCCCGTGAAAATGTCGCATTCGCCTGTCACCCAGTCATTGGTCTTGCGCTCGGTGTTCTTCACGTAGTCGGTGAAGAAAACGGAGTTGTAGAGCTCCAGGGACTGGGCTTCGACTTGCAGGCCCTTGTCGGTGTACTTGCTCGAAACCTCGTCGGTGTAGCCGTAGACGAACTCCTTGGCGATCTTCTCGAGTTCGGTCTTTGCGCCGACAGACAGCGGCTCGTCCTTGGCCTTCGCCTCGGTCATGATCCGGCTGATTGCCGACGCGCGGAACTTGAATGGCGTCATGCTGTGGCAACCTCCGAGTGCTCGATGCGGTTGGCGAGGTTCGACAGCAGTTCAACCAGCTTGGCGTCCTGCTCTGGCGTCAGGTCGAACCCGCCGCGCAGCTTCTCCGAGGTGTACGCGCCGGCCTCGATCTGCTTCAAAGCCGCATCAAGGCGGGCGTCGGTGATCGGCTGTTTGCGGCGCTCGGCGACTTGCGGACGGATGCGCAGACACTCGACCGTCTCGCCGCCCATGCGGGTTGTCGTGGCGTACAGCGTGATCTTCTTACCGGCCCAGTCCTCGATGTAGACGCCGTACAGCTTGGCGATGGTCTTGCTGTTCGTGGCATTCAGGATGAACGGCTTGTTCTTCACGAGGTGGGCAACGGTGCACTCTTCCTTCTTGCCGCCCGTGCCAGTGATCTGCTCGCGCACCACGTAGTCAATGGTCACGGTCAGGTCTTCGCCTTCGGGCAGGGAATACGCGCCGATGTAATCGGGGTTCATCAAGCGCTTCCAGTGTGTTTTGCTCATGATGGTTCTCAGCGAAAAAGAAGATGAATCCCCAGCGCCACAACCAGCGGAGCCACGACAGCAACGCAGATCGGCCAGAAGCGTGCAGGGCGGTTGTCTGACACCGGAGAGAACAGATAAGCGCCGTCTTCGTATTCGGGGTGGGTCATGCAGTTCTCCAGATGACGATCAGAGCGAACGCGGCAACCACGTACATCACGCGCTGCCAGGTAGGAATCGGCTTGCGAGTTGCAAAGCCTTCGATGGCGACGGCATCCCGGCAAACATCGCGGGAGGTGCGCTGGTCGCGGGTGTAGCTAAGCGGGGTGGTCAAAAAGTTCATCTCAAGCCTCCGCAGCCCAAGCCGCCAGTTCGCGCAGCTTCGTTTCGTACATGCCGAGCAGCACATTGCCGATCAGCGCAGCATCACCAGAGCGAACAGCAGACAACAGCGCGTTGTCGCAGCACAGGTCGCCCAGTTCCATGGCGTTGAAGGTGCGGCGGTGGCGGCGCAGGGCTGCGTCGTAGTCGTCGCGGTACTGGTCGTCTGCGGCGTCGAAGGTGCGGTCGAGATAGGCGGGGGCAGAATCCCGGCGCTCGATGTTGGGGAAGGCGTTCATGCTGCTTTCCCCTCTGCCTTGGCAAAGTTCCGATTGCCGTAGTCATCCTGCACTTCTTGCGCTTCACGGCCAGTTGCCTTGCAGATCAGGTCACGCAGTCGGCAGAGCTTTTGCTGGCCGTCAGCCGAGTGACGCCCCGGCCATTCGTTGTGAATGTCGGCAAGAAAGATGTACTCGGATTCGACTGCCGCAAGCAGATCAGGGGCCGAGGCGATCAGGCGAGCGTTCGCTTCTTGCGGGAAGCCTCCAGAAATGCATGGGAAGGCGACCATCCCATCGCGGTGCATCACGTTCATGTGCGCATCTACGCGCCAAGGCGCTGGCGTATGCATGATCATTTCGCTTGCTCCAAAGTAAGCCCAGCGCAATCGCCAAGCAGTTCACGAATCCGCTCTGCCTGCGCCAGTTCTTCACGAGTCGGAGGCGGTAGGCGAGGTTGGAAGCGGCCGTCATAGATGGCCTCTTGCTCTAGGCTCAGTTCGTGGCGGGTGGTGGTCATGACGACGCCTCCGCAGGCTGTGATGCCGCCCAGTTCATCAGCGCCAGAACCTGCGCCGCGTCACTGCGGTTCGTGACCTCCTGGCCGCCGAACTCTTCAGGCAGAGCGACCATGTCGCCCTTGTCGTTGAACACAGCGCACTCGGCGTTGTTGCTTCCCATGGCGCCGAGCCGAGCGTGGTGTGCGTCGGTGGATTCGCCGGGTTCGCGATAGGCGCTGTAGTTGTCGCAGTAGTTGCCATAGCCGAACTGAACGCTGATGCCCCAGCCGTTCGGGAACGTGATCCCGAACCCTTTGCCTTGGGTGATGAAGAACGCCTTCATGCCGCACCCCCAGCCACCCCATGAGCCTTGAGAAACACGTCATAGGCGTGCGTGGCCTCGTCGGCGAGCTTGGTGTACACCTCGCCGTTGTCAGCGTTCAGCACCTGTGCAGCAGTGCCAGCGATCAGGCCGGCGTACACAGTCAGTTCGTTTTGCAGCCGCGGCGTCAGCGGCTTTTCGATGGAGGGCTTCTTAGTTGGCATTCACTGCTCCGGGTTGGTTGGCGAGTGAATGAAGTATGGGCCGTCCCATACAAATGAACAATGGGTCAACCCATAGATTTACCGCAATTGTTTCAACGGATTCTGCGCATTCGATAGAGGGAGGCTATGGCGCAGACGCAGAGAAGCCCGCACGCGGCGGGCTCGTCAGAAAGGCTTACTTGCAGAGCGTTTTGATCGCGTCCGGGAGAACGGTGTCGTACTTCTCTTGCGCGCGCTCCGGGTGCATCGCCATGTAGTCGAGGTACGCCGGGATCACCTGCAGGATGGTGGCTTGAGCTGGTAGGCAGCGCGCCATCGGGAGAATCCATTCAACCCGGCGAGTGAATGGTTCGACGCCTTGCAGGAAGACCGGGGAATCATGGACCAGCGCAGTGAATACACCCTGGTAGGCGCCCGCGCGCCAGCCATCAAGGAAGGAAATCATCCGCACGACGCACGTAGCCTCGGCATCGTTCCGCGGCGCCTGGTCGCCGGTCACGCGTGCGCACGAGAGCGCCAACGAGGACGCGCTCAGGAAGGCTGGTGCCTGCGGCTGGGCCGCCGCGAAGTTACTTGCGCATAGAGCGGACAACAATACTGCATGCCTGAGCGCTCGGGCTTTCTTTGCGAAGGCGCTTAGGAAGCGTTTCCCGCTCGACGCAGACCTTGTGCCCAAGCAGGCAGTTGAAGCCGGCGGCAGCGGATGACACCGCCAAGTCGAGGTCTTCGGCGTATCGGCCGCACAACCCGATCTTGTCGGCGCCTTCACGGCTGGAGGCCAGATAGATGAATCCATCAAGTTCTCCCTGTTCTGCGCGTCGAAGCAGGAGGCGCAGAGTGTTTGCCACGCTGAGGTGGTTTTGGCTTTGTATCGGTACTGCGTTGGTCACTTTTCGAGCCCTTCTTTTCTGAAGTGCCAGGTATGTCTAGTTCGAGGTGTTTTCTTTTATTTGCAACCAATGTATCAGTCCGTACTACGTCGCGTATGGGCATTTCTCCCATTTTTTGTAAAGACGTGGAAACGTTTTCCACTCGCGGGTAGGCGGCTCGCAGCCCGCGCGCCGTAACGATCATGGCAATGCGGCCTTCATCATTAGTTTTGCGATAAAGGGTAAGAATTTCAGCCTCACCCTGACCGGTCGCCTGTTCGCCGAGCATGAGGTACTCCGCAGTTGTATCAAGGTGTTCGCATAAGGCCATCAGAACATCGGCTTTGAAGCCGGCGCCGTTCTCGATGTCGGAGATGACGGACTGATCCACGCCGACGAGTTTCCCTAGATCGCTCTGCCGAGCGAATCCTTTCGCCTTACGAAGATCCCGGACGCGATTGCCAATAGTTTTCATGCGCGGAACCTAGCACCGCCATAGCAACAATGAATGGGACACCCCATATGGGGCGGCCCATAATATCGGTCATGAACTGGCCCGAACTCCTCCAAGACCTCCGCGCCGCTGACATGACGCAGGCGCAGATCGCGTCTTTCGCTGGCGCACACCAATCCACCATCAGCGATTTGGCGACCAAGCGCACGAAGGAGCCATCTTTCGAGATCGGCAACAAGTTGCTGACCTTGCACAAGCGCGTTCAGCGCCGCGCCAAGTCGAAGGCGAGGGCCTGAACCATGGCCGACCTCATCCCCATTGCCGCCGTCTTCGTCGCCATTGCAGTGCTGCTGTACGTGGTCATCGACGTTCTGCTCGACGACTACGCGGACTAGGCCATGAGCAACTTCCCTTTCGCCCTTCGCGTCTTTCTGGACGTGGTTGGCATTGTTCTGTTTGTGGCTGGGCTGGTTTATCTCGTTTCTCGTGACGACAAGGAGTGATCCATGACCTTCATCGAACTTGCCCTCGCCGCTGCCACTTCCGTTGGCGGCGTGCTGATCTTGTTGATGCTCCTGATCGACGCCTACGTCATGCGGGATTGAGCCATGGACAACGACCTCTTCCTTGCCTTCATCGCCTTCTGGGGCGTGTTCGTCCTGCTGCCTTGCTATCTGGCTGGCAGCACCTGGATTGCTCGAGCTAACCAGCAGATCGGCGAGTGCGAGTAGGGCGGCGGTGTGTACGTGAACCATGGGACGAATCGTCCTTTTTTTTGACTATTTCAACGAGTCATGACGGGACAAATGAAATGCGGAGTGATGTTTCGATGAACCAATACGAACTGACTGCTCGCCCTGACATGCAGGTGGTGGACCCCGCGCTGATCGCGCGCCAGCCGTCGATGACCAAGGCCCTGCAGCTTTGCCAAACCTTGAGCGGCCTTGATGACAAGGCATTCCTCGGCCCCGGTGGCGTGGTGAAGGATGGCGCCCAGTGGTCCCGGATCATGGGCTCGGGCCAGCACAACTTCCCGCAGGACAGCCTGAACACCTTCATGGACAAGGCCGGGAACGAGGCTCCCTTGCTCTGGCTGCTGCACTCGCGTGGCTACGACATCACTTCCTTGCGCAAGCTCGAAACCGAGACCGAACGCGATCTGCGTTTGGCCCGCGAGGAAATCGCCCGTCTCCGCGCCGAGCGCGACGTGGAGCGCCGTCTGTTCCGTGATTTGAGGATCGCAGCATGAACCACGACATTACCCAAGCAATGTGCGACGACATGGATTCGACCGCCGACTGGGTGCACAGCGCCCAGTGCCCCTTCCCGACCATCGCCCACGCTATCGGCATCCCTCCCTGCCGTCCTCCCACGCTCTACCGGACAAAGGGTCTTGTCACACCCTACAGCCGCGGCATCTCGATTCCGAGCCGGGAGCAGGGGGAGGCGGACATGCACAGGCGCCATGCGCTCAAGAAGGGCGGCATCTGATGGACATGCACATCGAAATGTTCGACAAGCCGCGCGCTCGAGCAACCGACCCCGAAACGAGCCACGCTGCAGCTGAGCGCGCCGGCCGGTTCGCCCAGAGCCACGCCGCCCGCATCCTGGCCGTGCTGCGCAACGAAGGCGCCGGCACTGCCGAGCACATCTCCCGCTTCACCGGCCTGAGCATCGTTCAGGTGGATCGAAGGTTGCACGAGATGCAGGCCAAGGGCCTCATCCGCACCACTGGCGCCGTGTACAACGGGTTCCGGGCTTGGGAGGCGATTTGACCCCCTGCCCGTCACCGATGACGCCCGCAGGTTGCGACCTGCGCGACTTTCCGCACACGCCGCTGTTCCGCTCGCGCCTGTTCGGCTCGTCGTTCCATGCTCGAGCAACCGATGGCGAGTGGCGCGCAGGCGTCACGCTCTGGCTGAAGTCGTGGGACCAAGTGCCAGCAGGCAGCCTGCCGGATGACGACATCGAGCTTTGTCGCCTTGCCGAACTCGCGCGCGACCTGAAGGCGTGGAAGAAACACAAGGCCGGCGCCCTGCGCGGCTGGGCGCTCTGCACCGATGGGCGCCTTTACCACCCCGTGGTGGCCGAAGGCGTGAACACCGCCATCGAAGCCAAGATCAAGCAACGCCTGAAGACGGCCAAGGCTCGCATCGGGGCGCTCGAAAAGCATCTCAAGGAAGCCGAGACAGACGCCGAGAAAGCGCGCATCACAGAAGAGATCAGGAAGGTTCAACAGACTCTGTCACAGGGTCTGTCACAGACTCAGTCACTTGATCCAAGGGAAGGAGAAGGGAAGGAGAAGGAGAAGGGACTTAATTCCGTACCTGACGGTACGGGCGCCAAAGCGCCGATGTCGCCCGACGAGATCATCTTCGGCTACGGGGTCACGTTGCTGACCAACGCCGGAACGTCCGAGAAGCAGGCCCGATCCTTCCTCGGCGGCCTACGCAAGGGGCATGGCGATGCTGCCCTCATCGACGCACTGCGCGAATGCGCCAAGGCCCGCGTGATGCAGCCGCTCGAGTGGCTTGCTGCCGCGCTCCCGCCAGGCGCCATCGTTGCCAAACCGAATCGCCAAGAAGCCATCGAGCAGCGCAACCGCGAAGCCGCCGACCGCTGGGCCGACCAAGGAGAACCCCATGCTGCACACTGACCGCCGCCGCTTTGCCGGCCTGTTCGCGGACGTGATGGCGTACTACCGCCAAGACGTTTCCGACTTCACCCAGAGCCTGTTCTGGACCGCCTGCGAGAACTTCGATTTCGAGCAGGTAGCCAAGGCCTTCGACCGCCACGCCAAGGACCCGGAGCACGGCCAGTTCCCGCCGAAGGTCGCCGACCTCGTGCGCATCCTGCAAGGCACGCACACCGCTCGCGCGCAGCTGGCATGGGGAAAGGCGCTGGAGGCCATGAGCCGCGTCGGCGCCTACACCGATGTCGTCTTCGACGATCCGGCCATCCATGCAGCGATTGAAGACCTCGGCGGCTGGCCTAAGGTGTGCCGCACCGAAACCAAGGAACTGAGCTACCTGCAGCACCGTTTTTGCGAGTCGCACAAGGCGTACACGGGCCGCAGCACTTTCGAGTACCCGCGCCGCCTGGCTGGCGACCGCTCGCCGGATTACGAGTACGAGAAGAAGGGCCTGAAGCTGCCGCGTCCTGCACTGATCGGCGACCCCGACGCATGCAAGGCGGTCTACCAGGGCGGGAACGTCGCAGGCAAGACGGCCATCGGTTTCTCGTCGTTCGCGCAACTGGCTGCCGCCAGCGTGATGCGCCAGATCGAAACCACGGGAGAGCACTGATGAGCCGCCGCCACGCCGCCACCCAGTTGCTTCGCCTCGGGCCGCTGACCCTGGGTGAGTTCGTGACCATCACCGGCTGGCCCTACAAGACCGCCCGCCAGACCATTTCCCGCCTGCTTGAGACGGGCCATATCTACTACCTCGGCACGCGTCCGCACGGGGTCTATGGAGCGTACCAATGAGCCAAGCCCTCGTTCTCCTGAACATGCTCGCCGAAGGCGCGCCCCTGACCGTCAACCAGATGGCGCAGCGTTCCGGCTACACCGTAGCCCAGACCCATGACGCCCTGCAATCGCTGCGCAAGCGCCAGGCCGTCAGCGCCATGGACACGCCCTACCAGATGACCAAGGAGGGCGCCGAGTGGCTGAGTTCGCACACGGCCCGCCTCGTCCGGCTGGAGAGGCAACGGGTGGAAGCCGCCGCAGCCAAGGCCGCGGTCGCCGCCAGAAAGGCCGCGCTCGAGCAGGCCGGCCGCGGCATCCCCGGCGTGCGCCCGATGACCGATGCAGAGCGAGAGGCCGTCCGCGTCGCCCGGCTCGACCGTCGCCGTGAGAGGCGTCAACTTGATCGCCTCACCGCATCGGGCCGGCAGGAGGTGGAAGACGCTGATCTGCAGCTGGTGCAGAAGATCGTCGCCGCGCCGCTCGAATCCGATCCAATGATCTTGGGCATTGCTCAGCGTCAGCCAGCGCTTCAGGCTGCATGGGGAGCGATGCATGCATGACGCTCGAGCAACACCTGACGCACCCCCTATCGCTGATGGAGGAATTCCCGGACGGATGGAAGGCGCACTGCTGGCACCGAGCCAAGGAACTGGCGAAGCGCCCGGATCTGGCCGAACTGCCGTCGATGCTGGATGCGGCGATGCGCGCCCGCTCGGAGAAATCTACCCCGGAGCCGCCATGTACCGAACCTCCAGCGTCAACGAATGGCGTCCTGACATCGATCACATCGTCGGCGAGCAAGTGAAGGCTGCGAAAGCGGCAGGCCAGGACAAGGAATCGTGCCCGCATCCGAGCTGGACGGCTGGATGGTGGGCTTGGCATCGTGCTTGGGGGAAGTCATGACGTTTGATTACCGACTGGTGCCGGAACTCAAAAAGGGCGGGCGCTACTTCGTTAAAAGCGGCGCAACGACGAAATTCAATCGAGGCTTTCCGCACAAGAAGGCTCTCGACGAGTGGTTCCTGATGCTTCAAGTGGTGGGACAACTTGATTGGCGCGCCGGAAGCGTGTTCCGCATCCGCGGAGTCCCGTCGGACCTCGTGATCGTGAACCGAATGGGAGAGGTGGCATGACCGAATCCCTGACCATCGAACTGCACAACCGCTCGCAGGCGTGGGCGGTCATCAAGGACCAGCTGTATCCGTTCCTCGCCCAAGTGCTTCAAGGAGGCCACCGCTGGGTGCTGACCATCGCCCCCCGCAAGCGCACCAAGGCCCAGAACAGAAGGTATTGGGGAAACGGTGTTCTCGCGCAGGTCGCTGCACAAGCCGCCATCAACGGCCGCTTGTACAGCACCGAGACATGGCACGAGCAGTTCAAGCGCATGTTCATCGGCGTGGAGCAGTTGCCCAACGGCGACGTGATCGGCAAGAGCAGCACGGCGCTTTCGACGGTCGAGTTTTCGGAGTTCTGCACGCAGGTCGAGGCTTATGCGTGCTCGGAGTTGGGTGTGACGTTCTATGAATTGGAGGTTGCATGAACTGGAATTTTCCCGATCAGGTCTACCGCGCCGGATGGTTCCGCCTCTGGCCCCTCGGCCCTGGCATCACATGGACGAAAGAGCGCCCTCTGTTCAGCGAGAGGACCGGCGCCCGCAAGCCATTCGTCGTCATCAAAGGATGGCGGTTCTTCTTTGTGAAAGGGTGGAAGCAATGAAGCAGGACTTCCCAAACAGCATGCCGCATTCAGAGATGCTCCTTCGCAAGGCCGCCATGCAGACCCCCGGCCGCAAACACCAGAAGCGCAAGGGCGTAAAGGCGACGGAGCGGGCGCGATCCAATGCGCGCGGAGCCACGGCCGAGAAGAACCGCAAGTCGGCGGTGTTCCATGCGCAGGTGCGGGCCTACTGGCTCGGTGAGCGCGCGACCTACCCGGAGGCCGTATGAAGCCGCGCATAAGGGTGGCGCATAAAGCCATCTTCATGGGGATGATCTATTTTTGGAGGGGCTATGAGTGCTTCGGAGGCGGGGAGTGTGGATGGGGTGACACGCCTCGTGCTGCATATGACACATGGATACGAGGCCGATACCAAGCAATGAATGTGCGGCTGCCAGACCAAGTTGTCGAGCAGTGTACGTACCCGCGGGATCCAACGTTCTGGCAGCGCATCAAGCGGGCGTTCTGATGCTATCTGTCTCGCTCAAATCCAAGCCCTGCGGCCATTGTGGCTCGATCTTCACCCCTGCGCGCCCCATGCAAGCTGTGTGCTCTCCCATCTGCGCCGCTCGCAGCGTGAAAGCCAAGAACAGCCAGGAGCGCGCCCAGTTCAAGGAGCGCAAAGCAAAGCTCAAGCGCATTCCTGACCTCATCAAAGAAGCCCAGACGGCTTTCAACGCATTCATCAGGGAGCGAGATCGTGACCAACCATGCATTTGCTGCGGCAAGCCTCTCGGAGATGGCGACATTGGCGGTCGCTTTGACTGCGGCCATTACCGAAGCACCGGAAGCGCGCCACACCTTCGATTCGATGAACGCAACGCTCATGGACAAACGAAGCGCTGCAATCGATGGGGAGCCGGAAGAGCTGTGGACTATCGAATCGGCCTCATCCGCCGAATTGGTGTGGATGCTGTCGCTGCTGTAGAGGCTGACAACCGTGTGCACAAGTGGCAGCGGGACGAGTTGATCGCGATTCGGGCGGAGTACGTCGCGAAGCTGAAGGAGATGAAGAGGGCTCGGGGATGAGCCGCCCTCGCTCTGCTATCCCGCCCGCGCGCGCGTTTTGGCCCATTCTATTTCACCCGGGTAAAAAAGGAAGCCTATGAAGATCGACGATACACCCGGTGTTTCGTGGTGGCATGTGGTCGTTGTGATGGAGCGCAGCGGCTACACGCACTCGGCCATTGGTGCGGCGATTGGCGTGCCGCGCACTACCGTGGAGGGGTGGAAGAACCGCAACGCCGAGCCTGGGCACGTGGACGGCGAGCGGCTGATTGCGCTGTGGCGCGTGGTGACGGGCAAGCCGCGGGATGACTTGCCGCTGAAGATGAGCCAGATCTTAAGCGCGGCGTGCTTTAAGTAGGCTGCCGGGATTCCGGCATGAAGGCGGGGGACAGTGCGGCGTCCCCCAATCAATCCTTCAGGAGCCGCACCATGGGCCGTCGCGCAGCAGTCACCCCCGGAACCGATCCCCAACCTGGCACGCCGGAGGGCGATGAGCCCGAAGTCGGCGCGGCCCCTGTGGACTTCGCAGACGCCGACCTCCGCGAGATCGTGCGCAAGCAGGCCGCAGACATGGCCGACATGCGCGCCACCATCAAGGCGCTCGCGCGCAACCAGATCGCCACAGCGCCGGCCGAGAAGGTCGAGTTGCCCGACATGGCCGATGTGGTCAAGACCAATCCCAAGGTCCCCGTGCTCTCGAAAGAGGGTTGGTTCGTGCCGTTGGTCCACCCGACCGACCGCATCGCGAAGGTCTGACATGTGCGGCGGCGGGGGCAGTGCCCCACCTCCTGCGCCTCCCCGCGTCGATCCGCAGAAAGCAGCGGCAGACGCAGCGGCAGAGGCTGCCAGCAAGGCGAATGCCGACTCGGCCGTGCGCCGTGAATCGCAGCGCAAGAGCGCACTCGCAACCGGCGCGGGCACATCGTCTGCGCTGTCGTACGGCAAGACAACCCTCGGGGCGTAGATGAAGTTCACCGTCACTCTCGCGGACGCCACCACGCACGAGGTCGAGGCGCACACCTTCGACCCACAGCCGGGCATCGTCACATTCCTGAACGACACGCGCACGCCCGTGGCTGCGTTCAGTGGCTGGGTTGCCGTGCAGCAAAAGGCCGATTGATGACCGAAGCCGCCCAACAACTGGAACGCCGGTTCACGCAGTTGCAGACTCAACGGCTGCCGAACGAGACGCTGTGGCAGGAGGTGTTCAGCTACCTCGCGCCCGAGCGTGCGCTTGGCTGGTTCCAGAGCGGCATTCAAGACTCGGCCGGCACGCAGGCCCAAGCCCAGCGCGCCCGCATCTACGACTCGACGGCCATCGACAGCGCCGAGGTGCTGAAGTCGAACATCGCCAGTTGGATGACCCCGGACAATTCCCTCTGGTTCGGCCTCGATGCCGGCCAGGAGGACGAGCAGGCGACCGCTTGGATGGATGGCGCCGCACGTTTCCTCTTCGAACATATCCACTCCGCAGGCTTCACCGCCGTGGCCGGTGAGTGCTACAGCGACATCGTGCCCGCGGGCTGGTTCGTGCTGTACATCGACGAGGGCCGCGACGAGCAGGGCCGCCCAGTGGGTGGCTTCAACTTCGAGCAGTGGCCGCTGTTCCAGTGCTACGTGGCGAGCAGCAAGCCCGCCGGCCGCGTGGACACGATCTACCGCGTGTTTTCGCCCACCGTCGAGCAGGTCGTGGCCGAGTACGGCATCGACAAGGTGAGCGACGAGACGGCGAAGAAGTTCACCGATGGCAAGCTCACCGAGAAGGTGGAGATGCTGTGGGCCATCGAGCCGCGCCGCAAGGGTGCCTATGGCGCCAAGCTGGCGAAGAACATGCCCTTCCGCTCCTGCCACATGGAGCGCGCCAAGAAGCACATCGTGCGTGAGTCGGGCTACCACGAGTTCCCGTGCGCTGTGCCGCGCTGGCGCCTGATCCCTGGCACGCCCTATGCCACGGGCCTGGGCTCCAACGTGCTGCCGGACGTGAAGACCCTGAACGACATCATCCGCATGGAACTGATGAGCCTCGACCTGGCCATCAGCGGCATGTGGAAGGCGGTCGATGACGGCGTTCTGAATCCCAAGACCATCCGCATTGGCCCGCGCAAGGTCATTGCCATGGCGAGCCTGGAGAGCATGGCGCCGCTCGAGACGGGGGCGAACTTCAACGTGTCGTTCTCCAAGGCCGACCAGTTGCGCCAATCCATCCGCCGCACGCTGCTGGCCGACATGCTCACCCCACAGGGCGGGCCGGTGCGCAGTGCCACCGAGATTGCGCGCGACATGAACCAGATCCGCCAGTTGATGGCGCCGCTGGTGGGGCGCTTCCAATCCGAATTCCTTCAGGTGCTGATCGAGCGCTGCTTCAACATCGCCTTCCGCGCCGGTGCGCTCACCGAAGCGCTCGGCCCCGTGCCCGAAGGCTTACTGGAGGGCGATTACGTGGTGCGCTACATCAGCCCGCTCGCCCGCAGCCAGAAGATGGAAGAGGTCACGGCCATCGATTCCTTCATTGCCGGCCTGCTCGCCATGGCTGGCGCAACCGGCGACATGACCGTTCTCGACAACATCAAGATCGACCCGGCCGCCTACGAGAAGGGCAAGGCCCTGGGCGTACCCGGCAACCTCCTGCGTGGCCCCGACGAGCTCGCCGAGAAGCGCGACATGGACGCCAAGAACAAGCAGGCCGCACAGAAGCAAGTGCAGCAAGAACAGATCCAACAGCACGCGGCCACAACCGCCATCGACGCCTCTGTGGCATAGGGAACAATCATGGCGTCTGGACTCACTCCTTCTGGCTGGGTCGTCGAGCCCGATGTGGTCGATGAGCGCGATGATCTCCCGCGCCTGACCGGCGCACAGATCACGGCACTGAATGCCCGCATTGCCGCAGGCTCCAAGGATTTCCCGGTGGGCACGAGCGTCATCCGAACCGATGACGGGATGCAACTGATGGTGCAGGGCGTTGGCACGTCCGCCGTGTTCGCTGTGATCGGCCTGGCGCCGGCATTGCTGGCTGCCGCTGGCGGAGCCGCACTCGTCGGCACGCTCGCCGACGGCACCGTACAAGCCGCCCTCGATGCAAAGGTCAAGACCGTAGACCTTGCTGCGGCGGGTGGGCTGGCAATGGCTGGGTATTCGCCACTTCAGCCTGACGCGGCGCCAATGACTTCTCTCGCCACGATGAGAGAAGTGCAGTTGAACAGCGCCCCAACCGCAGCGCTCCCGAACATGGGAATTGTTGCGCAGAGAAACTGCACAGTGCTTGGAGACTCAATCTCTGAAGGCGCGTATGCACTCAACACATTCATGCACGCCTGGACCCGCGTGTTTGGGCGGTGCTTCAATGCGGAAACTGGCTCTTCCAGCTATGGCTTTGAAAGCCTGCTCAACTTGGGGGCCGGCCCTACGCTCACAACCAAAATCCACACTGTGCAGTTCACCGGAACCGCATGGACTGGTGTTGACAACGCATCGGACCCGGAGGTCGGACTCTACCCCACCGGGCAGGCAATGCAGGCTGGAAGCTCGACCAGCAACATCACGATCACCGTACCGTCGTTCCAGAACCGGGCTCGGATTTACTACGCCAAACGCCCGGGCGGAGCTTCCTTCAAGGTCTATGTGAACCTCGTGGAGGTTGCCACGGTAGTGACAGACGGCCCTGCCGGCTACGACACGGTTGATATTGCGATGGTTGATAACGGCTACGGCGACAACGCGATCAACATCAATTCTCAGGCCGGGGCGGTCACGATCCGCATCATTGGCATCAGCTACATTGCCGCGACCGAAGAACCGGTGTTCAACAATTTCGGTCGATCCGGCCAGCGTCTTCGGTATGTCGGCGAGGGCGTCATCAGCAAGTTGATGCAGGAATCGGCTACTTGCATCGTGGCGCTTGGTATCAACGACCAAGTAGACGCGGACACGGATGACACCTATTACACCGCGTTCATGCAGCGGATCACCTGGCTCACCACCTACGCCACGCTGTACGGGGTTCGCATGGTTGTGCCGGATTTCTGCTGGGCGGCGCCTCCTTCGAGTCGAACTCGCAAGGCGTTGCGCAAGCTCGCTGCTGACACGGGCGGCTTGTACGTTGACCTCCCTAGCGAGATCTTCAAGGGTCGTGAGTCACTGACGGTTGCGGAGCGCAACACCTACCTCGTCAGCACGTTGCAGATGTGGCAGGACCAAAGCCATCCTAACAAGTATGGGCACCAGTGGATTGCAGAGACCATCGCCAAGCGCATGGGCTTCACGGTTTCCTCAAAGGCGCGCGCGATCGCTTATCACGATTGGTGGATGCCCTTTGCGTTGACGCTTGCCTCCGCTGCGTACAACTACTTTCCAACGTCTTCCGGCCTGCTCTCTGGCTACCGAAGGAATGGCAGCGCCATCACTGTGAAGGCGTATGTGCATAAGTCTGCCAGTTCCTCCTTTCCTGCCGGCACCGTTGCTCTGGCGACTAGTTTCCGCACCAATTCTGAATTGACGGCGTTGCAGGGACTTTCAGGCGTCGCCGTGATCCGGCAAGACACTGGGGCAGTCGTTAGCACGATGACTATTTCATCGAGCGGACAAATCAGTCTTCAGGTGCAGGACGGCACTTGGGTGAATCAGCAGCAGTTTTCCGCGTCGTTGCCGCTGTGACCATGACCACCCTCCCCACCCAACCCGCTACGGCGGGTAACCAATGACGCAACGTGAAACCACGCCCGAACAGTGGGCCGAGATGTACCGCCAGATCTTCGAGGTGGACAAGCGCGGCGCAATGATCCTCGAGCACATGGTGCAGCGCTTCAGCCAGCCCGCATCGGTCGAGGGTGGAATCGACGCGGTGCTGAAGACCTACCACCGCATGGGCCAGCACAGCGTGGTGCAGCACTGCATTCAGATGATCAACAGGGCCAATTCAGTGCCCGACACCCAGGAGAACGACGGATGAACTTTGGAGCACGACATGTCTACATGGACGATCTTGCGGGAGCGGCTGGCGGCGGTGCTGGCGCAGGTGCCGATCCAGGCGCAGCCGGTGCAGCCACCACTCAACCGGGCGGCACGGCGGGCGCTGGCACGGCAGCAGGCGCAGGAGGCGATGCAGCGGGCTCGGCGCTGAGTGCCGGCAGCGAGTGGACGCCCCAATCCATCCCCGAGAAATTCCGCGTTGCCGGCGATGACGGCGAGCTCGACCTTGCCGCCAGCCTGCGCAAGGTGGACGAGCACCGCAGCGCGCTCGAGAAGCGCATGGGCACGGGCGACATTCGCCCAAAGTCGGCCGACGACTACAAGCTGCCGGACACCGATGTGTTCAAGGGCCTGCAACTGGACGAGGCTGGCGCCAAGGCATTCCGCCAGGAAGCCTTCGACATGGGCCTCACGCCCAAGCAGTACGAGGCCGTCATGGGCAAGTGGGCCTCGCTCGCGCCCGAGCTGGTGAACGCCGGCCAGGCCGAGACAGTCGAAAGCGCGGTGTCATCGCTGAAGGAAGTCTGGAAGGACGACTACAGCGCGAACATCAAGGAATCGTTCCGCGTGGTCAACCAGGTGGCCGAGAAGGCCGGCATCTCCTACGACGAGGTGGAGAAGGCCATCGGCAACAACCCCGTAGCCATCCGCCTGTTCGCAGCGCTGGGCGCCGAGATGCGCGAGGATGCCACTCCGGCCGCGGCCAATGGCGGCACCGGTGGCGGCGCACAGACCCGCTCCGAGTACGTGGCCGAGAACTGGCCCGCGTACAGCAACCCCCAAGACCCGAAACACAAGATGGTCACCGACCGCGCCGCCGCACTGGCCGCGCGCGAGAAGGGCAAGGACGTTTTCATTTGAGTGCGAGTCTCCTTGGTTGAGCGATCGACCTTCGCCCGGCCTTCGAAAGATCGCCGGGCTTTTTTGACTCTCATCCTGCCGGGATTCCGGCACCCCTAAAACGGACATTGCATGCCACGGCCTCGCCTGGCATGCGAGATCACCGCCAAGCCCGCAGCAGCCAGCGATGCAGGCCCCGGTAACGGGATCACCTGAAGGCGAACACCAGTTCATAACTTCAGGAGTGACCCATGAGCGATACCGTAACCCGTCAGTTCGTCACGCAGTTCGACAGCGACCTGCGCCTGCTGGCCCAGCAAAAAGATTCCCGCCTCCGTAGCACCGTGTTCAACCGCGGCACCATCGAGGGCTCCAGCTTCACCATCAACAACCTGGACAAGGTCGAGATGGATGAAAACACCGTGCGCCACGGCGACACCATCTGGTCCGACATCGACCACACGGCCCGCACCGTGCCGATGCGCGACTTCTTCAAGGCTCTGCCGCTCGACCGCGCGGACATCCCGAAGATGAAGGTGAACCCCGTCACAGGCGGCCAGTACATGCAGCAGCTTGTCGCTGCGCGCAACCGCAAGATCGACGACATCATCTTCGCCGCCGCGCTAGGCTCGATCAGCTCGGTGGACGGCTCGACCGGCCCATACACGCTGCCGGCCGGCCAGATCATCGCTGCCGGTGGTACGGGCCTCACCAAGGCCAAGATCATCCAGGCGCGCTCGATCTTCCGCGCCAACGAAGCCGACGAGGAAGAACTGTTCTTCCTGTGGGACTCGCTGGCGATGACCCAGATCCTGAGCGACACCACGCTCACGAGCGCCGACTACATGGCCGGCAAGATGATCCAGGACGGCAACGTCGCGGGCAAGTGGCTCGGCTTCACGTGGATTCCGTACGAGCGGACCACCGTGGCTGCTGGTGTTCACACCACCGCTGCGTACAGCCGCGATGCCATCCACTTCGGCCTCGGCTTCGAAGAAGGCGACGTTGCAAAGCGCGCCGACAAGAAGAACAGCCTGCAAGTCTCCATGGCCGGCAGCTACGCCGCGGGCCGCCAGGACGAGAAGAAGGTCGTTCAGATCTCCTTCCAGTAATCACAGCACCGGAGAAACATCATGGCTGAAGTCAACGTCACCCGTACCAAGCTGGCGCAAGTCGCCGGCACCAAGTCGCCCGCTGCATCGCTCAATGGCCGCCGCTGCGCGGTCATCGAAACCGCTGCTGTCTATGCGGCCCCGGCTCAGAACGACATCGCCGGCACGGAAATCTACCTGCCCAAGGGCGCCCGCGTGGTCCTGCCGGTCACGGTTTCGTGCGCCGCTGGTACTGCGTCGAGCACGCTGTCGGTGGGCATCCGCGATGCGGTCACGAAGGTGGCCGTCGATGCGACCGCCATCGTGAATGCCGCCGCGATCAATGCCGCTGCCACCGCGCAGTTCAACACCGGCACCAAGCTCATCACGGGTCAAACCTACCTGATGCCGCAGGACGTGGAGATCTACCTGACCTTCTCGGGCGCTGTCGGCACCGCGAACCAGGCAATCCGCGTCGAAGTGGACTTCGTGGCCGGCTAACCGGGGCGTGCCCCTGCAACCGAGGGGATGCTTCCGGGCGTCCCCTCTTTTTCGTTTCT